>OHJY01000183.1_pt1 | contig 26363 bp, 21 predicted proteins | sample 1568681 | NCBI WGS metagenome assembly OHJY01 (sample SAMEA3879540, study PRJEB24766) | human gut metagenome | biome: human-associated habitat; feature: feces | place: USA | collected 1985/1987
GTGCATCTGCTTTGTGCGCTCGATGCACTCTTTCAGCTCCGCCCACGCCTCACGGTCAGAGGCGAAGCCGCGCCCGCGTTCCTCCATCGTGCCGGAGACGGCCTCCGCGACGGCGGCTTGTAGGTTTGCCATAAGCCGGACTCTCGAACTCGTTTCGCTCATTGTTTCATTCCTCCGTTTTTCTTTAATTTGGGACACCATGCCGGGATATACGGGTCAAAGCGTTTCACGCCGACAACGCGCCCCTTGCATCTGCCGGGAGCAAAGCACCGATAGGAGATAATGTCTTTCGCCCACGGCTCCGTAACGACGTGCTCGCACCCCTCGCAAGTGCGGGTAAAGTCTGCGCCTGTCACGGCTCAAGCCTCCAATCCGGGCGGCGAACGCTAAATGCGTCGCCTAATTGTACGGTGTTCGGGTAGTTGTGTTGCGTTGTTAAAACTGCGTATTTATCAATCTCACTCGCATAGTACCTTTCAACTTTTGCACCCACCTTATCAAGCGCGATTTGCCCGCAACTCATTCCGTCGTACATAGAAAGAACTTCCACCCGCTCCTCTGTCAGTCCGTCAAAATGGCTCATAATGTGAGCGATTACATCCACCGTCCAGCCGTTTCCTAACATTTTGTATTGTTGCGTGTTACATACAGGGAAAAGGTATGTATCCGGAACTGTTTGTAGTCTCCGGCACTCCGACACGGTTAGTTTCCGGAAGCTATAAACCCCGTCCGGCAAATTGACACGGTAGCATTTTCCGTTTCTTGCTATCATGCTGTTTCCGCAAACTTCATATATCGGCAGTTTCCTACTACCTCTCCCGCTGTCATTTTGAATTGTTTCCGCTATGCAGTCATATTGTTGTTTTGCTGGATTTGGATTGTTAATCCTTGCAATCAAGTCATTTTCGAGTTTTCCCATGTGAGCATCAACGGTTCTCGATTTTCCGCTCTTTAGTGGATTTATTGGAATTGCTACTTGAGTTCTTATGTGTTTTTCGAGAAAATGTTCCACGTTATTTCCCTTGTACTCCGTTGCGGTAATTGTGTATGCTTTTTTTAGCCACGTTTCGCCCGGCGCGTCCAGAATATCTTGTAAAAAAACTCGGCAATCGTCCGGCTGTGATATGTTGATTTCGTTGTATGCCCCGTTCATATTTCGTTTTCCGACCCAATATAGCCGCTGTCTGTTCTGCGCCGATACGAGCGCCGAGTTTATGAGCGTCGGCCTCACACCTAACAACTCCGTTATTTTCTCGCGGACACTCGGCGACATTGATTTATTGTTTTCGTAAAGGAAATAATCCGGTGCATACTTGTTTCTTGCAATCAGATAATTTAGAAACAGTTCCCAGCCGATACCCTCCGGAGCCGTTTCTCTATTCTTGGTTTGAGCTATGCTCCAATGTGTACATGGGGAGCCGCCGATTAAAAGTTTAATCATTTCTCTACCTCCGCCGCCGGGAGGCCGAGCCACCATAGCGGATTGTCCCGCTCCGGGCGGCGGCAGTCGTTGCAATCCTCCGCCGAGCACGAGGAGCAATAAATCCGGTGGAAAGCATCGTCCCACGGCGTTTCAATCGCTGGGATAGAGCCGAGGAACGCCGCGAGCGTCTCCGGGCTTGCCGTTATCCTCTGAAAATTGTTCACGGTATGAGTAACCTCCTTTTTTACTGTGCCGCTTTCCGACGGCCTCTATTTCGGTACGACCGATTTACTCGAGCCTCCGCTACCGCCGCGCTATACCCTTGACGAAAGCGGGAGTCCGTTTCCCCGGTCTTGCCTCGCTCGAGCTCGCGGTATATGGTCGCTTGGCACTTGCCGACGCGCTCGGCAATCTCGCCCGGCTTTGCGCCCTTTGCGTACATTTCCTCGATAATCCGCCGCTCCTCGAGCTTTAAGCACTCGTATTTCATAGCCTCGCCTCCGTTTCTGCGTAAAAAAATAAGTGCGTCGGAGCTTATTAGCTCTTTCGCACTTAATGATAAACGCCACAAATTGCAGAAATAATTGAAATAGTACTTGACAATCGCGCTCGTTTTGTGTATTATAATCGAGCTGTTTCGGAAATGACAGAGGCAGCCGATATCATGGAGTGGTATCGAAGCGGTCATAACGAGCACGACTGGAAATCGTGTGACGGTCAAAAGCCGTCCGAGGGTTCGAATCCCTCCCACTCCGCCAAAAGGAACTCAAAGCCAAATGGTTTTGAGTTCCTTTCTTTTTGCCCGTTTTCAGCTCCCTATGAAAAAGTCGCTCTTTTTCAAATTGAATTCACACTCCCGCTGTTTTATGATATTTACAGAAATCAAACAGCAAGGAGGCCCCATCATGAAAGACAGATTCAGTATTGACGACATGGCTCTGATCACCAGACTTTCGACTCGCACCATTCGCAACTATATCGCAGACGGGTTTCTGGAGGGTGACAAGAGCAGCGGAGCTTGGCAGTTCACAGCAGAACAGGTGGATGCATTTTTGCAGAATCAATCGGTCCTGCCGACACTTCGCTCCAAAAAGAATGCGATCGTGTATGATTTCTTAGGAACACCGCACAAAGAGCAGGATCGGATGTGCGTCGTGCTGGACCTTCCGTCCGATGCGGCGGGCCGCGCGTCTTTGCTCCTCTGCAAATATATGTGCGAGATTGAAGCGAAGTCCGAGCTGCACTTTGCCTCGGACAGCCCTGGCAAAACATCCCGGATCATTCTGAGCGGGCGCGATTCGGATGTTATGGAGCTGCTGACCCGCTATTACAAGGAACGATAGGCCGCGATTTTATGACAAGAGCCAGCCGCCGTGCATTCACGGCAGTTGGCTCTTGTTGTCTTTTTCGCGCGCAGAAAGGCGGGAGAAAGATTGTCCCGTCAGATCGGCGCCGTTTTTTTATTCTTCATTTTACGCCAGCAGGCGGCAAAATAGATGATCTCTGCCAGCGATGTGATGGTCCACGAGAAGGCATAGAGCAGGTACAGCGACGGAATCGAGTGGAAATACGCAAACACCGTATACACCCAGATCACGCGGAACACGCATGAGCCGAGCACCACGATGACCGTCGGCACAAGGCTCCTGCCGATGCCGCGGGAGGCCGCAATGGTGCAGTCCATGAATGCACTGAGGGCATAGGAGAAGCACATGATGCGCATACGCATCATGCCTGCTGCCACAACCTCGGCATCATTCGTAAAGAGGTACAAGAAGCCTTCTCCGAAGCACAGAAGTCCGATTCCAACCAGTGCGCCGGAGAGGAACGCATACGCCAGACTGACGTAATAGCTCCGGATCATGCGGTCGCGGTTGCCTGCGCCCCAGTTCTGCCCCATAAATGTAGAGCAAGCCGTATAGAACGCCGCCATGACGTTGTAGACGATGGAATCGGTGTTTGCTGCGGCAGAGTTGCCGGAGACCATTGTGGAATCAAAGGAATTGACGCCGACCTGAATGAACAGATTTGCCACGGCAAAGATCATATTCTGCACGCCCGCCGGGACGCCCAGCGCCAGCAGCCGAGCGGTCTCCTCCTTGTGAAAGCGCATCTGCTTCCACTGAACGCGGCATGCATCCTTCATGCGGAGCATGTGCACAAGCACAAGCACTGCGGAGACGTACTGCGACAGGATGCTCGCCAGCGCGACACCCTCCGCTGCCATTTTGCAGCCGATGACGAAAAACAGATTGAGCAGGACATTCAAAATGCCCGCCGCCGTCAGGTAGATAAGCGGGCGCGTCGTGTCGCCGTTTGCGCTGAGGACCGCGTTGCCGAAATTGAAAATGCCGAGGGCCGGCATGCCGAGGGCGTAGATGCGGAAGTACAGCTCCGCGCCGGGCAGAAGATCCTCTTTCGTCTTGAGCACGCGCAGCATCGGTCCTGCCAAAAAGAAGCACAGCAGGCTGATGATCACGCCTGCAAGCGTGCAGATCAGCAGCGAGGTATGAACCGCATTCTTTGTATCCTCGTCCTGACGCGCGCCGAGGTGCTGCGCCACACGGACATTGACGCCGCTTCCAAGACCGATCAAAAAGCCCGTGAACAGCGTCACAAGCGTTGTGGTCGAGCCGACCGAGCCGAGCGCCGTCGCATTTGCAAACTTTCCAACGACTGCCACGTCCGCCATATTGAACATGACCTGCAAAAGCTGCGAGAAGATCAGCGGTACACTGAACAGGAATATATTTTTCCAGAGCGAGCCGTCGGTCATGCTGATCCCGTCGCGGCTGCGCGCCAACTGTTTCGACATTACAATCGCTCCTTTTTTCTCTTTTAGATTCCCCGTGAAGCCGTCCCTCGCAGGCAAGCAGGCGCTATTATACGCCGTTTTTTCATGCCCGTCAAGCCATTTTCCGAAATACCGCGCACGCTCCTTCTGGAAAATGGCGCATCCGATTGCTTTTGCCGGGCGTTTTGACAGCCTCTGCACTCTGACCGTCCGCCGTCCCTTGCAAACATCAAGTTGCCCCTCCGTATGCTTCGGTGCATACGGAGGGGCAACGGTTTTACGATCTCATTCCGTCGGAGTGAGGAATCTGTCTGCTTACTTTTTCAGCGCGTCGATGACTGCCTGCGGCATGGAGACCTCGCGCTCCGCAAAGGTGATCTTTGCGCCAAGCGAGGCTTTCGCGTCCGCAACAACGATGTGAACGCTGCCGGAGCAGCTGAGGCTGAGCGAACAGAGAGTGCCGTCCTCTACGATGGCTTCGATGCGACCGGACTTCAGGGTAATGCTCTGCGCCTTGATCTCCGGCGCAATGGCATACGCGACCTGCTGCATACCGTCCTCATCGAGCTCCAGCGAGTAGACATAGCCGCTTTCAGACTGCGCGCAGGCCGTTGTCCCGCTCAGCATGAGCTGATAGGCAAGGTCAATGAGCTTTGCCGCGTCCACAGCCGGTTTCGAGCCTGCGGTGATGGCGTATCCCGCCGCATCGCAGAGCGTGTCGCCGGAAAAGTAAACTGCCGCGCCGTTTTTGCTCACGCAGCCAATGTTCTGACCGGAGATCTTCTGCCGGTCAAAGCGAAGGGTATCGTTGACCACGATCGGGCCGCAGTCCGCAGAAAGTGCGATGTCCGCGGAATCACGCTCCCGTTCGCTGCGTGCGCTCCAGGCCTCCAGCAGACGGAACAGATCGTCCGTCATGCTCTCGCCGTCTGCGGTCTTTCCGGTCGCGATGGCGCTGCGCACCTCCTCCGGAAGCTGCGGCAGCTTGCCGCTGTCCTCAATACGCGCCTCTGCATTCAGCGTCAGCGCATCCACGGACGCTGAAAAGCGAAGCGTCGTGAGCCGCCCGTCCGCGGAGACAGCCTCCACGTCCATGCTGTCCGGCCAGAGTGCGCGGTCCGTTCCGGGAAGCAGCAGCGCCATCAGCTCTGCCGTGCTGTCTGCGTCTGCGCGAAGCGCATACGTTTTGCTGCTTCCGCTGCCGGACACATCCGCATCGACCAGACGATAGAGCGATGCCGCCTTCGTGACAAGCCCGGCATAGTCCGGATATGCACCCAGCGAGTACGCCTTTCCGTTTTTCAGGTACACCGCGCCGTTTGCGTAGTAAAGCTGGACCTCGCCGCGCTGGATGCAGGTCACCGCCGTGCCGTCCACCCTCGTCCGGCAGACAGCGGCCTGCGTCTGAACGGCGTCGCCGTCCACAGACGCGGAGATGTCAAGCGTCATATACAGCGGGTCGCGCTCGTTGCAGCTTTTCAGCAGCCGGTACGCATCCAGTCCGTTGCGCATACCGCTGCACAGGAAAAATACGACCGCCGCTGCCAGTGCAAGCACCAGCACGATCACGACTGCGATCCACCAGCGGTGCTTTTTCTTCGGTTTTACCGCCACCACCGTGCCGCCGTCATGAGGCTCCGCTGCGCCGCTGCCCTCACGCAGCAGCCGCAGCTCCTCCTCCGCACGCGCCAGCCGTTCCTCGGCAGACAGTGCGCGAGCCAGCAGCTCCGGGTCACGCTCGGCAGCCGCCGGCGCCTCAGCCGGAGCCGAAGCCGCCGGTGCAGGCTTTGCGCCCTCGGGCGCCGCGGCGCGCTTTGCGTGCCGGATGCACTTGCGGACGAACCACACAGCCAGAATGACGAGTCCCGCCAGCAGCAAGACTGCCAGCACCCACACCCACCAGATCACCACGGTGCTCACAACGGCAATGCGGACGCTCTGACCCTCAAACGGGAACACCAGATAGCTTCCGGCGATCTCATACGCGGTCTGCTCCCAGTTTCCGTCGTTTTCGGTATAGATCCTGAGGCGCTTTGTATCGCCGCCCGGTGCAAGATAGCGCAGCTTGTGGGCGCTGCCGCCGTTCGAGGCCTCCACGCTCCACTGCTCAACATCCGCCCAGTTCATGGTGATCAGCGAAAAATCGCTCGTCCCGATGGCGGAAAAATAGCTTTCGATGCGGCTGCCAAGGCTTCCGGAGCGAATGTGGAACGCCCCCGGCGTCAGCGGCTCCGACGCGACCGTGATCGTGTCCGACTCGCTGAAATCGCCCTGCACCAGAAGAATGGCGCGTCCATCCTCCCGCACGGGCGTGGAGGCGATGGCGGGCATGTATGGCGTATAGACTGCCGTGACCGTTGTGTCAAAATGCAGCTCGGTCAGCTCGTCTCTGTCCCACACTGCGCTGTATCCCTCTTTTTCGGGGATCGACGGGAACACGTCCTCGTCAAAGCTGTCGCCGTAGTGGAACTGCGTGGAAAAGACCGTCTCGCCGTCTGCGGCAAAGCGCAGCGTGAAGGTACGCATTGCCTCCGGCAGGGCCTCTGCCTCCGCCAGCTCGTCAAAGCTGCACGGCTCTGCCTTGCCGGCGTAGCTCCGGCGGTTGACGCCGGCGAGCACATCGCTCACATAGTAGTTTTCAAGGAAATTGCCCGCGTCCGCGCCGGAGATCGCGCCGGAATACTGCTTGCAGTCGATGATCTCCACCAGTGCATAGCATCCCGCCACCGTGCTGCCGCTGCCGGACACGTCCTTTGCAACGCCGGAGCCGACGATGCCGCCGACGTATTTCTGCCCGCTCAGCGATGTCTTTGCAAAGCAGCTTCGCACCGTGGAGCCGGTCGAGCCCGCGATGCCGCCGACGTAATTGCCGCTCTCGCTGGCGATCTCGCCGTAGGCCTCGCAGCCATCGATGAGGCCGAGATCCATCCGTCCGCAGACGCCGCCTGCATAGCTGCGCTTGCTGGTGACGATGCCGGTATTGACGCATTTTTGCAGAACAGCCCTGTACTCATACTGCCTCCGGTAGCTGTCGGAGAGGCTGCCGGAAACGTCGTCCTCGGGGTCGAGCGCATACTCGATCGCCATCGCACCCGCAATGCCGCCGGTGTTGATATCGCCGTAGACCGTGCCGCTGTTGGTGCAGCCGGAGGTCTTGCCGAGCGTGATCAGCTCCACATCGACCGTGGACATGTCCGTCACCATGCCCGACGCGCCCTGCTGCGCCTCGGAAATGGCTTCAAAAATGGTATCGGAGAGCTCTCCGAATTTGTTGTTGATGGCGCGTACATCGTCCGCGACTGTCCCGACTGCGCCGCTCAGCGCACCGTTCACCAGACTCAGCTGGCTTCCGATGCCGCTGATCGCCGACGTCAGCCCGCCGAGATCGGGTGCAGCGACGATCTGCGTCGTCGCGTCCAGACTGCCGGACACATCGCCCGTATGGCCGATGTCCGCACCCGCAGATGCGCCGATGTCAACGCTCGTGCCGCTGCCGTGACCGACGCCGATGGAGAACGATCCCGGCTCCTTTGTGACGGTGAGACCCGCGCCGCCGCCGTGCGCCACATCCGCGTCGATGGGATTGACCTCGCCGCTGAGCGTGGTCTGGGAGTCACGCGAGCCGCTGCCCTGGATCGTTGTATCGATCCCGGCGGTCAGCTTGATGTTCGACGCCTCCTGCATGGCGCTGTTTACATAGCCGGAAAGACCGTTGAGACGCGAGGTGACGCCGTTTGCGCTGCTCTCGGCATTGTCCGCCGCCTTGTTTACAAGGTCATTGAGCTCGTTAAGCTGCTTCTCGACCTTGCTCAAGGCGCTCTCCGAGAGCTGCATCTCGATATACGGCTCGATCTGACCGGCAATGCCGCCCACGTCCTTGCGGCCGCAGACGCCGCCCTTGTTGGTGCAGCTTCTAATCTGACCGCAGCTTCTTCCCACGATGCCGCCGACGTTATAGCCGATGTGCTCGTGACCGATCGCCGCCGCGTTGGCGCAGTCGCGGATCGTGCCCGAGGAATAGCCTGCGATGCCGCCGGTATCCGTTGCGATGTTCGCCGTGTCCATCCGCGTCAGGCGCGTCAGATCCAAAGAAAAGTCCAGATCGATGCGGCTGAGGTCGATGCTCGGATCTGTGCTTTCGATGTTGACGTACATATTATTTCTGCTGGCGGAGATCAGGCCCTGATTGGTGCCTGCCACACCGCCGCTGCGGTTTTCACCGAACAGCGCGCCGCTCGTGCGGCAGAACCGGATGACGCCCGTGGCCGTGTTGAAGCCGGCAATTCCGCCCACGTCGCGCGCGCCGGTGACCGTGCCCGTGAAGGAGCAGCCAGAGATCGTGCCGTGATTCTCACCCACGATGCCGCCGACCGAGCCGGTATCCCCCTCGGGACTGACACTGCCCTCGACGTTGAGATCGCGGATGGACGCGCCCTCCTGAAGGACGCAGAAAAGGCCGGTCGGGGCGGCGCTGTCGGTGATCGAAAGGCCGCGGATCGTGTGGCCCGCTCCGAGGAAAACGCCGCCGAACGTTGCCGCCGGAACAAAGTCCGCGCTCTCAAGCGTAATGTCGCAGTCCAGAACAAAGCGTTTCCTCTGCGACCATGTATCAAGCGTACACGAGGCGGTAAAATCGGCAAAGTCCTCGGCGCTTGCAATGTGGATCTCCTCCACAGCCGTGCTCTCGGCGTCTTCCGCCGCATCGGAGGGCGTCTCCCCTGCCGCATCCGCACCTTGGGTGCTGTCCGCTTCGTCGGCGAGCACCCATGCGGGAACCGCCGCCGTCAGCAGCAGCACGGCGCACAGCAGACCTGCAAGCAGGCGATACCATGTGTTATTCTTCATCGCTGCTCGCCTCCTCCGCAGAGCCTGAGATCAGGCTCACGTCCACGTCGCCCTCCACCGTTGCGCGGAGCACGCCGTGTATGTTGCCGTTGATGCGGCCGTTCACCATGCCGTTGATGACGATCCGCCCGCTTGACGTTCTGCGCTCGCCCATCGAGATCCCCGGCACCGAGAACGAGGTCTTGTCGATCACGCCGCTGCCGATGAGCAGGATCTGCGGCAGAACAAACATAACAAGGAAAATGGAAATGACCGTGCCGCGGCCAAGGCTCTCGCCGATGCCCGCGATGACCGGCTCAGAGGTCATGTTGCCGATCAGGAAGCCGCAGATCGACATGATCGCGCCGGAGGTTATGATGGTCGGGAACGCGAAGTTGAGCGTTTCGATCATGGCATCGCGGTGGTGCTTCTTCGCCTTCAGCTCCTGATAGCGGCTGGCGATGACGATGGCATAGTCGATGTTCGCGCCCATCTGGATGGAGCTGACGATCAGGTAACCGAGGAAGAACAGGTATTTCCCCGTGACGGTCGGGAACGAGAAGTTGATCCAGATACTGCCCTGAATGACCAGGATCAGCAGCAGCGGCATACCCGCCGAGTTGAACGTGAACAGCAGGACAAACAGCACGATCAGCACCGATACGATGCTCACGACCGTGTTATCGATCGAGAAGGATTTTTCAAAGTCGTATTCGTTCGTGGAGTTGCCCGCCAGATAGACCTCCCCATCCGGATAATAGCTTTTCGCGATGTCCATGATGGTGTCTGTAAAGGCATAGGTCTCATCTCCGCTGACCGGCAGATTCAGATAGAGCAGCATCCGGCTGTACTGTGTGCCCTGGAGCTGATTCTTTGCGCTGAGCATCTGCACCTTCGCATCGGAGAGCATCTGCATCTGCTCGTCATCGAGCGTAACGACGCCCGCGTCAAGCTGGTCGCAGACGTACAGGAGCATGTCGATGAGCGGCACCTGATAATTAGAGATATTTCCGGCAAAGCGCCCGAATTCGTCATGCTCCACGGCGTATGCCGCATAGACGACCTGCGCCAGCTCATAATCAAGGTTTGCAAGCTCCGCGAACTGACGCGGGCGGAGCTTGTCTGCCAGACAGTAGCCGTCCATCGCCTCGATGTTCGTCATGCCCATCGTGCTGTCGACCTCGTCATAGCGCTCCAGCTCCGCAAGCAGCTCCTTCTCCTTGTCGTAGTCGCCCGCCGGGACGATCAGCGCGAGCAGATTGGTCTGAGTGAAATTGTCCTCGATCATCTGCTCGGCGATCTGCGTTTCGTTGAGCTTCGGCGGCTCAAGCAGACTGTAGCCGTAAACGAAGGGGCAGTTTTTGGACATGCGGAAGCCGACAAGAAGCAGCGCGATGAAGATGATCGGCACGACATGGCGCGTAGCATAGTCGATCTTTCCGACAAACGAGATCTTCGGCACAAAGCTCTTGTGGCTCGTCTTGTCGATCAGCGGCCCGAACAGCACCAGAAGCCCCGGCATCACAAGGAATGACGACAGCAGCGCAAAGGCGATGGACTTGATGAGGCAGATCGCCATATCGGGGCCGAGACGGAACTGCATAAAGAGCATCGCAACAAGGCCGCCGACGGTCGTCAGGCTGCTCGCGCCGATCTCTGGAATGGACTTGGAGAGCGCGATGATGACGGCCTCGCGGATGGGCAGCAGCTTGTGCTCCTCCTTGAAGCGGTTGCAGAAGATGATGGCGTAGTCGATCGACAGCGCAAGCTGCAAAATGCTCGTCACGGAGTTGGATACAAACGAGATCTTGCCGAGCAGATAGTTCGTGCCCTGATTGAGCACGAGCGCCACCACAAATGTGATGATCAGCACCGGCACCTCGCCGTAGGTCTCGGAGGTGAACAGCAGCACCGCCACAATGACGAACGCCACATAGACCATGATGACGTTGATCTCATGCTCAATGGTCTTCTCCTGCGTGTTGCCGAGATCGGTCTTGACGTAAACGTCATAGGACGCAAGCAGCGACTTCACCGCCTCCAGTGAGTCGAGGCACGCCTCGTCATTCTCATCAAAGTCGAACGTGATCGAATAGAGTGCGGACAGGTTGTTGTAATGCTTGTCCGTCTCGTCGTAGCTGATCATCTGCACGCCCTTGACGTCCGCGATCTGGTCGCTCAGCGCCGCAGCCTGCGCGGGCGTGATGTTCGCGACCATCACCTCCGCCGAGCCGTAGGTGATAAACTGGTCATCCATGACGGTAAGCGCTTTCTTGGTCTCGGAGTGCTCGGGCAGGTAGGCCGTGAGGTCGCTCTCGACCTCGACCCAGTTGCGGGAAAACGCCGAGAAGATCAGCAGGATGATGACGATCAGGAAAACAAGATTCCGTTTGTCAACAATGAATCCGGACAGCTTCACCAGAAACGGCGTTCCGGAGCCCGTTGTTTCCTTCGCAGGGTTACTCATAGATACACTCGATCTTCCTTTCCATTCAAACTCCATATGGCACGCGGCCATGTATTCTAATAAATTATTATATATAATTCAGCGCGCTAACGCAAGATAAAACGTTGCCTCCGGCGTGATTTCTCAAAAAGTCATTTCATTATAGCGGAAGCCCCGGCAGATTTCCAGATAGAGGCCTCATACAGATACGCAGATTTGCGCACATCTTCAAAAGTACGCAAAAAGGCACGCCGCAGAATTGAAGAATCCTGCGGCGCGCCCGATATGCACTGCCTTTTACATTTTGGACGAGATGACGAGCAGGACGCCCGCCCCGGCGGTGATCTTCACATCCTCCTGCCATTCGTTGCTGATGCCGATGGGAAAGCGGTTTGTGAGGCGCATATGCGAAAGCGGATACTTTGCCCCGCAGATGGAGACGTCCTCGCACACGTCGGTCATGGCCAGAACGGAGAGCGACCACCCGCTTCTCGGTGGCAGCACGAGCGTGTCCTTCGAAAACAGGAACAGCTCGTTCTCCCTGTCCGGGATGTGTACGCGCGCGCCGTGCCCGACGGCGAAAATCGCCGCCTGGAGGTTTCCGAGCAGATGGTCGAGCCGCCCGCCCAGTGCGCAGTACATCGTGATCTCGCTGTATCCCTCCCCGACAGCCCAGCGGATCGCCGCCATCGTGTCGGTGTCGTCTTTTTCCACCGGCAGCTCGAGCACCGGCACGCCCTCCGGCAGCGCACCGTGATAAGAATCAAAATCCCCGACCAGAAGATCCGGCAGAACGCCGCCGCGCGCGGCGTATTCTACGCCCTTGTCGCAGGCGATGACAAAGTCCGCCGCTTCGATCCCGTTTAGCTCCGAAAACCGTCCGCCGGATATGATGGCACAATGCTGTTTCATGACTACCTCCGCGCCGTCCGCTTTATCAGCAGTAGTTTACCGCAGAATATGGCGCGTTGTCAAATCCTTTCTGCCTGCGCAGGTGTTTCCCACGCAGGCGCGCCTGCACGTGCGGTTCTATGCGTCTCCTACCCCGCCCTTCCGCAGAGCGCCGCCGCAGCCAGCACGGCCGCCGTTATGAGCAGGACCGGCAGCTTTTGCACAAACACTCTCTGCTCGTAACGCATGGCATTTCCCTCACTCCGCGAGTGTCCGTCCGAGGGCGCGGCAGGCCTCAAGCGCCTCCGCATCCGGCGCTTCGCAGCAGATCACACTCGGGCAGACAAGGCGGATGCCGGCGTCCGTGCAGTCAGCCTCCCATTCGCGCATCCATTCGCCGTCGCCCCAGCCGTAGGAGCCGAACAGCGCACCGCTTTTTCCAGTAAGGCTGCCTTTGACACAGTCATACATCGGCTGAAATTCCGTCTCCTCAAGCACTTCGCTGCCCATGGCAGGGCAGCCCATCGCAACTGCGTCTATCGCGTTAAGCGCCTCCGTGTTCACCTCCCCCGGTGTCCAGAGGATGACCTCCGCACCCGCGCCGCGTGCGCCCTCGGCAACCGCCTCAGCCATTGCCTCCGTGTTGCCGGTTCCGCTCCAGTAGATCACAGCAGTTTTCTTCATATGACACATCTCCTTTTTATAGTTCTATCAGACCGCGACAGCAAGCCGTGCAAGCTCCAGACCTGCCCGCCAGCGTGCGCAGTAGATGCTCGTGCATTTTTTATAGCTGTCAAAAAGGCGCTTTGCAGCCGCCTCGTCGCCGTAGACCTTCCAGAGCCCCGCGCACTTGCAGTCCTCGGAGCAGCCCGTGAGAAAGCCGCGCACATCCTCCGGCGGATAGCTGAGAAACAGCCCGACCTCGTGCGGAAACGCGCTGTCTCTCCGAAAGCGGCGGATCAGCTCCGCCACGCACTGCGCGCAGCTTCCGGCGGCATAGCCCGCCTGATGCAGAAGCTCGGCGGCGAGCCCGTTTTGTAAATCTCTTTGAAGCTGTGCGGGGCGGTAGAGATACAGCAGCGCCCGGCGCTCCCGCATCCGCAGCGGCAGCAGGCAAAGCCCCTTCCCCCGCAGGATGCGGTTGAGGTGCCGAATGTCGGACGTAAGCTGCCTCCGCGTCTCGTACTGGCACGGAAAAAGGCTTCCGGTCTTGATCCCGGCCAGCGTCGGCGCCGCCTGCCGGACAAGCAGTTCCTCTGACATGTTTTTCTCCTCCTTCGCGGTCTCTATGCAATTATCGCACAAGTGTTCTTTCGGTTAGATTGCTCTAACCATCGTGCAAAAAGAAGCAAGGCTTTTGGCCTTTGAATTAGAGTTCTCTAACTAAACGTATCATAGCACATCTATTTGGTTTTTGCAACCTCTTTTTTCTCCGTGCGCAGCATACCTGCACAATCGTCTGCCGGCGCGCATATAGTATGGATAGCGGAAGGCATCGTCCAACGAAATAACCATCCTGTCTCAAGGAGTGATCGCATGAGTAACAACTGTATTGGAAACTACACCACCACTGGCGGCGCCTCGTGCGGCTGCACGAAGCCGGAGCCGCAGGTCTGTACCTGCGTCACGGAATGTGAAGCCGCCGAGGCAGCCGAAAACGAGGGCACGGAGTCCTGCGCCTGCCGCGACAGTCTTGCCGCGGCCTTGCAGCTGCTCTGCGGCGGAGATCTGCCGGCGCTGATCGACTTCAACCGCTTCGCCTTTTTGACCTCCAACTATCTCATCGGTGCAAATCTGGTCTGTCCGTGCGGCCAGACGGGAACATACGACAACCTCTCCGACACGCTCAGCGGGACCTTCAACCGCTTTACGCCGTGTTCGTGCGAGCTGATCGACGTCTCGGGGCCGGTCTACGGCGCGATCCCCTACTACCGGCCGCAGACCGTCGCCAATCTTCTCACGGTCATGAGTGAAAATCTCGACGGCGTGACGGATGCCGGGGGCACGGTCAATGCCCTGACGGCGCTTGCCGCGCGCATCGATCCGGACAGTGCGGAGTACCGTCCGGAGCTTCTCGATGCGTTCCAGCCGCTGCTCGGCGCGTGCTCGTGCCCGAATGTCAAGGTCAGCGAGGTCTCGCTCTGCGCGCTTGACGCCATCGCCTTTGAGCCCGCAGGCGTCACGCCCGAGCAGAAGGCCGCGAACTACCAGACCGCAAAGCAGGTCCTGCTTCAGATCCTGCGGCCAAAATGCCCGCCGCCCTGCCATCCCTGCCAGCCGCCGCGTCCCAAGCCCTGCGTTGTGCCGTGCGGCTGCAAGAACAACGGCATCCTCTCGTCGATGGACCGCTGCGGCATGGCGCACACCGTCTCTCTGACGGCGGGGCATCTGCTGCTTGTCGGCGCGGCGCTCCTCGGCAGCGTCGGAAACGCGCTCATTCTCGCCAGCGACGCCGATCACCGTTTCTACTTTATCTGCGCCGAGCAGGTCGAATTCCTGAACTAAGCGACAAAAGGGTGCTGCCAAGCAGCACCCTTTTCAGACTGTCAAAAAACCTCGTAGAGTTTCGCCGCGCACGGCGATGCGCACCACGTGGTTCCCCCTCGCGGCATAGCCGCTTCGGCCTACGCTAAAAAAGTGCCGCCGGCACTTTTTCTGAACGCTGCGGTGTCAGACAAAACACACTTGCCGGGTGCAGCCATTTCAAACGCGAACCAAGCCCCCGCGGTTCGCGTTTGAGAGCTTGTCAAAGCGCCAGTGCCGCCGCAAGGATCGGCGCGTTGCGCGCGTACATTTCGTCAAGCTGGGAAAGCGGCAGCGGATTTTCGCCCAGCCCCGCCTCGACCGTAAAGCCCGGACGGCGAAAGCGCTCCAAAAACCAGTCCTTGAAGCCCGCATTGGCAGACTCCGGCGGCACAGGCTCCAGCACATAGCCGGACGCCGCTGCAAGCTCCCGCGCCAGCGCGTCCGCGCAGGGCAGGCAGACTCCGTCGTATGTATGATAGATGACGCTCCCCTGCGTATGGTACGCAAGCACCAGCTCCGGCCGGATGCAGCAGGTGTATGCCGCCAGCGCCGAGGTCTCCGGCTGATCCAGCGGTCTTTCGCCGGGATAGTCGCGCGGCGCCGGCGCGCCATAGCCCCGCGAGGCCTTGATCTGTCTTGCTCGTTCCCATCCCGCCGGGTAGTTGAGGTTCAGATCGACGCCGCGCAGATTCGCCTTCCAGCCCGACGGGAACGGCAGCTCCGGATAGTCCGCCGCAATGGCGCGTGCGGCGCGGTATTCCGGCTCGTCCGGCGTGATCGCGCCGGTCACAAGGTCGATCCCGTCCGGATTGACCATCGGCACGACATAGAGCATCGCGTTTTCAAACAGCGCCGCCGCGTTTTTTCCGCCAAAGCTGCCGCCGCGCTCCACCGCCTCCATGTATCCCTCGATCAGCTCCCAGCAGAGCATGGACGTGATGTATTCGTTCGCGTGGTGCCCGCCGGTCAGCAGCACCTTGGTATCACCCAGACCGAGCTGCACGGCGCAGATACTCCGCCCGCCGGCGGTTTTCGTCAGTTCGCGGGTGTATACGAACGGATAGCGTCTTTTCAGCCGCTCCAGCCGCTGCGCCTGCATGCCGGACGTCATCGGCATTCGTTTTCGCATTGTGTTTTCCGTAAAAATCCCCTCCGGAATATATCTATTCCGGAGGGGCACAAAATATACCGTCTTTTTGCCTTGCGGCGAACGTTTTTCAGAGCCTGTGCATTACATGAACGTGAAGATCGTCTTCATGCAGCGATAGGTCATGTAGCAGTCAACCTTCGCGACCGTCTCATACGGTGCGTGCATCGACAGCACGGGCACGCCCGCATCGAGGGTGTCGATGTTGCGGCGAGCCATGAACTTCGCAACCGTGCCGCCGCCGCCCTTGTCAGTCTTGCCAAGCTCACACATCTGCCAGCGGACATTGTGCTCGTTCAGCAGGCAGCGAACCTTGCCGACGATCTCGGACGAGGCATCGGACGCGCCGCTCTTGCCGCCGGAGCCGGTGTACTTGCAGAGGCCGACGCCGTAGTTGAGATAGGAGCTGTTGCGCGGCTCAAAAACGTCGGAGAAGTTTTCGTCATACGCCGCCGTCACGTCGGCGGACAGGCAGAAGGAATTCTCGAAGCACTCGCGCAGCTCCACGCCCTGCGTGGCGCAGAGGTCTGCCATGAAGGTGTCGAACGCCGCAGACTGCATACCGGAAACGCCCTCGGAGCCGATCTCCTCCTTGTCGGCGAAGATGCAGACGGCGGTCTTTGCCGGATGCTCAACATCGAAGATCGCAGCAAGCTCTGCATACGCGCAGACACGGTCGTCATGGCCGTAGCCGCCGATGAGGCTGCGGTCAAGGCCGAGATCCCGCGCGTTCGCGGCAGGAACAGCCTGCAGCTCGGCGGAGATGAAGTCCTCCTCGGTGATGCCGTACTTCTCATGCAGAAGCTTCAAAACGGCAAGGCTCACGCGGTCGGAGCTGTCGTCATCGCGCTCGGGCCAGCTGCCGATCAGAATGTTGAGAGACTCCGCGGGAATGGCGCTGTTCAGCGGTTTTGCGCCCTGCTCCGCACCAAGGTGCGGCAGAAGGTCGCTGATGATGAACTGCGGGTCATTGAGGTCGGCGCCGATCTTGACATAGACCTCGCTGCCGTCGCGGCGCATGACCTTGCCGTGCAGCTCCAGCGGCGTGGCGACCCACTGATACTTGCGGATGCCGCCGTAGTAATGGGTCTTCAGATAGGCCATCTCAGCATGGGATGCCTGGAAAAGTGGGCGGGGCTTGATGTCCAGTCTCGGTGCGTCGGTGTGCGCCGCGCCGATGTTCGCGCCCTTTGCCAGAAACTCCGAACCGATGACGGCCAGCATGATGGCCTTGCCGCGGTTATTGTAGTAGACCTTGTCGCCGGGGTTCAGCGCCATGCCGCGCTTGTACTCGACGAAGCCGCGCTTCTCGGCAAGCTCGATGGCAGAAAAGACGCACTCACGCTCGGTCTTGGAGGCATCCAGGAACCTCTTGTAATCCTCACAGTAGGCGTTCATTTCCGCCTCTTCAGCGGCGCTCAGCGCATTGTGGGCATTCTGCGGCTTGTACAGCAGCATATCGCGTTCTTCTTGTGTCATTTTGCGTTCTCCTTTATGATTTTGTCTAATAATGCCTCGGCTTGTATTTGAAATTCCTCTTGGGAGATTTCACCGTTTTCAAGAATATACGTACAGTGTGTGCGGAAATAGCTTTCCGGCTCCTGCGCGCGGATGCGCAAAAGCGCATACCGGCGCTCAATGCCGTCGCGCGCCATGATGCGCGCAAGGCGTACCTCCTGCGGCGCGGTGATGCCGACGGTCACATCGCAGAGAGAGGCAAGGCCGCTTTGAATGAGGTTGATCGCATCGACGGCAAACAGCGTGCAGCCGCACGCCTTCTTCTCTGCCCGGATCGTCTCGACCGCGCGCCGGACGTGGAAATAGACGATGCGGTTGAGGGTATCAAGCTGCGCCGGGTCTGAAAAAACGAGCCCGCCGAGCTTTTTCCGGTCGAGCGTGCCGTTTGGCAGGAACACGTCTCCGAAAGCGTCCGTCAGCGCCGCGCGAAGCGCGCCGTCGGTACGCAAAAGGTCATAATACAGCGCGTCACAGTCAACGCCGCAGCCGCCGCGCGCCTCGATCCGGCGCAAAAGCGCCGTCTTTCCGCAGCCGGTCTGGCCGGTGATGCCGATGGTCAGCACGCGCTACACCTCCACCACATTGAAGCCCGCCGCTTTTTTCAGCCGGTTTCCGATCGCAAGGCCAAGTCCCGCGTCATCCGGGCACTGGGCGTAGATCTCCGGCACGCCCGTCACGTCAAACTCGCGCAGAGCGTCAAAGACGCGGCGCGCCTGCTCGGACTTGTCTCCCTCGGGGCCGAGGTCATGGATGACGCGCCCCGGAAACAGCGCGCGGTATTCGGAAAAGCAGATAACGCCCGCGCCCTGCTGCGCATGGCGTGCGATATAGTCGGCGCTTTTTTCGCCGTCTCCGGTCACGACCGTGACGGGCGCCTTCGGCGCATAGTGGCGGTATTTCATGCCGGGTGCGCGCGGATGCTCGCCGTCTGCGACCGGCTGCGTGATGCACCTGTCAACAAGGACCGTGCCCAGCACGCGCTGAAGCTCCTCAAGCGGAAGTCCGCCCGCGCGCAGAAGGCGCGGCGGCTCACAGGTGAGGTCGATGATCGTCGATTCGACGCCGACGCTGCACGCGCCGCCGTCAAAGATGCCGTCGATCTTTCCGTCCATATCCTCGACCATGTCCGCCGCCGTGGTGGGGCTCGGACGGCCGGAGGTGTTGCCAGACGGTGCGGCAATGGGCACGCCGGCGGCGCGGATGACCGCAAGCGTCACCGGATGGTTCGGGCAGCGGACACCGACTGTATCAAGCCCGCCGGTCGTGCGGTACGGCACAACATCCTTCTTCGGCAGGATCATGGTCAGCGGCCCCGGCCAGAACTCGTCCGCGAGGCGGTATGCGCTCTCGGGTACGTTTTCACAATATCTGCTCAGCCACGTGCTGTCCGGCACATGGATGATGAGCGGGTTGTCCTGCGGTCTGCCCTTTGCCTCATAGATACGGCGGCAGGCGTCTGCATTCAGTGCGTCCGCGCCAAGGCCGTAGACCGTCTCGGTCGGGATGCCGAGCAGACCGCCGCGGCGGATGATCTCCGCCGCCGCCTCGATATTTTCATTTGTCGCTTCTGTAAACAGGATCGTTTTCAAAACAGCGCTTCCTTTTTTCTCGGTTTTCAGACTTCCTGCTGGCTTTGCAGCTTTCTGGCCTGATCGGCGGTCACGAGCGCGTCGATCAGCTCGTCAAGATCGCCGTCCATGATCGCGTCGATCTTGTAAAGCGTCAGGCCGATGCGGTGATCGGTCACGCGGCCCTGCGGGAAATTATACGTCCGGATGCGCTCGTTGCGCATACCGGTACCGACCTGACTGCGGCGTTCGGAGGAGACCTCATTTTCAATGCGGCTCTGCTCGATCTCGTAGAGCTTCGAGGCGAGCATCTGCATACAGCGCGCACGGTTTTGCACCTGCGAGCGCTCCTCCTGACAGGCAACGACGATGCCCGACGGCTTGTGGATCAGACGCACAGCGGAGGACGTCTTATTGATGTGCTGGCCGCCCGCACCGGATGAGCGGAAGACCTGCATCTCGATGTCCTCCGGCCGGATGTCGACCTCCGCCTCCTCCATCTCCGGCAACACGGCAACGGTTGCCGTGGAGGTGTGTACGCGTCCGCCGGATTCGGTCTCCGGGACGCGCTGGACACGGTGAACGCCGGATTCAAACTTCAGGCGCGAGTAGGCGCCGTCGCCGTGGATCATAAAGTCGGCTTCCTTTACGCCGCCAAGCTCCGTCTCGTTGTAGTTGAGCAGCTCCACCGTCCAGCGCCGGTTTGCGGCGTACATCGAATACATGCGGAACAGGCTGTGGGCAAACAGGGCGCTTTCCTCCCCGCCGACACCGCCGCGGATCTCCACGATCACGCCCTTTTCGTCGTTCGGGTCGCGCGGCAGCAGCAGAATTTTCAGCTCCTGCTCCAGCTCCTCCTGCCGCTTTTTCGCGGCGGAAAACTCCTCCTGACAAAGCGCCTTCAGCTCTGCGTCCGTCTCGCCCGCCATCATCTCGCGCAGCTCGACCTGCTCCTGCTGCACCTTTTTGAGCGCGCGGTAGGCATTTACGACCGGTTCGAGCAGCTTCTGCTCCTTCATGAGCTTTGCCGCCGCCTTGGGGTCGGCAAAAAAATCCGGCTGTGCCATGCGCTCCGCCGCTTCCATATACCGCTCTTCGACCAGCTTCAGTTTATCCAGCATCATCATTTCTCCACATATCAAATCGTGTATATCATAGCGCATTTTTGCCGCTTCGTCAAATCATCCCTGCGTGTTTTGCACGCTTTTGCACATACTATTCTGAAAAAAGATCAGAAACGGGGTATGAGAATGAAGCGGCTGCTTTCCGCCGCGCTGGCAGCGGCGGTTTTTCTGGCCTTCTGCGTGCCGCGGGCGCGCTGCGGCGGCGCGGAAAAGGGCTGTATCGCGCTGACCTTTGACGACGGGCCGTCGGGCGAGCTGACCGAGGCGCTTCTGGACGGGCTTCGCGCACGCGGCGTGCGCGCGACATTTTTTGTCTGTGCCTATCGCGTGGCGCAGTTTCCGCAGACGCTCTGCCGCGCCGCGCAGGAGGGCCACGAGATCGGGCTGCATAGCTGCTGCCACGACTATATGCAGAACATGTGCCGCGATGAGGCATACAACGATCTTGTCTCCTGCGCGCAGGCTGTTACGGAGTGCTGCGGCCTCGCGCCGAGGCTCTTTCGCCCGCCCGGAGGGCTCTATTCCTCCGACCTTCTTGCGGCAGCAAAAGACGCGGGCGTGAGCGTCATTTTGTGGTCGGTCGATCCCGAGGACTGGGACGCAAAGCAGCACGCGAGCGTCCTGCCGCGCGTTTTGCGCGGCGCCGCGCCGGGCGCAGTCATTTTGATGCATGATATGTCTGAAAACTCGGTGACGTGCGCGCTTCGCGCCGTGGACGCGCTTCGCGCCGAAGGGTACCGGTTCTGCACCGTGACGGAGCTTGCCGCCGAAGCCGGGGTCGCGCTGCTTCCCGGCGGTGTCTACAGCAGCTTTCCGCCGCCAAAGCCGTCCGGGCGAAAGGATTGACGAACCGCGCCGCTTCCTGTAAAATAGGACGAAAGAATCACAGGAGGCGGTTTTATGGATAAAAAAACGCTTCGCGCCCAAATCAAGGCGCAGAAGGCCGCGCTGAGGGAGGAGCAGATCCTTGCCGCGAGCGAGCGGCTTGCGCGTCAGCTCTATGCCCACCCTGCCTATCAGGCAGCCTCGTCAATTTACGGCTATCTGGCGTTCAATGAGGAGGTGCGCACCGTTCCCATGCTCCGGCAGGCGCAGAAGGACGGTAAGCGCGTCGCCGTCCCGAAGGTGTTCGGGTCGGAAATGCGGTTTTTATGGCTGGATGATCTCGACGCCGTGGCCCCCGGCTATTACGGCGTGCCGGAGCCGGTCGCGGACGGCCCCGTTGCCGGGGATGAGACGGCGCTCATTCTGATGCCCGGTCTGGCATTTGACCCGGAGGGACGGCGCTGCGGCTACGGCGGCGGCTTCTATGACCGCTATCTCGCCGCACATCCGGATCATCCGACGCTTGCCATGTGCTATGACTTCCAGATGCTGCCCCACCTCGACGTGGAGAGCTTTGACGTACCGGTGCAGTATGTCCTCTCGGCATCGGTGGAGGTGGACGCGAAATGAAATATTGGTTTCTGCTTCTTCTGTGCGCGTCCGTCTTTCTCGTCTGCTTTCTGGTCGACCTGCTGCTCAAAAAGCTCTTTCCGAAGGACAAGCTCGAAAAAAGCAAGCAGTGCGTGCGCCTTCCGCGGCGCGAGGCCATTTTCGGCGTCCTTCTCGTCTTTGCGGCCGTTGTCGTCCTTGTGCGCTTTTTGCCGCAGAAGATGGACGTGCTGCTGCTCATCGGCGCGGTCGTGGCGCTGCTGCTCGGCACGCTTCTGCTTGTGAGCTACTGCTCGTTTGCCATCTATTATGATGAGGAGACATTTCTCTACCGCAATTTCCGCCATAAAAAGACGCTCTATCACTATTCCCAGATCCGCGGCCAGCGCTCGCTCCAGACGCGAAGCGGCATCAACACCGAGCTGTTCGTCGGTGAGGAGAGTCTCCAGCTCTACAGTGCCATGCAGGGTCTGGACGCCTTTTTGAACAAGGCCTTTTTCCGCTGGTGCGCCGTGAAGGGCATCGACCCCGACAGCATCGAAAACAATCCCCCCATGCTGACTTACTTCCCCGACCCTGACAATGTAGACGGATAAACCACGCACACTCTGCAAAAGCGCTGCTTTTGCAGAGTGTGCGTTCTTCGATCCGAGGCGGTTTTTTCAGCGGGCGTCCTTCGGGACATCGCGCATGCTCAGGCTGATGCGCTTGCGCTTTTCGTCCACCTCCAGCACCACGACCTTCACCACGTCGCCGACGCTGACGGCCTCAGAGGGATGCTTGATAAACTTGTCGCAGACCTTTGAGATATGCACCAGTCCGTCCTGATGCACGCCGATGTCGACAAACACACCGAAATCGATGACGTTTCGCACCGTGCCGGTCAGCACCATGCCGGGTCTCAGATCCTTGACGTCCAGCACGTCCGTGCGCAGGATCGGCGCGGGCAGCTCGTCGCGCGGGTCGCGTCCGGGCTTCAGAAGCTCCTTCACGATGTCGCGCAGCGTCATTTCGCCGCATCCGCACTGCTCCGCCGCCCGTTTCCAGCCGATCGACTCGATGCGCTTCGGAAGCTCCGCCAGCGCGCCCGCTCCAACATCCGAGAGTGCATACCCGCCCAGCTTCAAAAGCGCCTCCGCCGCCGCATAGGACTCGGGATGGACGCCGGTGTGGTCGAGCACCTGCCTGCTTTCCGGCACACGGAGGAAGCCCGCGCACTGTTCAAACGCCTTGGGCCCGAGCTTCGGCACCTTCAGGAGCTGCTTTCTCGTTGTAAACGCGCCGTTTTCTTCGCGATAAGTCACAATGTTCTTTGCAGTCACGTTCGTCAGTCCCGCAACCTGCTTCAAAAGAGACGGCGATGCGGTGTTGAGATCGACGCCGACCGCGTTGACGCAGCTTTCCACCACGCCGCCGAGCGCGGCGTCCAGCTCCTTTTCCGGCATGTCGTGCTGATACTGCCCCACACCGATGGCCTTCGGGTCGATCTTCACAAGCTCGGCAAGCGGATCCTGAAGCCGCCGCGCAATGGAGACCGCAGAGCGGAGGTTCACGTCAAACTGCGGAAATTCCTCCGCCGCCAGCTTGGAGGCGGAGTAGACCGAGGCGCCGGCCTCGCTCACGATCATATACGACACGCCGCCGCCAACCGTGCGGATGAGCTCCACCGTCATGGCCTCGGTCTCGCGCGAGGCCGTGCCGTTGCCGATGGCGATGTGCTCCACACCGTCCTTGCGGATGAGCTTTGCCAGCGTGTCGATGGCCTCCTGCTTTTTGCGTTCGCTGAATGTGGGATAGACGACCGCCGTGTCAAGCACCCGTCCCGTCGCGTCAACGACCGCCACCTTGCAGCCGTGGGCGTAGCCGGGGTCAAGCCCCATCGTCACATGGCCCTTGACCGGCGGCTGCATCAGAAGCGGCCGGAGGTTCAGCGCAAAGTTCCGGATGGCGCTCTCGGCTGCCAGCTCCGTCAGATTTCCGCGCAGCTCGCGCTCCAGACTCGGAGCCAGAAGCCGGTCATAGCTGTCGGCGCAGACTGCGCCGAGGAACGTCATGGCAGGCGTTCCGGGGACGATGACGCTGCGGCGGAGCGTCTGCACGGCAGCCTCCTCGTCCATCTCGATGCCGACCTTCAAAAAGCCCTCGCGCTCGCCGCGGTTGAGTGCGAGCACCTGATGACTCTGGAGCTTTGCCACCGACTGGCTGAATTCGTAATACAGGCGGTAGACCGAGTCCTCGTCCTTTGCGCCGCGCGAGGTCAGGACAGCCTTCTGCTGCATCAGTGCGCGCAGACGCTTGCGAAGCTCCGCGTCGTCGGAGATGCGCTCGGCCAGAATGTCTCCCGCGCCCGCAAGCGCGTCCTCCGCCGTCTCCACGCCCTTTTCCGGGTCGATGTATTCAAGAGCCAACACCTCCGGCGGCTGCATGCCGCGCGTCTGGGCGAAAATGGCGTCCGCCAGCGGCTCCAGCCCTTTTTCCTTTGCAATGGTGGCGCGCGTGCGGCGCTTGGGGCGGAACGGGCGGTAGATGTCCTCGATCTCGGCAAGCGTCGAAGCGGCGTCAATGCTCTGTGCCAGCGCATCGGTCAGCTTTTCCTGCGCGGCGATGAGCTCCTTCACCTCCGCGCGGCGCGCCTGCAGATTGCGCAGGTATTGCAGCCGCGTTTCAAGCGTGCGGAGCATGGTATCGTCCATGCCGCCATGCGCCTCCTTGCGGTAGCGGGCAATGAAGGGAATGGTGTTGCCCTCGTCCAGAAGCGCGGCGACGTTTTCCACGTATTTTTCCGCGCAGCCAAGCTCCGCGGCCAGAATGGCAGTGATGTTCTGCATGTGATTCTCCTTCTTTCGGATTCTTTTTGCATTGTAGCACAGAATCATGTATAATGAAAAGAAAAAAAGCGTGAGGTTTTCTATGAGATTCAAAGCTGTCCTGCTCGACATTGACGATACGCTCTTTAATTTCCGGCAAAGCTCCTTTGAGGCGATGCAGGGCGCGCTGGCGCGCCGCGGCGTCCGCTTCACATGGGACGACATGGCCGAATATGAGACCTATAACAACGCCCTCTGGAAGCAGCTTGAACGCGGCGAGATCACGAGAGCGTTTCTTTTCCCCGAGCGCTTCCGCCGCTATTTTGCTGCGCGCGGTCTGGACATTGACCCTGCCGAGTTCAACACGGACTATCTCAATGGTCTTGCGCAGGGCTACGCCTTCATGCCGCACTGCCGCGAGCTTCTGGAGGCACTGCACGGAAAATACAAGGTCTTCATCGTCACAAACGGCGACGCCTTCGCGCAGAGATCGCGCATTGAGCGCTCCGGTCTTGCGCATTTGTTTGACGGCGTGTTCATCTCTGAGGAGCTTGGCTGCAGCAAGCCGGAAAAGGGATTCTATGACAAGGTCTTTGAGATCGTCGGACAGGAATACCGCGCATGCTCACTCATGGTCGGCGACAGCCTGACCTCCGACATGCAGGGCGGCCGCAACGCCGGCATACCGACCTGCCTTTATGGCAGGCGCGAGAAAGCAGACGCACGCTGTGACTATGTGATTGAGGATCTTCTTGAGCTTCTGCCCCTTCTCGAAGCGCAGTAAGACGGCGCGGCGGTCTCCACAGGCTTCAGATGTCGAACTCGGTCGATAATTTCTACCATAATATGGCTTAATTCTTCTTGCAAAAAATGGTTATTTATGCTACATTATAGTTGTCGCAGCGATAAATTCGTCAGCGCCTGCCAAAGACGCTGAAATCATCATGACAGGAGAGGATAGCATATGGAAAATCGCGTCAAGATTTTGATCGCAGATGGAAACGATGAGTTTTGCAGCCATCTGAAAAAGCTGCTGGAAGAGACCAGCGGATATGACGTCGTAGGCATTGCAGCGGACGGTGAGCAGGCGCTGGCGATGCTCACCGCGCACCAGCCGGATGTTCTGGTTCTGGATCTGCTGCTTTCCAAAGCGGATGGCATCGCCATTCTCAAGCAGGCGCATGCCATGCCCAAGCCGCCGGTCGCGTTGGTTCTGTCCGGCTTTATGACGGAATACGTCGGAAATATGGCCATTTCACTCGGCGTGCAGTATTTCATGACCAAGCCCTGCGATTTTGAACATGTGGCAGAGCGCATCCGCGAGATCGTCGCCATCGAACGTCAGTCCAGATCTGTCTCGCGCCGTGGCGAGGTCAACGTCGAGGCCATGGTCACCTCGATCATCCACGAGATCGGCGTTCCGGCACACATCAAGGGCTATCAGTATCTGCGCGAGGCGATCATGATCGCCGTCAACGACATGGACGTCATCAACGCCATCACAAAGGTCCTGTATCCGCAGGTCGCAAAGACCTTCTCCACCACGCCGTCCCGCGTCGAGCGCGCCATTCGCCACGCCATCGAGGTCGCATGGGACCGCGGCGATCTGGAAACGCTGCAAAAATTCTTCGGCTACACAGTCTCCAACACCAAGGGTAAGCCCACCAATTCCGAATTCATTGCACTGATCGCGGACAAGCTGCAATTGCAGCTCAAGGACATGACGGTCGGCATCAGTTGATCTTTCGTTACCACCCTTTCTATATTCACCCGCCAAAATGCCGTCGGTCGTTTTGACCGGCGGCATTTTGAGCTTGTCAAAAAAGTCTTTTTGACAAGCTCTCAAACGCGAACCGCGGGG
>OHJY01000185.1_pt1 | contig 26282 bp, 25 predicted proteins | sample 1568681 | NCBI WGS metagenome assembly OHJY01 (sample SAMEA3879540, study PRJEB24766) | human gut metagenome | biome: human-associated habitat; feature: feces | place: USA | collected 1985/1987
GCATAGCCGTTAAGCTACACCGTTCCTTGCTTCAATGTTTTCCTAAGTCACCGCCGCATCCGTCGTTCTCTTTTTTATGCCTTTTCCGGGCGCGTATTCCGGATCTGCGAAAGCAGCAGCAGAAAAAAGGGGAAGAGCACCATTCCTGCGATACCGAATGTGCAGTAGCCGAGGTACATTGCAAAAAGGGACGCGACCGACGGCAGTCCCGCCTGCGCGGAGAGCAGCCGCGGCTCAAGCGTGTTGCGCGTGATGAGCGTGCAGAGGTAGAGCGCAAGCAGAACGATCGCCCGGGGCGGAAAGCCAAACAGCAGTGTGACAAGCGCCCACGGCACAAGCGCCGTTCCCGTGCCAAAGACGGGCAGCGCGTCGAGCAGTGTGATGAGGAAGGCGAGCAGCAGGGAATAGCGCTGACGAATGAGAAGAAAGCCCACCAGAAGTTCTGAAAATGTGATAAGAGACAGCGTCGCCTGCGCGCGCAGCCACCGTGCGAGCGAGCGCATCACGCCGTCGCGCAGGCGAAGGAGTTTTTGCATGGCGATCTGCGGTATGCTGCGCTCAAGTGCCGAGCAAAGCTCGGGATACGAAGCGGAGGTGAAAAAGAGCGCCAGTACGCAGGTTGCGACTGCAAGCACGCTGCCGGGCAGCGACGCTGCCGCTGCGGTGAGCGCACCGACCGCCCGCTCAGACAGCGCGCGCAGCAGACTGTCGGCGTCCGTTATGACCTGTAAAAACTGCTCGTGCAGGAAGCGGCTGAACCATTCGGGGCTTGCTGCGCTGAAGCGCTCCAGCCGGGAAAGAAGATCGTTCGCCGCGGCTGGGATCGCGTCGAAAAACGCCGGGGCGGCGGAGAGCAGCGCGCTCATCTGCGCGAGCAGCGTGGACCACAGGAGCGACAGCAGCCCTCCGAGGAGAAAGAGAAGCGTCAGCGTCAGAATCAGCGCGGAAAAGCTGCGCTGGAAGCGCAGCCGCCGCTGCAAATGCAGCACGAGCGGTTCCAGCAGCGATGCAATCAGAAATGCCAGCAGAAACGGCAGACACCAGGGCAGAAGATAGCGGAAAAGACAGTAGAAAAGCGCCGCACCCGCAAACGCCGTGAGTGTCAGCAACAGAAAGCGCCGGAGCGTGTTTTCATTCAAGTTTTGCATTCCTCTCTTTGAAAAAATGTTGCATTATCAATCGCGATATGCTAAAATCCTGCCATATAAAGACAGATGACCGTATAGGAGAAACAATTATGGCGCCTGCAACAAAGTTTTATCTGGTCTCGGCAGATGCTCTGCCGGAAATTTTTATCAAGGTGGCGGAGGCAAAGCGCATGCTCCAGTCCGGAGAGGTGCGCACTGCGGGCGACGCCGCCCGCGCCGTCGGCATCAGCCGCAGCGCATTTTATAAGTACCGCGACGCGGTGCGCCCCTTCAATGACATGAAGACCGGCCGCATCATCACGTTCTACGCGATGCTCAAGAACAACCCCGGCGTATTGTCCAATGTCCTTTCTATTTTTGCCGGTTCCGGCGCAAATATTCTGACCATCAACCAGAGCATTCCCACCAACGGCTGCGCCGCGGTGACGATCTCTGCCGAAACGTCGGAGATGCAGGAATCCATCGAGGAGATGATGGCGCATGCCATGTCGCTTGAGGGCGTGGTGCGCTTCGATATCCTCGCGGCCTGAATCACCCCGGCTCATACAATTTCATACGCTGGATTGGCGGCTGCTGCTATGGCGTGCTGCCAATCCATTTTTTGTTGGAAGTGGTTCTGATGAGCCTGATCGTACAGAAATTCGGCGGCAGCTCCGTGCGCGATCACGAGCATCTTCTGCGCATGGCGCGGATCGTCAAGGGAAACGTTGACAGGGGCGATGAGGTGCTTGCCGTCCTCTCCGCGCAGGGAGATACGACGGACGGACTGCTGCAAAAGGCAAAGGAGATGAGTGCCGCGCCCTCGCCGCGCGAGCTTGACATGCTGCTCTCTGCGGGGGAGCAGATGAGCGCCGCGCTCGGCGCGATGGCACTCGAGTCCATCGGTGTTCCCGCTGTGTCGCTCTGTGCCTGGCAGATCCCCATCGAGACGGACGGCGCGCATACGAGCGCGCGGATCGAGCACATCGGTCTTGCACGTCTGGAACGGGAACTCGGGCGCGGGCGCGTTGTGGTCGCGGCGGGGTTTCAAGGGATCGACAAGGCGGGGGATATCACAACGCTCGGACGCGGCGGCTCTGACACAAGCGCTGTGGCGCTTGCAGCGGCGCTGCACGCCGATGCGCTGCACATCTATACCGATGTAGACGGTATTTTTTCTTCTGACCCGCGCATTTGTCCCCATGCTGTGCGCCGCCCGCGCATTTCGTATGACGACATGCTGCTGCTCGCGCGCAAGGGCGCACAGGTGCTGCATGACCGCAGCGTGGCGATGGCGGCAGAATGCGGCGTTCCCATCGTGGTGAGATCATGCGGGGAGAAGAGCAAAGGCAGTGTTGTCTGCAAGGCGGGGGAGGAAGGCCCCATCACCGGCGTGACGCAGAAAAAAAGCGACCGCTCGCAATTTGCGGTCGTCACGGCGGTGGGCGGCGCGCTGCCGGACAGCGCATACGAGCACAAAGCCGCTGCCGCGCTTGCACGCAGCGGCGTGAGTGTTTCCGCTGTCGTTACCGGCGAGCGTTTTCTGAGCATTTTTGTGCCGCGCGAGGAATCCGACCACGCGCTGCGGATCGTACACGACGCACTGATCGCCGCGGAATGAAAAAAGACCCGTTGGATGCTCCAACGGGTCTTGTCTTTTGCAATTCACTTATTCCTCGGCGTAGCGCTTTTTTGCCTTTTCGATCTTCGTTTCGTAGCGGTCCTCTTCGGAGAAGATGCAGCCGCAGTATTTCTGCATATAAAGCCCCATCTCACGCGCTTTGCTCTGCCCCTCGCGGAAGCCGGGGCGAAAGTCGCGGTAATAGAAGGGAACGCCGTATTTCTTGCCCATCGTCTCGCCCACGGCCTTTAAAAGCTCGTGATCCTGATATGGAGAGATGAGCAGTGACGAGGTGAAGGCGTCGTAGCCGTGGTCGGCGGCATATTTGGCCGCCGTACCGAGGCGGATCGTGTAGCAGTGCGCGCAGCGATGGTCAATGTCGGCGCTCACGGCGCGGACAAAGTCGCGCAGGCCGTAATCCTCTAAAATATGCACCGCAAGATGCTCTTTTTCGCCGTATTCGAGCAGGGTGCGGCGGCGCGCGTCGTATTCCGTCCAGGGGTGGATATTGGGGTTGAACCAGAGCGAGGTGGGCTCGATGCCCTCAGCGCGCAGCGTATCTACGCAGTAGACCGAGCAGGGGGCGCAGCAGGAGTGCAAAAGCAATTTATCCATGAAAAAAGACCGGCTTTCCTGTATCGTTTCCGTCAGCATAGCACAGATGCGCAGCAAAGTCCATGGTAAAAGAAGCGGAACACTTAAATAAAGTATCGTTCATGATTTATACATTGACTATTCAATCTCGTGCGTAGTATAATACATTGATTATTATGAACAAGTATGCCCATGTGGCAAAGGAGAAAGTGTATGTGGATCGCGGACGGTTGGGAAGATTATGAGCTGCTGGACTGCGGCGGCGGAGAAAAACTCGAACGCTGGGGAAAGCAAATTCTGGTGAGACCGGATCCTCAGGCGATCTGGGAGACGCCGCACACGAATCGCGGCTGGCGCAACGCACAGGGACGGTATCACCGCTCGTCCTCCGGTGGCGGACACTGGGATAAGGACAAGCTGCCGGAGAGCTGGGTCGTGGGCTACAAGGATCTTAAATTCCAGGTCAAGCCCATGAACTTCAAGCATACGGGGCTTTTCCCCGAGCAGGCCGTCAACTGGGATTTTGCGCGCGAGAAGATCAAAAATGCGGATCGTCCCATCCGCGTGCTGAATCTCTTTGCCTATACCGGCGGCGCGACGGTCGCGTGTGCGGCGGCGGGCGCGCAGGTCTGCCATGTGGACGCGGCAAAGGGCATGGTCAACTGGGCGCGTGAGAATGCGCGCGTCAGCGGCCTTGGCGACGCGCCCGTGCGCTGGATCATCGACGACTGCGCAAAGTTTGTCGAGCGCGAGATCCGCCGCGGCAAGGTGTACGACGCCATCATCATGGATCCGCCGAGCTACGGCCGCGGCCCCGGGGGAGAGGTCTGGAAGTTGGAGGACAATCTTTTCCCGTTCGTGAAGCTCTGCGCGCAGGTCTTATCGGACAAGCCGCTTTTTGTCATCATCAACTCGTATACAACGGGGCTCGCCCCCTCGGTGCTCGGCTACATGCTGCATCTGCTGGTCGCGGAAAAGTACGGCGGCAAGGTCACGTGGGACGAGCTGGGCCTTCCCGTGACGGAAACGGGGCTTGCGCTGCCCTGCGGCGCAACGGGCCGCTGGTTCAGCGAATAAACAAAAGGAAACGCACCGATATGGAAATGATAAAAACACAGGACCTCGCCTTTACCTATCCCGGCGCGGAGGGGGAGGGCAATACGCGCGCGCTGCGCGGCGTGAATGTAGAGATCGAGCGCGGCAGCTTCGTCGTGGTGCTGGGGCACAACGGTAGCGGCAAATCGACGCTTGCCAAGACCTTCAACGCAGTCCTGCTGCCAAGCGGCGGCAAGGTCTACATCGAGGGCATGGACACGAGCAACGAAGAACTCCTGCTTGAGATCCGCAGGCGCGTGGGCATGGTGTTCCAGAACCCGGATAACCAGATCGTTGCAAACGTCGTCGAAGAGGACGTCGCATTCGCGCCCGAGAATCTGGGCGTGCCGAGCGAGGAGATCCGCAAGCGCGTGGACGACGCGCTCGAGGCGGTCGGTATGTCGCAGTATGTCAAGCACGCGCCGCACCTTCTCTCCGGCGGACAGAAGCAGCGCATTGCCATCGCGGGTGTACTCGCGATGGAGCCGGAGTGCATCGTGCTCGACGAGGCGACCGCCATGCTCGACCCCGTGGGCCGGCGCGAGGTGCTCGCGGCGGTGGAAAAGCTCAACTACGAGCAGGGCATCACTGTGGTGCTCATCACCCACCACATGAACGAAGCCGAGCATGCTGACCGCGTGATCGTGATGAACGACGGCCTTGTCGTGATGGACGGCACGCCGCGCGAGGTCTTTACCCGCAAAAAGGAACTTGAAGACATTGGCCTTGCCGTGCCCGACACGGTATCGCTGCTCTTTTCCCTGCGCGAGGCTGGCATGGACGTGCCGACGGACGCGATCACCGTGAAAGAGTGCGCGGACGCCATTATGAAAAATTTTACCTAAGAGGACAGAACCTTGGAAGAGATCATTCGTGTAGAAAATCTGACGCACACCTACGGCGCGGGCACGCCCTTTTGCCGCAGTGCGGTGCAGGATATGTCGCTTGATATTTATCGCGGCGAATTCCTCGGGATCATCGGCCATACGGGCAGCGGCAAATCGACGCTGATCCAGCACTTAAACGGCCTTTTGAAGCCCACCACTGGCCGCATCCTGCTCGGCGGGAAGGATATCTGGGCAGATCCCAAGAAGATCCGGGACGTGAGATTCCGCGTGGGTCTTGTGTTCCAGTATCCGGAGTATCAGCTCTTTGAAGAAACGGTCTACCGTGACATTGCCTTCGGCCCGACGAATATGGGCCTTTCCAAAGAAGAGATCGACCGCCGCGTGCGCGAATCCGCGCGTTTTGCCGGCCTTTCGGAAGACCTTCTGGAAAAGTCGCCCTTCGCCCTCTCTGGCGGACAGAAGCGCCGCGTGGCCATCGCGGGCGTCATTGCGATGGAACCCGAAGTGCTCGTACTCGATGAGCCGAGCGCGGGACTTGACCCGCAGGGCAGGGAAGAACTGCTTGCCAACATTCGCGCGTTCCACCGCGAGCGCGGCACGACCGTTGTGCTTGTGAGCCACAGCATGGAGGAGATCGCGAAAAACGTCGACCGCATCGTTGTCCTGTCCGACAGCCATGTGCTCATGAGCGGCACGCCGCGCGAGGTCTTTGCCCGCGGCGACGAACTGATGAGCGCGGGACTCGACGTGCCGCAGGTCACGCGCATCGCCATGGCGCTGCGCGAAAGAGGACTTGCCATCTCGCCCGATGTTTACACCGTCGACGAGTTGAGCAAAGAGCTCGTCGCGCTCAAGAGAGGGGGCAGCAAAAAATGCTGAAGGACATCACGCTCGGACAGTATTTCCCCGGCGACACGCTCGCCCATAAGCTCGACCCGCGCACCAAGCTCCTTGTCACCGTGCTCTACATCGTGGCGCTTTTTACGGCGAAGAGCTATCTTGCCTACGGGCTGCTTGTTCTGACGCTCGTGGTCGCCGTGCACATCTCGCGCGTGAGCGTGAAGGCGCTCTTCAAGGGGCTCAAGCCTATTTTGTTCATCATCGCCTTCACGGCGGTGCTGAACCTTTTCTATACGCCCGGTAGGGAGATCTGGCATTTCTGGATTTTCCGCATGACGATCGAGGGCGTACGCGCGGCCGTCACGATGATGCTGCGCATCACGCTTTTGATCATGGGTACGTTCCTGCTCACCTATACGACCTCGCCCATCCGCCTGACGGACGGTCTGGAGAATCTGCTGGGTCCCCTCAAGGCCATCAAGCTCCCCGTGCACGAGCTGGCGATGATGATGTCCATTGCGCTGCGCTTCATTCCCACGCTCATTGAGGAAACGGACAAGATCATGTCCGCGCAGAAGGCGCGCGGCGCCGACTTTGAGACCGGCAGCCTCATGCAGCGCGCCAAAGCGCTCGTGCCGCTGCTCGTACCCCTCTTCGTCAGCGCCTTTCGCCGCGCCGACGAGCTGGCAACCGCCATGGAGTGCCGCTGCTACCACGGCGGCGAGGGGCGCACGAAGCTCAATGTGCTGCGCTATCAGACGCGCGATTACCTGGTGCTGGCATTTTATGCCGCGCTTGTGGCCGCGGTCATCGTGCTGCGCTGAGAAAGGACGCTTTTATGCGAAACATTGCCCTCAAGCTTATGTATAACGGAACGGCCTACCACGGTTGGCAGGTGCAGAAAACGGTTTCAAGCGTCTGCGAGACGATGGAAAAGGGACTTTCGAAGGTCTGCGGCGGGAATGTGAAGCTCGTCGGCTGCGGCCGCACGGACGCGGGCGTGCACGCCGAGCGCTACATTGCCAACTTCCACACCGATTCCCGCATCCCGGTTGAGCGCCTTCCCTTTGCCATCAACACGCACACGCCCGAGGATATCGTTGTACGCGAGGCGCTTGAAGTAGCGGAGGATTTCAACGCGATCCTCTCGTGTCGAAAAAAGGAATACACCTACCGTATCTACAATTCGCGCATCAAAAATCCGTTCTATGTGAACAGGGCCTACTTTTACCCCAAGTACCTCGATGAAGAGGTGATGGATCGCGCGGCGCGCGCCTTTGAGGGCACACATGACTTTAAGGCCGTGCGCTCCGTCGGCACGGAGACAAAGACCACCGTGCGCACCGTGCACTACTGCCGCGTGTCGCGCTCTGGCGACCTTTTAGAGCTCAAGGTCTGCGCGGACGGATTTCTGTATAATATGGTACGGGCCATCACCGGTACCGTACTCTACGCCGCCGAGGGAAAGCTCACGGCGGAGGACATTCCCGAGATCCTTGCCTCCGGCGACCGCTCGCTTGCCGGCCCCACCGTGCCGCCCGGCGGTCTCTACATGACGAAACTTTGGTATGAGGATGAACGGCTCAATGACTGACCGAAGAGAGGAAGAGAATATCCGCGAGGAGATCCGCCGCTCCCAGGCCGTGCCGCGCCGCGGCAGCGGGCTGAAGCGCGTATTGATGGTGCTTTTGGTGCTCATTGCCGTGCTGGCGGCGGTCGTCGCCGCGGCGTGGAAGGATCTGAGCGGCCTTGACAGTGTGCGCCGCCTGTTCTCCTACAATCATGTCACGCAGGATGAGCAGGGCAAGGTCGAGCTCTATTCCTTCAGCAATGACCGCAGCAACACCTTTGCGCTGCTCGGCGACCACCTGATCGTCGCCTCGACAACAGGCGTTTCCGTTTACGGCAGCAGCGGCGACGTGGTGGACAGCACGAGCGTAAAGCTGACCAACCCCGCTATCGCCGTTGGCGGACAGACCGCCGCGGTCTACGACATCGGCGGGCAGACGCTGCTGCTCTATTCCTCCGGAGGCCTTGTGCGCGATATGAGCGGCGAGTGCAGCGGAAGCATTCTGTCGGTTTCGGTCAATCCCTCGGATTATCTGGCGCTGAATGCCGAAAAAAGCGGATATAAATCTGCCGTCACGGTGTACGACGCCTCGGGTGAAAAGGTGTTCGCCTTCAATTCCTCGGAGCGTTATGTGATCGATGCGGTCGTCATGCGCGACTGCAAGCGCATGGCAGCGGTGACGCTCGGTGAGTCGGGCGGCTCGTTTGCCGACACGGTGAACATCTACTCGCTCGGCAGCGAAAAGGCGGATTCTGTCAATACGCTGACAGGTTCGCTCCTTCTCTCGCTCGACAGCGTGGCGGGGACGCTTTCCTGCCTGACGGACGAGGGACTGACGCTCTTTTCCGCGAACGGAACGCTTGCGGGAAGCTATCGCTATGAGTATCCTTATCTGCGCGGTTCGAGCATGGGCGGAGACAGCTTTGCCGTACTGCTTTTGAGCCGCTACCGCTCCGGAAGCACGCTGAAGCTTGTCACGGTCGCGTCCGACGGAACCGAGATGGCAAGCCTTGACAGCAATCATGAGATCCTTTCGCTGTCGGCGGCGGGAAAGTACATCGCCGTGCTTTACAGCGACAGTCTGGTGCTTTATACGGCACAGCTTCAGGAATATGCGCGCCTTGACGGGACGGAATATGCCCGTTCGGTACTCATGCGCGCGGACGGTACGGCGGTGCTCGTCGGCTCGTCGTCCGCCTGGCTTTATATTCCGTGATTTCTGTAAATCGCTAAAAATGTTACAAATTGTGACTTGAAAGGAGTGCGAGGAACGTGAATAATGGTCTTATGATCGACGTGGCCTTCGCGCTCGTGTTGGTGCTCGGCATCGTGTTCGGTGCAAAGCGGGGACTCTTCCGCAGTTTCATGGCGCTCGCTGCCATCTTGATCGCGCTCATTGGCGCATCGCTTCTGACCGACCTTCTCACAGAACCCGTGACCGAGCTTTTGATGCCGCGCGTGGAAAAAGGCGTGGAGGAATGGTTCCGCAGCTGGGACGAGAATGCCGAGGGCGAGATCCCGCAGCCTTCGGAGCACTCCCCCGCGGCAGAAGGGGAGGAAAGCGGCGTGCTGACCGAACCCGCCGTTTCGGATGGGGAAGAAGAGGGAGAGTATGCCTCGCCGCTTGCCGTGACGGGACTTCTCAAGCAGCTGCTGCACTTCGACCTTGACGGGAGAGTGCGCGAATCGCTGCGCTCTGCCGCGCGTGATGCGGCGCTCGCCGCTGTGCGCACATTGCTCGGCAGCGTGGTGCGAACGTTCGTGTTCGTACTCTGTTTTCTCGTGCTTTCTGTGCTGCTCCGCCTTGTTACAGCGGGCATTGACAAGGTGTTAGACTTGCCGGTTCTGAACGCGCTCAACACCATTGGCGGCGGTGCGCTGGGACTGATTGAGAGCACGCTGCTGCTGTTTCTCGTCTGCGATGTAGCGCCGCGCTTCGGCGTTAAGGCCTTCACCGAATGTGAAGGCACCTATCTCTTATCTTTTTTTATGAGCCATACCCCGCGCAGCCTGTTTGCTGCGCTGTTAGCTTGATTTTTACCCCCAAGGAGGACATACCATGCAGCCGCAACTTTGTTCCAGATGTAAAAAGAATATCGCCGTTGTGTTCATCACCCGTCAGGAAAACGGGCAGAACGTCAACGAGGGCCTGTGCCTCAAGTGCGCCAAAAATCTCGGACTGCCGCAGGTGGACGAGATGATGCGCCGAATGGGCATTACCGATGAGGATCTTGACAATATCTCCAACGAGATGATGGGCGCCTTCGGCGGCGCGGAGAATCTGGAGGGTCTGACCGATGCCGACGATCCCGACGCTGACAGCGAGGACGAGGACGGCAAGACCGCTACGTTCCCGTTCCTGAGCCGCTTTTTCGGCGGCTCGCCCGCTGCGAACGACGCATCGGGCGGCGAGGCCGAGCAGACGCAGAGCCCTCGCAGCAATAAGAAAGCCGAAAAGGGCAGCAAGCACAAATTCCTGGATTCTTACTGCATCAACCTTTCCCAGCGCGCGCGCGACGGCAAGCTCGACGTGGTTATTGGCCGCGCGGAGGAGATCGAGCGCGTTATCCAGATCCTCAACCGCCGCCAGAAGAACAACCCCTGCCTCATCGGTGAGCCGGGCGTCGGCAAGACTGCCATCGCCGAAGGACTTGCCCAGCGCATCGTGGCGGGTGAGGTGCCCTTCAAGCTCAGAAGCAAGGAGGTCTACCTGCTTGATCTGACGGCGCTCGTCGCGGGCACGCAGTTCCGCGGCCAGTTTGAAAGCCGCATGAAGGGTCTCATCGAGGAGATCCGTAAGATGGGCAACGTTATCCTCGTCATCGACGAGGTGCACAACATCGTCGGCGCGGGCGACGCCGAGGGCAGCATGAACGCCGCCAACATCTTAAAGCCCGCCCTTTCCCGCGGCGAAATTCAGGTCATCGGCGCGACGACCTTCACCGAGTATCGCAAGCACATCGAAAAGGACACCGCGCTCGAGCGCCGCTTCCAGCCTGTTACGGTCAACGAGCCGAATATGGAGGATACACTCAAGATCCTGAAGGGCATTGCCCACTATTATGAGCAGTACCACGGCGTCAAGATCCCCGAGGGCATTCTGCGTCAGGCTGTGCTGCTCTCCGAGCGCTATATCACCGACCGCTTCCTGCCCGATAAGGCCATCGACCTCATCGACGAGGCCTGCTCCGATCTCAACCTGCACGATAAGAACATCAACCGCCGCATGGAGCTGCGCCGCGAGATCGAGGATTACGACAAAGAGCGCGAACTGTTGCAGGGCGCGGAGGAGCCTGATTTTGAGCGCCTCGCCGAGCTCAAGAGCCTTACCATGAAGGCGCAGGAGGAGCTTGATGCGCTCTGCGCGCAGGGTGACCCGCAACTTTCGATGGACAACCTTGCCCGCGTGATCGAGCTGTGGACGAAGATCCCCGCCTCCCGCATCCGCGAGGACGAGTTCCACCGCCTGAGTGAGCTCGACAAGCGCCTGAAAGAGCACATTGTCGGCCAGGACGAGGCCATCGAGGCCGTTTCCGCCGCCATTCGCCGCAACCGCGTGGGCATTTCGCCCAAGCATAAGCCTGTGAGCTTCATCTTTGTCGGCCCCACGGGCGTCGGCAAGACCGAGCTTGTCAAGCAGCTTGCGCAGGATCTCTTCAATTCGCCCGACGCGCTCATCCGCCTCGATATGTCGGAATTCATGGAAAAGCATTCGGTCTCCCGCATCGTCGGCTCGCCTCCGGGCTATGTCGGCTATGACGAGGCCGGTCAGCTCACCGAGAAGATCCGCCGCAAGCCCTACGCCGTCATCCTCTTCGACGAGATTGAAAAGGCGCATCCCGATGTGATGAACGTCCTGCTGCAAATTCTCGATGACGGAGAGATCACCGACTCCCACGGCCGCAAGGTGAATTTTGAAAATACCGTTATCGTGATGACGTCCAACGCGGGCAGCGAACGCAAGGAGGGCACCGTTGGCTTTGGCCACACGGTGAACGAGCAGAACCGCGACCGCGCGATGAAGGCGCTCGGTGAGTTCCTGCGCCCGGAATTCCTGAACCGCGTGGACGAGGTCATCTGCTTCAACCGCCTCGACGAGCAGAACTTCGCCGGCATTGCCCGCATCATGCTCTCTGAGCTGCAAAAGAGCCTTGAGGACAAGGGCCTGCACTTTACGTGGGACGAGGATGTTGAGGAGTATCTCGTTAAGAAGTCCTATTCCGCGACCTACGGCGCGCGCAACCTGCGCCGCACGATCCAGAAAGATCTGGAAGACACCATGGCCGCGCAGATCATCGATTCCTACGAGCATCCCGTTACGCAGATCCGTGCGTCGATGGAGGACGGCAAGCTCGTTGTGCGCAGCATGTGACCAGGAAAGGGGAGGGAAGACCATGTTCCATCTGTTCCGCAAGGACATTGAAAAGCACTGCGCCTACTGCAAGAGCGGATCTGTCATCAGCGAAGGGCAGGTCATCTGTTCCCGCCGCGGCGTGGTCGATTCCGCTGACCACTGCCGTCACTTTTGCTATGATCCGCTCAAGCGTGTGCCGCCGAGACCCGCCACATTGCGCGATCAGTATACCTCCGAGGATTTTTCCCTGTAAGGCCGGGCAGCGCCCCGAACAATAAAGAAAGAAGGCCGAATCCCATGAACATTTCTCAGGTTTATGCAGTCTATTTCAGCGCCACCGGCAACACCAGAAAGGTGGCCACCACGCTTGCAAATGCCCTTGCCGTCAGCTTCGACGTGCCGCTCGAGGTGCGCGATTTCACGCTGCCCGCCGCGCGCGAGGAAGCGTATGAGTTTGCCGCGGGCGACCTTGTCGTCTTCGGTATGCCGACCTATGCGGGCAAGCTTCCGAATAAGCTGCTCGAGTTTGTGAAGTCCGGCTTTCACGGAAACGGCGCGCTGGCTGTGCCGGTCGTGACGTTCGGCAACCGCAGCTTTGACAATTCCCTTGCCGAGCTCTGCGCCTGCCTCGAAGGGGACGGCTTCCACACCATCGGCGCGGGCGCCTTTGCCTGCCGCCACGCCTTTACCGACGCGCTTGCCAACGGCAGACCCGATTCCGACGATATGGCGGAGCTTGCCAAGCTCGGCTCGGCGGTCGTGGGCCGCATCGTGAAGATGACGGATTTCCCCGCGCCTGTCACGGTCGACGGTGACGCGGACGCGCCCTATTACCGTCCGCTGGGACTGGACGGCGAGCCGAAGGCCTTCCTGAAAGCCAAGCCCAAGACCGATCTCAACAAGTGCACCCGCTGCGGCGTGTGCGCCTCCCTCTGCCCGATGGGCTCGATCAACCCCGACGATGTGACGGAGGTTGCGGGCATTTGCATCAAGTGCCACTCCTGCGTGCGCAATTGCCCGACGGGCGCGAAGTACTTCGACGATCCCGCGTTCCTTTCGCACCGTGCGATGCTCGAGCGCGACTATACGCGCCGCGCCGAGGATAAGATCTTCACGGAGTAAGATAAGTACATAAAAAGGCTCTGTTTGGGTTCTCCCAAACAGAGCCTTTCTTTATTTTGCTGTCAGCTGAGGTGGACAAGGGTCGTGCCAAGCTTTTCGGTGAAGCCCAGCGCGCGGTACATTCCCTCGTCGCACAAAGCACAGGTAACGGCAAGACTGGCAAGGTGATTTGCCCTACCGTATTCCTGCGCCGCAGACGCGAGCTGCCGCGCGGCGCCTTGCTTTCGGAACACCGGTTCGACGAAGAAATCCTCAAAGACACCAATGTCCGCACATGCGAATGTCGAAAATACGCGGCTCACGCTGCACATTCCGACCATGCGTGTTTTGCGGTAGGCGGCAAAGAAGGTGATGCGTTCCTCTTGAATGGCCTGCAAAAGCTGCGCTTGCTTTCTCTCGTCGAGCGGCGTTTCACCGATCTCAGCGAGATAGCCGTTTTCGAGTTTCCAAAGCTGCCAGTCGTCCGCACCGGGGACGAACTGACGGACGGTGATGGGGGCGTATTCCTCCGGCGGGCGCAGCATCAGCGGTATGCTCCACTCGTCGCAGCCGTTCGGCAGAAAGCCAAGTCTGCCCCAGAAGCGCTCGCGCGGCGCGGTGTCGCAGTTGAGCTCAAAGTAGCTTGCCCTGCGTTCGCGCGCCCAAGAGAGCAGCGCCTCGCCGCAGGCGTGACCTGTACTGCTTCCGCGAAATTCCGGGTAGACGCAGAACTCCATGATGAAGCACTTGTCGTCCTCTGAACCATAGATGACCGGCATCGTAAAACCGATATCCTGCCCGCCGCGCTCGAAAAAGAGAAAGTGCAGGCGGTTTTCCTGCCGCCTGTGCAGTGACTTGAGCTGCGAGAGGTACTCATCGCTGAGAAAATAGGCGAGATCCTCGGCCTGCTCAATCTCGGGGAAGATATCGCGCCGGTGATAGGAATGCAGCTTCTCGAAAAAGCGTGCGATCTCACTGTCTGTGATGGCCTCACGAATGAAAATAAGATGTTCCATTGTCGTCCTCCAAAGTAAAATTTCGGAGGGTCAGGAAGTGTGGACCCTCCATACACGCTGCATCATCATAACAGATCAGTCCTTTCTTCCTGAATTTGCCGCGGTATGCGGCTGAAGAGAGCATAGCATATTTTTTTGCAAAAGGGAAGCGCGCAAACGGACGTTTCCGCATAAGCTGAAAACGAAAAGATTGATTTTGGAGGGAACGCTATGCAACCGTTGCACTTTTTCCTTGGCGCAAACAGCGAAGAGGGATTTTTCTCGCTCTATGAACAGCTCTTGGGCGGACGATTTGACGATCTCTTGATCCTCAAGGGCGGCGCAGGCAGCGGCAAATCGACCTTTATGCGCCGCGTGGGTGCGGCTGTGGAGCGCACGGGCGAGCGGGTCGTATATATCAACTGCTCGGGCGACCCCGATTCGCTCGACGGAGCGATCTTCTTAGACCGGCGCGCCGCCATCGTGGACGGCACCGCCCCCCATGTGCTTGAACCAAGCTATGCCGCCGCCTGCGAGCGATATGTCGACCTGACGCGCTTTTACGATCTGGACGCAGCCAAGGCGCGCCGCGCAGAGATCATTGCGCTGAGCGATGAGTATCGCGCGCACTATCGCAGCGCCTACCGCGCGCTGCGCGCGATGGGCGAGGTGGAGAGCGAACGCCGCGTGGCGATGCATGCGCAGATGGATTTTGCAAAGCTCCGCCGCCGCACAAGCGGGATCCTCGCCCGTGAGCTGAGAAGCGAGGGAGAGGGGAGCGGGCGCGTGGTTCGCGCCTTTCTCGGCGGTGTGACGAAGTGCGGCGATATCTGCCGTTTTGACACGGTGGAGGAACTCTGCCCGCGCGTTTACGCGCTCTGCGACAGCGCGGGATTGGGGAATGAAATGCTGCAAACCATTGCGCAGGCGGCGCAGGAGAAACGGTTCGACGTTATCATTTGCCCCAATTCCGACCGACCGGAAGAATGCCAGCATGTGCTGATTCCCGAGCGCGGCCTTGCCTTCGTCACGACGAACGCGCGCATGCTCTATGAGGGGAAGCCCTACCGCCGCCTGCGGCTCGACGCGATGGCGGAGGAACGGCTTACCCGAGCACAGAAAGCGAAGCTGCGATTTATCCGCCGCGTGGAAACATCTCTTCTGGAAGAGGCCGTGAGGACGCTCACAGATGCCGCAAACGCCCATGACACGCTGGAAGCGGTCTATCGTCCCTGTATCGACTTTTCGGGCGTGACTGCGCTTGCAGAGGAAGAGATCGCAAGACTGATAAAGTGAATTTGCTTTACAGAAATAGCCGCTCTTTCGGGCGGCTATTTCTGTCTTGATTCGATTTGTTCAGTCGTTCAGGTCTGCACGGAAGTAGACCGTCCGCTCGGGGAGCGAGAGGATGAGCGTATATTCGCTTTCCTTTTTACCGTCAGCGTCCACGTATTCCGTGGTGCTGACGACAGCTGTGCCGCTCTCACCATCGAGCGAGAGATCATAAAGAACGCTGTTTGTATCGCGCTGCACAAGTGAGTAAGTTCCGCTCTGTTCATTGCCGTCTGCGTCGGTGATCGTCAGCGCACCATTTTGCGCCGCGCAGGTGAGGGCAGGGAGGGCAAGCGGCTGACCTGCGCTGTCGATGGCCTGCGTCGATGTCCAGTCGTGTTTTTCAATGTGCAGACCGTCGTCCGTTTTGATGCCGCAGCCGACGAGCAGGGCAATGAGCAGCAGCGACAGTAAAACTTTAATCTTGCCCGTCATGTGTTTTTCCTTTCCACCTCTTGATTTTCAATCCTATCAGCACACCAAGTCCCACGACAAAGAGCGACAGTGCGCTCAAAAACAGCCAGGTGGGAAATTTGCTGATGACATAGATTCCCGTTATGGTTTCAGCGGTACCAATGATCTCTTCTTCACTTGGCACGGAATACCAACGCGGTTCCGGAATAGGCAGACTTGCATTATTGAAATACTGCACCGCGCACCAGAGGAGCACCGGCACACTGACAGCGAGCAGTATACACGCGCTGATGGTCAAAACCTTTGTGCGTGTGCGGCGTTCTTTTTCTGATACACCCGCAGCGGGCGGCGCGGAAGAAGTGCTCTCCGGTGTGCCGGTCAGCTCTGCGAGCGGAACGCCGAAAAAGCCCGAGAGTGCGAAGAGGTTCGCCGTGCTCGGCAGCGACGAGCCGTCTTCCCACTTTGTCACGGCTTGCCGCGAGACTTCGAGTGCCTGCGCCAGCGCCTCCTGCGACAGCCCGCGCTCCTTTCGAAGCGTGCGGATGCGCGCGCCGAGTTCGTTGTCCATGATCGTGCCTCCTTTGCCTTGATGGCGCTATCGTAGCAGTTTTTGGCGCAAAAGTCCACCAAGTATTCCGCTACTATCGGTAGCGAAACGGAAAAAGCCGCCCGTACGGGCGGCTGTTTGCCGGTTGATCAGGGTTTGCACCAGTCTGCGCGGAAGTAGAGTGTCTGCTCGGGAAGCGACAGAATGAGCGTATATTCACGTTCCTTTCCGCCGGAGGCGTCGGTGTATTCTGTGGTACTGACGACCGCCGTACCATTCTCTCCATATAGCGAGAGATCAAAGTGTTCCGCATCGAGCCTGCTTATCTTTATTTTATCCAACGGCCTGTGTCAGCATACACGTCGTTGTGTCCCACGACATGAACGGCAGAGCGATGCCGTTTTCGCCCCTGCCGATGAGCAGCTCATCGCCGCTTGGACTGATCAGGCAGGGATAGGTTTCGCTCATGTATGACGGGCCGTCCATGAGGGCATAGTTTTTGCCGCCCACAAGGGAGAGGCTGATGGTCACATAGCTCGGCCCGTCGAGAACAGGTTCGATCGTCCAGAACCCGCTCCACATCTCTTCAAAGTCGTCTGAGTCCTCATAGGCCCAGTCCAGATCGACGGAACCGCCTGTTTCATCGTCGAGATAAAACCGCAGGGAAAAATACGCACTGCTCTCAACGAACTCCCTCGTTGTTTCTATGAACCAGCCCGTGCCCGTACTTTGTGATCCGGCCAGACCGAGCGCTGTCATTCCGGTCCAACCGTTGGCAAGCCAAAGGGCAAGGTCGGGCGAGGCGCTCTGCCATGCGTATTCCGTAAAGTCCCACAGCAGGTACTCTCCTTCGTCTGTGATGCACGGGGCAAGGTAGCTGTCTGCGTCCAGTGACGGATACCACTTGCAGATATTCCCACTGCTGTCGGTGATGATGACTTGCGTGTCGACCTCATAGGCGACGCCGTCCAGGTTGGCAAAAAGCAGTACCGGCTCACCGCTCTCCGAACGGTAAAGGACCTCCGTGACCTTCTCCGACCTTGTTTTGTTGTCCCACTTCACGCGGTTGATCGCAACGGAGGCATTTTCATCGACCGGTACGATACAGTACAGATAACCTGTGCCGCCAATGATATGGTTTTCGTCGATCTCCGCGATAAAAGGATATTCTCGCAGCATCGCTTCGTTGTTTTCCCATAGCCACGCGGGAAGTTCCTCCTCAAATTCCTCTTCGAAGAGGTCATCGGCATAGCCGAGATATGCCGCGCCGAACATCGTCATCGGAACATCGATCCGATCACGCAGCCACATCAAGGAGTTTCTCCCCTCTGCCGTTCCGGTGTGCTTTGTCGGTCGCTTCCCCGCTTTTTCTCTGTCGTTCTTTGTCGGGAGCGCAAATCCGCTGGTATTGTCCGGTTCATCAGAGTCCTCCTGTGACTTTTGCGTACAGGCGCAAAGAGACAGCATTAGAACCAGCGCCAGCAAAAGCGAGAGCACTCGTTTCAGTGTCGTTTTCATGGTCACTCCTTTCAGAACTGTTCAAAATCTTTCCCAATTTTCATCAATAAGCGCATGGCTCCCGCCCTAAATTGGGGCGGGAGCCTGTTTTGCTGATCGGATCAGCCGTTTTTCTCTCTCACCGATGGCTGCCTGAGCTCCATCAACCGATGGAGTCCGGCATGTACTCGCCAGACTCGATCATCGGCACGTACCAACTGTCATAGTATGCGGGGCGGGAATTTGCATCCAGCTCGTCCCAGTAGCGTCCCCATGGGCGCAGGTAGATCTCATAGTAGAATTCATCTTCGCCGTTTTCGTAATAACCGTCGATGCAGATCAGATCGTCAACCTCCATTGCGACCGGATTGACGACCCAGTCCTCCTGCGACAGGTCAATGTTCGTAAAGCGGCCGCTCTTAGAGATCATCGTGCCGTGCTCGCCCATGCCGTCGTCGAGCAGACTGACGCTCGCCTCAGCCATGGGGTTGCTCTTCGAATAATCCTCGTCCCAGAGGGTAACGGTACCGGTGTTGTCAGACTTGATGTCAATGACGCCGCAGATGTCCCAGCGACTATCGTCCATGCCCTCATAATAGCCTGCGCATTCGGTCATCTTCCACCAGCCGTACCAGTCGCCGTTCCACCAGTCTTTCATCTCCGAGCCGGTCTGCGTCGGGTTCTTGCCCGTGTTGGACGTGCTCGAGGCCGAGCCGCGGCTGAGCGTGGACGGGTCGATGGTGATCTTGTTGCTCTTGCTGCCAAAGCTCTCTTCAAAGGTCACTTCGACCTTGCTCATATCCTTGAGCACAAAGGCGGATTTCACTTCGAGCGTCTTGCCCGGAGCCACGTCATCAAACTGGCTGTCGATCACCGTATCGAAGGAATCCTCGCTGACATAGACCGTGGCGATCTCCAGTTCTTCGCCATTCTGTATGGCCGTTTCGGAAAGTGTCCAGAGATATGACTCATTTGAACTGCTGGTATTGGTAAAGTCCAGCGTTACAACAAGCGCATCGTTCCCGTCGAAATCGTCCATGATGCACGCGCTCTTGTAGACCAGCTCGCAATCGTCGAACTTCATCACATTGCTATTTTCTTCCTTCTTATCCTTGCCGCAGGCCGTAAGGCTGAGCAGCATCACTGCCGTGAGCAGCAGGCAAAGGATTCTCATCTTAGACTGTTTCATAATTCCCTCCCAGATTGTTTTGAAAACGCACCAACCTGCTGAGAACCAATAGACCCAACCCGATCCCGATAAACAGCAGGAGTGCATACAAAAGATCGTTTCTTTTCATTGTTTTGCTTCTTTTTCTTTATGCCGCAAACTCGTCCTCGGTCTTGCTGTTCAGCACTGCGCCGTAGATGTACAGAGCCGGAACGGCTACGCCTGTCAAGATGCTCATAAAATTGAATTCGCCGCCGTTGACCATGCTCAGGACTGTGCTCAGAATGCAGAACACTGCCACAATCGCGCCCCAGATGATGAGCTTTCCGGCTTCTTCGATGCGCTGACAGTGCTTGACGCCTTTGACACCGGCGATCAGCTGGCAGATGCCGCCGACCAGCGTCAGAAACAGCGCCGCCCAGTAGGAGAAGGTCAGGCCGGATACTGCGCCGAGTCCTGCCGCCAACGCGCCAAGCCCGCCGACGAACACGCCCGCAAGAATGGAGATCGCAGCGGAAACGATCATCAAGATTCCGGTGATCTTCAAAAACTTGTGACCTTTCATTTTCTTTCCTCCTATTCTTTGTTTTTTGCCTTTTACAGAACACGTTGCGCTCTGCTTGCCACATTGTATGTCTCCTGTGCTGTGTTCAGTGCCTGTGCCTCCAGATCACCTGCGCCGAACGGAAAACGCATTGCATCTCTCCTTTCTAAAAAGGAAGTCGATTTTTCGCCATTTTGTCTCAGCAACTTTTTTCTATCACGCTTATCTATGAAATGATATATGCCTAAGTCCTGTTTTGAGGCAGAAATCCCAAAAACATGACTTAGGCATAGACAAAATGCACAGGAAAACGAGATGGTTCTTGTGCAATCTTATAGCGTCAGACGCAGAAAGACCGGAGAACGAAAATCCGTTCTCCGGTCCTTTTGCTGTGTTTACTTCTTGCGGCAGCTCAGTTCGCCGTTTTCCGTGTCGAGCACAAGCGTGCTGCCCGCGGCGAGGTCGCCGCGCAAAATTTCCTTGGCGATGAGCGTCTCCGCCGCGCTCTGGAGATAGCGCTTGAGCGGACGCGCGCCGTAGATCGGGTCGAAGCCACGCTCGATGATGAGGCTCTTGGCAGCATCCGTGACCTCAAGCTTGAGGGTCTTGTCGGCAAGGCGCTTCTTGAGGCCTTCCATCAAGATGTCGATGATGCCAGAGAGGTTTTCCTTCGTGAGGGGCTTGAACAGGATGATCTCGTCGAGACGGTTCAAAAACTCCGGGCGGAACGCGCGGCGCAGCTCGCCCATGACGGTGGCGCGGGCGTCCTCGGAAATGCTGCCGTCCGGCTGAATGCCGTCGAGCAGCTCGGACGAGCCGAGGTTCGATGTCAGGATGATGATGGTGTTCTTAAAGTCCACCGTGCGGCCCTGCGAGTCGGTGATGCGGCCATCGTCGAGGATTTGCAGCAGGATGTTGAAGACGTCCGGATGTGCCTTTTCGACCTCGTCGAACAGCACCACGCTATACGGCTTGCGGCGCACAGCCTCGGTGAGCTGGCCGCCCTCGTCGTAGCCGACGTATCCCGGAGGCGCGCCGATGAGACGAGAAACGGAGAACTTCTCCATATACTCGGTCATATCAATGCGCACAAGGTTGTGTTCATCATCAAAGAGGCAGTCGGCAAGGGACTTTGCAAGCTCCGTCTTGCCAACGCCCGTGGGGCCGAGGAAGAGGAAGCTGCCGATGGGGCGGTTCGGGTCCGCAATGCCGGCGCGCGAGCGCTGGATGGCCTCGGTGACGAGACGCACGGCCTCGTCCTGACCGACAACGCGCTTGTGAATGATCTCGTCGAGGCGCAGCAGCTTTTCGCGCTCGCCCTCCATCAGGCGGCTGACGGGGATGCCCGTCCACTTGCCCACGATGTCGGCGATCTCGTTCTCGGTCACGGTGTCGTGCACCATGGAGTTCTCACCCGTGTGCTTTTCGGCTGCGGCCTCGGCGTCCTTGAGCTGCTTTTCAAGAGCAGGGAGGTCAGAGTACTTGAGTTTGGCGGCCTTTTCATATTCAAGGTTCGCCTGCGCGCGCTCGATCTCGCCATGCATCTGCTCAATCTGGCTCTTGAGCTGCTTCACGCTGTCCACGCCGCTCTTTTCCGCTTCCCAGCGGGACTTCATGGCGTTGAACTGCTCCTTCTCATCGGCGAGCTCTTTCTTGAGTTCTTCCAGACGGTCACGCGAGAGCTGGTCGTCCTCTTTCTTGAGAGCCATCTCTTCAATTTCCTGCTGCATGATCTTGCGGCGCAGGTCGTCAAGCTCTGCGGGCATGGAATCGATCTCCGTGCGGATCATCGCGCAGGCCTCATCGACAAGGTCGATGGCCTTGTCCGGCAGGAAACGGTCGGTGATATAGCGGTCGGAAAGCGTCGCGGCGGCGACGAGCGCATTGTCGTGGATGCGCACGCCGTGATAGATCTCATAGCGCTCCTTCAGGCCGCGCAGGATGGAAATGGTGTCCTCGACCGTCGGCTCGTTGACCATAACGGGCTGGAAGCGGCGCTCGAGGGCGGCGTCCTTTTCAATATACTGGCGGTACTCGTCGAGCGTGGTCGCGCCAATGCAGTGCAGCTCGCCGCGGGCGAGCAGGGGCTTTAAGAGGTTGCCGGCGTCCATGCTGCCTTCGGTCTTGCCCGCGCCGACGATGGTGTGCAGCTCATCGATGAAGAGGATGATCTTGCCTTCAGACTTCTTGACCTCGTTCAAGACAGCTTTGAGTCTTTCCTCAAACTCGCCGCGGTACTTAGCGCCCGCGATGAGCGCGCCCATGTCGAGCGAGAAGATCGTGCGATCCTTGAGACCTTCTGGCACATCGCCGCGCACGATACGCTGGGCAAGACCCTCGGCGATGGCGGTCTTGCCGACGCCCGGCTCGCCGATGAGCACGGGGTTGTTCTTCGTCTTACGCGAGAGAATGCGAATGACGTTGCGGATCTCCGCGTCACGGCCGATGACGGGGTCGAGCTCCTTTGTGCGGGCGCGTTCGACAAGGTCCGTGCCGTACTTCTTGAGCGCGTCATAGGAATCCTCGGGATTGTCGCTCGTTACGGGGGAGGTCTTGACCTTTGAGAGCTCGTCGGAGAAGCGGCTTCTCGTGATGCCGTGGCCTGAGAGCAGCTGGCGCACATTCTGCGAGCCCTCGGAGAAGATGGCGAGCATCAGATGCTCGACGGAGAGATATTCGTCGTGCAGCTTTTCGGCGGTCTTTTCGGCGAGATTCAAAATCTTGCCGACCTCGGGCGAGGCATAGACCTCGCCGCTGCCGCCGGAGATGCGGGGCAGATTGCGGATCAGCGTGTCGATCTCAGAGAGCAGACCGTCACAGTCGACGCCCATCTTGCCAAAGAGGGATCCGATCAGTCCGCCGTCCTGATCGAGCAGGGCGTAGAGCAGATGCTCGCTTGTCACATACTGGTTGCCGTTTTCCTGCGCCATGTTCTGTGCGGTCTTGACGGCGTCCAAAGCCTTTTGCGTATATTTTTCAGCATTCATTCAAGTTCACCTCAAATTCGTGTTTTTTACAATAGCGTTGGTTTAGATGAGCAGCGCTCTGCTTCGCAGATCGCCGCGGTAGGCCATTTCCACGTCGCTCGCCGTAAGCGAACCGTCGAGATAACCCTTGAGCAGCCGGTCGAAAAGCTGCACATATGCGCTGATCGCGCCTGCCACATCATCGGCAGTCAAAGATTTGCCGCGCGGCATGGCAAGCGGACGGACGAAGCGCCCGGCGTAGAGCGCGCAGGCGATGGAGCTGCCGAGCAGCGGAGCAAGGCATCTGTCCTCGATCTGCACCCAAAGCCGGAAGAAATTCGTCATCGCGGCGATGAGCGCTGCCGACTGCGTGCGGAAGACGATGTTCAGTGTGCCCATTGTCTGGGAATCGCCGCTGCTGAGATCGACCTCGTACTTGACCGTCGGGCGGTACTTGTACGAAAGGCTCGACTTGAGCGACATCGTGGACGAGCCGGGAGAGAAAAACGGCACCAACTCGCGCGTGGGCGTCATCAGCTCTTCAATGGCTTCAAAAATGTCGTTCCAGCGGCGCTCCGGCGTCGGCACGGAAACATATTCGGCAAGGATGCGGTTTACAAGCGCCGAGCGGTTCGTGCCCATGCGGTGCGCCAGCGCGTCTACCTCGCGCACCACCTCGTCCGACAGCGTCAGACTGTACAGATTTTTCTTCATCATGCGCCTCCTTGGTTCCTTTTCTTTCTGAATGTTATCATAGCACGGCTGCAAATATTGTCAATAGATTTATATAAATATATTTACAAGTTATATGAGAATTTACACGGAGTTCATAATCAAGAAGGAAGAGAAAAAGCGAAACGCCGCAGTATTTTACTGCGGCGTTTCCTATTTAGGGAGGATGAGAGAGAGAAAGAAAAGAGCAAAGTTACAGCAGACCCTGCAGCAGGATGATGACGATCAAAACCGGCAGCACCCACTGGAAATAGGGCTTGAGTTTGGGGGAGAGCTTGACACCCGTGCCCTTGTTGACCTCGGCAATGTACTTGTCAAAGCCCCAGCCCCACTTGGTGACGCAGAACAGAAGGTAGACAAGAGAACCGATGGGCAGCAGGAGGTTGCTCACAAGGAAGTCCTCGCTGTCGAGCACGTCCTTGCCGAGAATGGGGTGGAAGTCGCTCCAGATGTTGTAGCCAAAGACGCAGGGGAGACTCAAAAGCATCAGCAGTGCGCCGTTGATGAGCACAGCCTTCTTGCGGCTCCAGCCAAAGGTATCCATGCAGACGGCGAGGATATTTTCAAACACCGCCAGCACCGTGGACATGCTCGCAAACATCATGAAGAGGAAGAAGAGCGTGCCCCAGAAGCGGCCGCCCGCCATGTTGACAAAAACCTGCGGCAGCGTAACGAAGAGAAGGGACGGGCCATTGTCGGGCGCTACGCCGTAGGAAAAGCATGCGGGGAAGATGATCGCGCCGGCCATGAGCGCAACGAAAGTGTCGAGCGCGCAGATGCGAATGGATTCGCCGATGAGGGTGTGATCGTCGGACATGTAGCTGCCGAAGATCTCCATCGCCGCAATGCCGAGCGAGAGTGTGAAGAAGGCCTGATTCATCGCGTCGGTGATGAGGCTGCGCAGGCCGTTTTCACGAATGGAATCGAGGGAGGGAAGCAGGTAGAAATTCATGCCCTCTGCCGCGCCGGAGAGCGTCAGGCTGTGGCCGGCGAGAATGAGGATGAGCGCGAGCAGCGCGATCATCATGACCTTGGATACGCGCTCAAGACCCTTCTGAAGGCCGCGGCTGCAAACGATAAAGCCGACGATGACGATGGCAACAGCCAGAACGCCCATTTCTACGGGGTCTGACAGCAGCTCGCCGAACACGGCGGACGCGTCCTCCGCAGGCATACCGGCATAGAACTTACCGCTCAGAAAACGGCCGAAGTAGCTCACCATCCAGCCGGAGACCGTTGTGTAGTACATCATCAGAAGGTAGCAGCCGATCAGGCAGAACCAACCGTGAATGTGCCATTTGGCGCCGGGCTTTTCCAGCGTTTTATAGGAGAGAATGGCACTCTTGTGGCTTGCGCGGCCGACAGCCAGCTCCATTGTCAGTACAGGAACGCCCATAACGAGCAGGCACAGAATGTAGAAGAGAACAAAATAGCCGCCGCCGTTTTTGCCCGTTACGTAGGGAAAGCGCCAGACATTGCCGATGCCGATGGCGCAGCCGGCGCTGACGAGCAGGAAGCCAAGACGGGAACGGAAGGATTCGCGTTTCATGTCGATCTACCTCGTTTGTGAAAGAATTGTGAACGATGCGCTTATCTTACCGCAGGAAACGATGCTTTACAAGACCGATTCTTTGATGATATAATAAGTAAAACTTATGTTATGGAGAAAACGGACATGAACCGAAACCAGTTGCGCTATTTTGTTGCTGCGGCGGAGCATCGCAGCTTTACGAAGGCAGCAGAGCAGTATTACATTTCGCAGACGGCAGTGACACAGCAGATCCAGCAGCTTGAGCAGTCGCTCGGCTGCGAGCTCTTTGACCGCAGCACCCGTCCTGTGAGCCTGACGAGCGCAGGCAGCGCCTTCCTACAGGACGCCAAGGCGATCCTGGAGCGTATGAGCCGCGCGCAGGAGCGCGTGCATGATGCCGCAACAGGCCTGACCGGTACGCTGCGTGTGGGCTATGTGCGCGGCTACGAGCGCAGCGACCTCTCCACGCTGATGCGCCATTTTCACCAGAAGAACAGCAATGTGCTGATCTCTTTTTATCGCTGCTCGACTGACGTGCTGGCCGCGGGGCTGCTGCATCAGGAGTATGACATCGTTTTTACCTGGGACTCGACGAACCTGCGCACACAGGAGGGGGTTGCCTTCCAGACGGTCGAAAAGGCGCGGCTTGTTGTCGCGCTCTACGCGGGCCACCGGCTCGCGCAGCGCCGCCAGATCACACGGCAGGAGCTGCGCGGGGAGAACATCTTATATATGTCCCCGGACGCCGCGCCCGACTCTTACGGCGATGCCTTTTTCATGCAGCGCTATGTTGAGGCGGGTTACAAGCCCAACATTCTCTTCCGCTCGGCGGACACAGAGAGTATCCTGATGATGGTTTCAGCGGAAGAGGGCGTTTCGCTCCTGCCCGATTATTGCACCAACCGGCTCTACAACGCCGACAACCTTGTCTTTGTCCCGCTTGTGGGAGAAGGGGAGGAGGAAGAGATCATCGCAGCCTGGCAGAGCGGCAACCAGAACCCCGCGTTGGGGAGGTTTCTCGCCGAACTCAATCAAAAAGCCCCGCCTCAGTAAGGCGGGTCTTTTTGGCGCAAGATCGCATCGAGCGCGGGGAAATACTTCTTTACCGGGATTGGCAGCCCTTCTGCATTGAGAAAGCAATGAACCGACGTCGCAGTTGCGACCAACACATTCGAAGAGTTGAGAATACTTTTCTTCGCCGGAGAGGTACTGGTAGAGATTGCATTCCACCTTATCGAGAACCACGCAGGGCGGCAAGTGAACAGGCAAAACAGAACGGCGTTCATAAAAAGGTCGCTGATTTACCTTGAAGAAGGCGTTGATGTAAGTCACCTTATATGCTATGCTTATTAGTGAGAAGTCGTTGGCAAACCGTGAGTTGTGGGGGTGAAAACAAATGAAGTATT
>OHJY01000196.1_pt1 | contig 25347 bp, 17 predicted proteins | sample 1568681 | NCBI WGS metagenome assembly OHJY01 (sample SAMEA3879540, study PRJEB24766) | human gut metagenome | biome: human-associated habitat; feature: feces | place: USA | collected 1985/1987
CATGCTGTATGCGAAGTAGTATAGCACATTCCGTGTAAAAAGTATACCACATTTTTGTCGAAGGACAGATTTTTAATTTAATGTGGTGACTTTACCTTGTCACCGCTCTATGAGCCGTGTTATAATGGAACAAGTTATTCCCTGCGCTGAGCCGCACGGCTTATTACCTGGACGGGAGGGCAGCTTTTTATGAAGAACAAAAGGATCAGCAAGCTGGTGGATCCCAGCTTCCGGCTGTATTTTATCGTTGGCTTTGCGTTCGCCGCTGTCACAACGCGCGTGAGCGTTCCGCTCGCCATCTGCGAGGCTGCGGCAACGGCATTCCTCTGGTGGTACTTCCGCCACACGGCGCAGAAGCGCCGCGAGGGCATTCGCAAATACATCGACGATATGACCGATGATATGACTACCGCCGACAAGGCCTCGATGCTCTCGGCGCCGTTTGCGATGATGGTCTTTCGTCCCGACACGCAGGAGATCCTCTGGAGCAACGACAGCTTCATGCAGCTTACCGGTGTGCGCGAGGACCTCTTCGACAACCGCATCGACGATGTTCTGCCCGACTTTCCCACCCACTGGCTGCTGGAGGGCAAGAGTGAATGCCCGGAAACGGTGATGCTGGGTGAGCGCCACTTCCGCGTGTTCGGCAATTTGAGTCATCCCTCCGCCCGCCGCGGCGGGCAGGGTCTGCTCGCCACCACCTACTGGACGGACGTGACCGAGCAGGACGCGCTGCGCGAAGAAAACGAGCGCCGCCGCCCCATTGTCTCGGTCATCGTGATCGACAACTACGAAGAGCTGATGAAGGCCGGCAGCGAAGCGTCGCGCAGTGCGGTGCTCGCCGCCATCGACGAAAAACTCAACGCATGGCTTCAGGATTCCCACAGTCTGCTGCGCAAATTTGACCGCAACCGCTACATGCTCGTCACGACCGAGCAGGAGTATCAAAAGCTTCTCGATGGCAAATTCTCCGTGCTTGACGCCGTGCGCAGCGTCGTCACTGAGGACGGCGTGGCCGCAACGCTCTCCATCGGCGTGGGCAAGGACGTGGACGATTACGAAACGCTCTACCAGAACGCCATGCTCTCGATTGAAATGGCGCTCTCGCGCGGCGGCGACCAAGTTGTTGTGCGCAACCGCCTCGACTTCGAGTTCTACGGCGGCAAGTCGAAATCCACCGAAAAACGCACAAAGGTCAAATCCCGCGTGATGGCGAACGCCCTCGGTGAGCTCATTTCCGACGCAGGCCAGATCTTTGTCATGGGACACAAGCACGCCGACATGGACGCCGTCGGTGCGGCGGCGGGCATCTGCTGCATTGCGCGCAAGCGCGGCAAAAAGGCGCAGATCGTCGTCGACATGGAGGATAATGTTGCCAAGCCGATCCTCGCCAAGCTTGCAGCCCTGCCGGAATATAAGGATGTGTTCATCTCCGGAAGCGATGCGTTCATCTCCGCCCAGCCGGGCGCGCTGCTCGTGGTGGTCGACACCAACCGCCCCGACCTTGTCGAATCCGAGCAGCTGCTTGACGCCTGCAACCGCGTGGCGGTCATCGACCATCACCGCCGTGCCGCCAATTATATCGAATCCGCCGCGCTCAACTTCCACGAGCCTTACGCCTCCAGCGCATCTGAGCTCGTCACGGAGCTTTTGCAGTATCTTGCCGACCCGACCGATCTTCTGCGTGCAGAGTCCGAAGCACTGCTTGCGGGCATCGTGCTCGACACGAAGAATTTCACCATGCGCACCGGCGGGCGCACATTTGAAGCCGCCGCGTTCCTGCGCCGCGCGGGCGCGGACACGTCGGACGTGCAACGTTTCTTCCAGAGCGACCTTGCCGGCATGATCGAGCGCTATGAGATCATTCGCCACGCAGAGCTCGTCAACGGCGACATTGCCGTTGCCGCCGTCGAAAAGGAGATCGACCGCGTGACCGCCGCCAAGACGGCCGACGAGCTTCTGACGCTCTCGGGCATTCACGCCTCGTTCGTGCTGTTCAAGAACGGCACGGGCGTGAACCTCTCGGCGAGATCGCTCGGCGAGATCAACGTACAGTTCATTATGGAAAAGCTCGGCGGCGGCGGCAACTCTACTACCGCCGGCGGCCAGGTGGCCGATGCCAGCGTCGACGAGGTGCGGGCGCGTCTGCTCAACGCCATCGACGAATATATGGAAGAGTAACGCTCTTCCCCACAACGTAAATCACCCCACAAGGAGGACATACACATGAAAGTCATTTTAACGCAGGACGTCAGAGGTCAGGGCAAGAAGGGTCAGCTCATTGACGCAGCCGAGGGCTACGCAAGAAACTTCCTGCTGCCCCGCAAGCTCGCCGTGCTCGCCACGGCCGACGCCATCAACACCATGAACTTAAAGGAAAAGGCACGCAGAGCCGAGGAGGCCGCGAACCGTCAGGCCGCCGTTGAAATGGGCGGCAAGCTCAAAAACGTGACCGTGAAGCTCACGGCCAAGGGCGGCAAGGAGGGTAAGCTCTTCGGCGCCATCACAAGCAAGGAGATCTCCGAGGCTCTTGCCAACCAGTTCCAGCTTGACGTGCCCAAGCAGAAGATCGTGCTCGACGAGCCCATCAAGGCCTACGGCACCTATGAGGTGAAGGCAAAGCTCGGCTACGAGGTCAGCGCCAAGTTCTCCGTCAGCGTGAGCGAGGAGTAAGCACGCGCACTATTACGCAATAAGGAGGTTTTCCCGTGGAGGATATCTTCTACCGGCAGATGCCTCATTCTCTTGAGGCGGAGCAGTCCGTGATCGGCTCGATGCTCATCGACGCAAACTGCGTCAAAGACGTGATGGAGCAGCTCCGTCCCGATGATTTTTACCTAAAGCAGAACCGCGAGATCTTTGAAACGATCTACTCCATGTTCGTCTACTCCAAGCCCATCGACGGCGTGACCGTCGCGGGCGAAATGGAGAAAAACGGCACCTACGACGAAAACACCACGCGCCCGTATCTCGCCCAGCTCATGGACGTGACGCCCACGAGCGCAAACGTGATGGAATACGTCAGCATTGTGCGCGACAAGGCGCTGCTGCGCGCGCTCTACACCGCAGCGGGGGAGATCTCTGCCATGGTGCAGGACGGTACAGGCGGCGCGTCCAACGTGCTCGACGCGGCAGAGCAGAAGATCTACGCCGTGCGCCGCGGGCGCAGCGCGCAGAGCATGGCGAGCATCGGGGTTGTTTTGCAGGGCGTGCTCGATCACTTAAGCGAGCTGAGCGCCAACGGCGGCAGGACGCTGCCGGGACTTCCCACAGGCTTCGGCGTGCTGGACGACCGGATGAACGGTCTCAACAAGTCCGACCTTGTGCTGCTGGCCGCGCGTCCCGGTATGGGCAAAACGAGTATGGCGCTGAACCTTGCGCTGAACGTCGCCCGCACGAGCGGGCAGGCGGTCGCCATCTTCTCGCTCGAAATGTCGCGTGAGCAGCTCGTCACGCGCATTTTGTCGAATCAGGCGACGGTCGAAAACCAGCGGCTCGTGACGGGCAACCTCCGTGAGGCCGACTGGGTCAACATTGCAAACGCCGCCGCGGTTCTCTCCGGGCTCAATATTCTCATCGACGATAACCCGATGCTCACGGTGGCGGATATGAACGCCAAGTGCCGCCGCATCGACAACCTGGGCTTTGTCGTCATCGACTACTTGCAGCTGATGGCCTCCTCCGGCGCCAAGGGCTACAGCGGCGAGAGCCGCCAGCAGGTCGTCAGCGACATTTCCCGTATGCTCAAGATCATGGCAAAGGAGCTGCAAGTCCCCGTGCTGTGTCTCTCGCAGCTCTCGCGTGCGAACGAAAAGCGCGAGGACAAGCGCCCCATGCTCTCCGACCTTCGTGAATCGGGCGCCATCGAGCAGGACGCGGATATTGTCATGTTCCTCTACCGCGACGACTACTACAACGAAAACTCGGAAAAGCGCAACATTGCCGAGTGCATCATCGCCAAGAACCGTCACGGCGAAACGGGCAAGGTAGAACTCGCCTGGTCGCCGCAGTATACAACCTTCTCCTCTCTTGACTACCGGCATGAAGAGGACTGATCTGCCGCGCGCGGAAGCGCTCTGCACGCGCTATCTCAACAAGGCTCAGCGCGTGCTCGCCGCCGTGTCAGGCGGCGCAGACTCGATGTGTCTCCTCTATTTTCTGCGTGAGCAGGGCTATGACGTTTCCTGCGCGCACTTCAACCACCGGCTGCGCGGCGAAGAAGCCGTGCGCGACGAAGAATTTGTCCGCGCATGGTGCGAAGAAGAGAGGATCCCCTTTTACTCGGGTTCCGGCGATGTGCGCGCCCATGCGCGCAAAACGGGCAAGACCGTGGAAGAGGCTGCGCGCGATCTGCGCTACGCCTTTCTGCGTGAAACGGCGAAAAAGCTGAATGCGCAGCTCACGCTGGCACATCACGCAGACGACAACGCAGAAACGGTGCTTTTGAACCTCGTCCGCGGAACGGATCTGCACGGTCTTTGCGGCATGCGGCCAAAGCAGGGCGATCTCGTTCGTCCGTTTCTGGAGCAGACGCGCGCGGAACTCGCCGCCTATGCGCATTCTCACAACATTCCGCATGTTGAGGATCGCACCAACGCGGACCCGAACGCCGCCGCGCGAAACTTCCTGCGCCTTGAGATTCTGCCGCGGCTTCAAACGCTCAACCCCCGCGCAGGCGAGCACATCGCCGCAACGGCGCGCTCGCTCGTCTCGCTCGACGATTCGATCGAGCAGCAGGCAGAGGATCTCCTCGCCACCGCAGAACGAAACGACGGCAGCATCGCGCTGCCGCTTGCGTCCTTCCGCGCCTCGGGCAGCGCCGTGCAGGCGCGTGTGCTGCTGCGCATGGCGGACGCGCTCGGCGTCGGACGCAAGGATATTGGCCGCGACCAGCTGAGCGCCGTCCTCGCCCTTGCGCAAAAGGGCGGCACGGTGGCACGGCAGATCTCGCTGCCGCGCGGCGCGACCGTACGCATGGCAGATGGCTTTCTCACGATGCACTTATCCCCCGCCGCGCCGGAAAAGGCGGCGCTTACGGAGGGCGTTCCCCTTCACTGGGGAAACTTTGAGCTGACACTGCTGCGCAGAGCCGACGGCGAGGGCATTTCGCTCCGTGCGCTGAACGCAGGCGAATCTCTCTTCGCTGCGCCCTGTGACCTGTCCGCGCGCTTGACGCTCGAGGGCGCAAACGGCGCGCGCAGCGTCAAGCGCCTGTGCGTTGACAAAAAGATCACGCCGCCCGAGCGTGACGCGCTGCCCGCGATCTACGCGGGCGATCGTCTCGCCGCCGTGTGGCGGCTGGGAACGGACGTTTCCTTCCTGCCGCAAAGCGAAGAAGATGCTCGCTTTGTGCGCATTGTTCCCCTTTAAATCATTTTGTGTGCTCCGCGGCGAAAAGCCGCATCGAATACAACAAATACGAATAAAAAGAAAATGGAGAAAAAAGCTATGGCTAAGAGCAATATGGATCAGGACATCCTGAAGGTACTGTATTCCGAAGAACAGCTGAAAGCGCGCGTGCAGGAGATGGGCGACGAACTTTACGAGCGCCTGAAGGACAAGAACCCCCTGTTTCTCGGCGTGCTGAAGGGCTCGTTCATCTTCATGGCCGACATCGTGCGCGCCTGCCAGCTCAAGAGCGACATTGAATTCATCGCCGTTTCGTCCTATCAGAACGCAACGTCCTCCTCCGGCGTGGTGCAGATCACGCACGATCTCCAGCAGGACATCACGGGCCGCGACATTGTCGTCATCGAGGACATTCTCGACTCCGGCAATACGCTCTACTTCCTCAAGAATTACTTTATGACCAAGGGCGCCGCCAGCGTGACGGTCGTGACACTGCTCGACAAGCCCTCCCGCCGCACCAAGCCCATCGTCGCCGACCTTGCGGGCTTTGAAGTGCCCGACGAGTTCGTCGTCGGCTACGGTCTCGACTATGCGCAGAAGTACCGCAACATGCCCTATATCGGCGTGCTCAAGCCCGAGGTCTATTCGGAAAACTAAATCCAGTTCAGAAAAGTGGCAAGGCCACTTTTTTGAATATGCAAGGAGGATATCCCATTGACTCAACAGACCAAGCGTCCCAATCTCCTGCCGTATCTTCTGGCGCTGCTCGTGCTTGTCGGCATCTACGGCTTCATGAGCAAGCCGGCAGAGCCCGAGCCGTCCTATGCCGAAGTGCGCGAGCTGTTTGAAACCGAGCAGGTCTCCGCCTTCACGGTGACAGACACCACGCTGCGCATGAAGCTGCGCGAGCCGATCGACGGGAAAACGGAGCTTAAAAAAGATCTTTTCAGCGTAACGCTCTTCTACGATGACTTAGACGAGCTCATCGAGCAGCAGAAAGCCGACGGCATCATCGAGGACTATGACTTCACCGCCGACCATTCGATCAATTATGTTGCGATGTTCGCGCCTTACGTGCTGGCAGTGCTCGGCATCTTTGCCATCTGGTACTTTCTCTCCCTCCGCTCTGCGGGCGGCGGCGGAGACCGCATGGCAAAATTCGGCACGGCCTCCTTCAAGACCGGCGGCGACAACAAGCGTCCCACGACCTTCTCCGATGTTGCCGGTGCAGATGAAGAAAAGGAAGAATTGCAGGAGATCGTCGACTTTTTGAAAGCGCCGGGCAAATTCATCGACCTCGGCGCGCGTATTCCCAAGGGCGTGCTGCTCGTCGGCCCTCCGGGCACGGGCAAGACGCTGCTGGCGCGCGCGGTCGCCGGCGAAGCCGGCGTGCAGTTCCTCTCGATCTCCGGCTCCGACTTTGTTGAAATGTATGTCGGCGTCGGCGCGAGCCGCGTGCGCGACCTCTTTGAGCAGGCGAAAAAGCTCGCCCCGGCCATCATCTTCATTGACGAGATCGATGCCGTCGGCCGCCAGCGCGGCACGGGTCTCGGCGGCGGACACGACGAGCGCGAGCAGACGCTCAACCAGCTGCTCGTCGAGATGGACGGCTTCGGTACGAATCAGGGCGTCGTCGTCATGGCGGCGACGAACCGCGCCGACATCCTCGACCCCGCGCTGCTGCGCCCGGGCCGCTTTGACCGTCAGGTCTATGTGGGCCTGCCCGACATCCGCGGCCGCGAGGAAATCCTGAAGATCCACGTCAAAAACAAGCCCCTTGCCGAGGATGTGGACCTCTCCACCGTCGCAAAGGGAACGCCCGGCTTCACGGGCGCGGACCTCGAGAACCTCTCGAACGAGGCGGCGCTGCTCGCCGCGCGCCGCGGCAGCAAGCTCATCACGATGTCCGACTTCTCCGAGGCGGAGATCAAGGTCATCGCAGGTCCCGAGAAGAAGAGCCGCGTCGTCAGCGAGCACGAGCGCAAGCTCACCGCCTATCACGAGGCCGGTCACGCCATCGTGATGCACGCGCTGCCGACGCACGATCCCGTGCACCAGATCACGATCGTTCCGCGCGGCAGCGCGGGCGGCATGACGATCTCGCTGCCCACGGAGGATCGCTCGTACCAGTCCAAGCGCTATATGGAAGAGCAGATCGTCTCGCTGCTTGGCGGGCGCGTGGCGGAAAAGCTGATGCTCGGCGACATTTCGACCGGCGCGTCGAACGACATCCAGCGTGCCTCGCAGATCGCGCGCAAGATGGTCACGGTGTACGGCATGAGCGAAAAGCTCGGCTCCATCTCGTTCGAATCCGGCCACGATGAGATCTTCATCGGCCGCTCGATGGCGCAGGCCAAGCCCTATTCCGAGCAGGTGGCCGCGCAGATCGACGAGGAGGTCAAGTCCATTGTCGACGCCGCCTACGAGCGCTGCGAGGATATCCTCATGCGCGACCGGGCACATCTCATCACCGTTGCCGAGTTCCTGCTTGCGCACGAAACGATGAGCGCCGAGGAATTTGAGGCCGTTTTCACTCCGAAAAATGCCGAGAGTGACAAAATCTAATCTTTCTATGAATGAATGAAATATCTCACCAACCTGCCGTTGGTGAGATATTTTTTCGTTTTTTCGCAAGATTTCCTGCATTTTGACTCTTTCCCCTCTTGCCAATTCCATTCTTTCTGCTATAATGGGGCATTAGTATTAGTTTTATATGAAAGAAGAGAATCGAACATGAAGAAAAGCAGTAGTTTCAGCGGCTCGCTCGGCTTTGTGCTGGCCGCAGCCGGCAGCGCGGTAGGCGTCGGCAACATCTGGCGCTTCCCCTACCTCTGCGCCAAGGACGGCGGCGGTCTTTTTCTGCTCATTTACCTTGTGCTGGTGCTGACCTTCGGCTTCACCCTGCTCACGACCGACGTCGCCATCGGCCGCCGCACGAAGCAGAACGCGCTGAATGCCTTTGCAACGCTCAACAAGAAGTGGCGCTTTCTGGGCTATCTCACCTTCCTTGTCCCCACGCTTATCATGACGTATTACTCCGTCATCGGCGGCTGGATCACGAAGTATTTTGCCCTCTACCTCTTCTCGGGCGGCAGCGCGGCGGCGCAGGACGGGTTCTTCACCTCGTTCATCACCTCCCCTGTCTCCCCCATCGTCTTTATGCTGCTCTTCCTCGCGCTGACGGCGTGGGTCGTGTACTGCGGCGTGGAAAAGGGCATTGAAAAGTTTTCGCGCTACATTATGCCGGGACTGCTGCTTCTCATCATCGGCATTGCGATCTTCTCGCTCACGCTCAGCTACACGGACGAGAGCGGCGTGACGCGCACGGGCATGGAGGGCTTCCTTGTCTACATTAAGCCCGACTTCACGGGGCTGACCGTCCCGCGTTTCCTGAACATCGTGCTTGACGCGATGAGCCAGCTCTTCTTCTCCCTCAGCGTGAGCATGGGCATCATGATCACCTACGGCAGTTACGTCAAGGACGACGTTGACCTCAACAAGGCCAACAACCAGATCGAAATTTTCGACACGGGCGTTGCCTTCCTCGCAGGTCTGATGATCATTCCGGCGGTCTATGTTTTCCTCGGCACCGAGGGCATGGCCAGCGGCCCGAGCCTGACGTTCATCAGCCTGCCGAAGGTCTTTGCCGCGATGGGCGGCGTGGGGCGCGTCATTGGCGCGGTGTTTTTCCTCGCGCTTGGTTTCGCCGCGCTGACGAGCTGTGTGTCCGTCATGGAGACGCTCGTTGCCAACTGCATGGAGATCTTCCACAAGTCGCGCAAGGAGATGTGCGCCGTCGTCGGCGTCTACTCTCTCGTCACGGCAGTTCTCATCTGCCTGGGTTACAACGCGCTCTACTTCGAGCTGCCGCTGCCCAACGGTTCGACCGCGCAGCTGCTCGACGTGATGGACTACATCAGCAACAGTTTCCTCATGCCCTTCATCAGCCTGCTGACGAGCATTTTGGTCGGCTGGGTCGTGGGGCCGAAGTGGATCATCGCCGAGGTCGAGAAAAACGGCGAGCACTTCCGCCGCGCAAAGCTCTACAGCGTGATGATGCGCTACGTTGTTCCCGTGGTCATGCTCATTCTGTTTTTGACCTCCACGGGTCTTGGCAGCCTGATCTTCGCCGGCTGAGAGAGCACGCCGCACCGCTTTTTCCCCCTGAACAGAAAACAAGCCTCCGGTCATTTGACCGGAGGCTTGTTGTTATGCGTTTATCTTACCGCGCGGGAAACTTACATTTCCTTGATGGCGGCCTGTGCGGCAGCGAGGCGGGCGATGGGCACGCGGAACGGGCTGCAGGAGACATAGTCCAGGCCGACCTTGTGGCAGAACTCGACGGACATGGGGTCGCCGCCGTGCTCGCCGCAGATGCCGAGGTGAATGTCGGGGTTGGACTCGCGGCCAAGCTTTGCCGCCATGGCAACGAGCTTGCCAACGCCGACCTGATCGAGGCGGGCGAACGGATCGCTCTCGTAGATCTTCTTGTCGTAGTACGCACCGAGGAACTTGCCGGCGTCGTCACGAGAGAAGCCGAAGGTCATCTGAGTGAGGTCGTTGGTACCGAAGGAGAAGAAGTCCGCTTCCTTGGCGATCTCGTCTGCGGTCAGAGCGGCGCGCGGGATCTCAATCATGGTGCCGACCTTGTACTTCATGGAGCTGCCGGCCTCGGCGATCAGCTTGTCAGCGATCTCGACGACGACGTCCTTGACGTACTTGAGCTCCTTGACCTCGCCAACGAGCGGGATCATGATCTCGGGAACCATGTTCCACTCGGGGTGCGCGGCGCTGACGTTGAGCGCAGCCTTGATGACCGCGCGGGTCTGCATGGCAGCGATCTCGGGGAAGGTGACGGCCAGGCGGCAGCCACGGTGACCCATCATGGGGTTGAACTCGTGCAGGGAGGCGATGATGTTCTTGATCTCCTCGACGCTCTTACCCATGTCCTTGGCGAGGTGGGCAATGTCAGCTTCGTCGGTGGGAACGAACTCGTGCAGGGGGGGATCGAGGAAGCGAACGGTCATCGGACGGCCCTCGAGGGCAATATACATGGCTTCAAAGTCGCCCTGCTGCATCGGCTCGAGCTTGGCCAGCGCCTTCTCGCGCTGCTCAACGGTGTCGGAGCAGATCATCTCGCGGATGGCAGGGATACGGTCGGGCAGGAAGAACATGTGCTCAGTACGGCAGAGGCCAATGCCCTCGGCGCCGAACTTCACGGCCTGCTCGGTATCGTGCGGGTTATCGGCGTTGGTGCGAACACCCAGACGGCGATACTTGTCGGCCCATGCCATGACGCGGCCGAACTCGCCGCCGATGGTGGCGTCGACCGTGGGGATGATGCCGTCGTAGATGTTACCGGTGGAACCGTCGAGAGAGATGAAGTCGCCCTCATGATAGGTCTTGCCGGCGAGTTCGAACTTCTTGTTCTCCTCGTCCATCTTGATCTCGCCGCAGCCGGAAACGCAGCACTTACCCATGCCGCGCGCGACGACAGCCGCGTGGGAGGTCATACCGCCGCGGACGGTCAGGATACCCTGAGCGGCCTTCATGCCCTCGATGTCCTCCGGGGAGGTCTCGAGACGGACGAGAACGACCTTCTCGCCGCGCTCCTGCCACTCCTTGGCGTCCTCGGCAGAGAAGACGATCTTGCCGCAGGCAGCGCCGGGGGAGGCGGGCAGCGCCTTGCCGACAGCGGGAGCCGCCTTGAGCGCGGCAGCGTCGAACTGGGGATGGAGCAGGGTGTCGAGGTTGCGGGGCTCGATCATGGAGACCGCCTTCTTCTCGTCGATCATACCCTCGTCGACGAGGTCGCAGGCGATCTTGAGAGCAGCCTGCGCGGTACGCTTACCGCTGCGGCACTGGAGCATGTAGAGCTTGCCGTTCTCGACGGTGAACTCCATGTCCTGCATGTCGCGGTAGTGATCCTCGAGCAGGTCGCAGACCTTGACGAAGTCAGCGTAGGCCTGGGGGAACTTCGCCTCCATCTGGGAGATGGGCATCGGGGTGCGGACGCCGGCGACGACGTCCTCGCCCTGGGCGTTGGTCAGGAACTCGCCCATGAGCTTCTTTTCGCCGGTGGCGGGGTCACGGGTGAAGGCAACGCCGGTACCGGAATTCTCATTCAGGTTGCCGAAGACCATCGGCATGACGTTGACGGCAGTACCCCAGGAATAGGGAATATCATTGTCGCGGCGATAGACGTTCGCGCGCGGGTTGTCCCAGGAGCGGAACACGGCGCGAATGGCCTCGTACAGCTGGGTCTTGGGGTCGGAGGGGAAGTCCTCGCCGATCTGCTGCTTATACTCAGCCTTGAACTGCTCGGCGAGCTCCTTGAGGTCGGCCGCGGTCAGCTCAACGTCGAGCTTGACGCCGCGCTTTTCCTTCATCGCGTCGATGAGCTGCTCAAAGTACTTCTTGCCCACTTCCATAACGACGTCAGAGAACATCTGGATGAAGCGGCGATAAGAGTCGTAAACGAAGCGCTCGAAGTTGGGATCGGGGTTGCCTGCGATCATAGCGGCAACGACCTCGTCGTTCAGACCGAGGTTCAGGATGGTGTCCATCATGCCGGGCATGGAAGCGCGTGCGCCGGAACGGACGGAGACGAGCAGGGGGTTCTTCAGATCGCCGAACTTCTTGCCGTTAATTTCTTCCATCTTGCCGACGAATTCCATGATCTGCGCCATGATCTCGTCGTTGATTTTGCGGCCGTCCTCATAGTACTGAGTGCAGGCCTCGGTGGTGATGGTGAAACCCTGGGGAACGGGCAGACCGATGTTGGTCATCTCAGCAAGGTTCGCGCCCTTGCCGCCCAGAAGCTCACGCATGCTCGCGTTACCTTCCGAGAACAGATAGACATACTTTTTGCTCATAGGTTTTCCTCCATTTAAAAATGTATCGCTGAGTGATTTATTATCAAGCCATATTATTATAGACAGAAAATCACCGACTTTCAATAATAAGTTGTGAAATTTTTGTCGAATCTCATTCTTTTTTCTGCCGCGCGGCATTCTTTGGTGCGGATTCGTCCCGTTTTTGCCGCGCGGATGCAGATTTTCTTGCAAGCGCCGCGGTTTTGCGATATACTATTTCTATATTTGCGCCGCCCGCCGCGCGCAGAGCAAGAGAGCATGGAGCATTCAATGGAGCTTTTGGAATTTGCAAAAACCGATACCGCCGCGCGTCTCCGCGCTGCCGCCGGACGCGGCGCGCTGCCGCACGCGCTCATCTTCAGCGGAAGCGGCGACCGCGTTGCCGCCGCGCGCTATGCTGCCGCCGCGATGGAGTGTACTGCCCAGCATAAGCCCTGCCTTACCTGCCCCGCCTGCCGCAAGGTGGTGCAGGACATTCACCCCGATGTTTCGTTCGTGCGCGACGCAGAGCACAAGGAGCTTTCGGTCGACACGGTGCGCGCAATGCGTGCCGATGCCTTCATTCGCCCGAACGAGGGCGCGCGCAAGGTCTACATCTTTGAGGACTGCACCATCCTGACCGAGAAGGATCAGAATGTTCTCTTAAAGCTGGTGGAGGAAGGCCCCGCCTACGCGGCGTTTTTCTTCTGTGCGGAGAATCCTGCCGTGCTTTTGCAAACCATTCGCTCGCGCTGCGTGGAGGTCAAGCTCTCTCCGGTTTCGCAGGAAGCGGACGCGCCGGGTGAGCGCTCGCTGGAACTTGCGCGTCTGATCGCCGAGGGGTCGCATGCGTCCCGCGCGGCGTTCCTTGCAAAGCTGGAAACGCAGAAGGTGTCGCGCGACGATTTGTCCTCGCTTTTTGAGGAAACGCGCTTGCTGCTCTCGTCTGCCCTGCTGGGGCAGTATGGCGTGAGCGTACCGGAGTGTGAAGTGAGGGCGGCGCGGCTGCTTGCTTCTCGCTTGACAAAAGCGAAATTACTCGGCACAATAGATCTATTGCAGGAATATCGCAGTAAATGCACCTATAACGTCGGCGTTGGCCCCACACTGGGCGGTTTCGCCGTTGAATTGGAGGAAATCCTTTGACAGAAGTGATCGGAGTCCGCTTTCGCGGCGGATGCAAAGAATATTATTTTGACCCGCACGGCATCGCAGTCGAGCCCAATGAGTTCGTCATCGTCGAGACCGCGCAGGGGCTCGAGTACGCCCACTGCGTCTCGGGCAACCACGAGGTAGCAGACGACGCTGTTGTCCAGCCGCTGCGCCCGCTTGTTCGCGTGGCGACAGAGAACGATGACCGCACCTATGCCTACAACAAGAGCCGGGAGAAAAACGCCTTTGAGGTCTGCCAGAAGAAGATCTTAGAGCGCGGGCTCGACATGAAGCTCGTGCGCGTGGAGAGCAACTTTGACGGCAGCAAGATCATCTTTTTCTTCACGTCTGACGGGCGCGTAGACTTCCGCGAGCTTGTGCGTGACTTAGCCGGCGTGTTCCGCGCGCGCATCGAGCTGCGGCAGATCGGCGTGCGCGACGAGGCAAAGATGCTCGGCGGTCTCGGCATCTGCGGCAGGCCCTTCTGCTGCTCGCAGTTTCTGGACGATTTTGTCCCCGTGTCCATCAAGATGGCCAAGACGCAGAACCTCAGCCTGAACCCAACCAAGATCTCCGGCACCTGCGGCCGCCTCATGTGCTGCCTCAAATATGAGCAGAACGCCTATGAGGACGCGGTGCGCCGCTGCCCAAAGGCAGAATCGTTCGTGGCAACGCCCGACGGTCTCGGCAACGTGAGCAGCGTGGACATTCTGCGCGAGCAGGTACTCGTGCGGCTCGACGGGCAGAACGAAGGCCCCAAGCGCTATCGCACCTGCGAAATTCAGGTGCTGCGCAACGGCAAGGGCTCGCGCGACGGCATCGAGATTCCCACGACGCTGCCTGAGCGCTATCAGGAGCCCGAAGAGGAAGAGCTGCAGCTCACGCCGAGCTTTTTCTCCTCCGCCAAGCCCATCGTTCCGCCCGAACAGTGGACGCCTCCTGCCGCAAAAGACGATGCGGACGCAGAGGAAGAAACCGAAAAGCGCCGCTCACGCCGCGGCGGCAGAGGACATCGCGGCGGCAGAGGCCGCGGCAAGGGCCATGCAGAGGGCGGCGAAAAGGCCGAAGCCCAGGAAAAGAATGCAGAAAGCCGCAGCGAAAAGCCGCAGCGCAGCGAGAAGGCAAACGGCGGACGCCGTGAGCGTCCCGACCGCAGCACCGAGAAAAACGGCGAGCGCCGCGCCCCGCGGCAAAATAAGCCGAACAACGAAAATCCCGACGCGCCGAAAGCGCCGCGTCCGCCCCGTCCGCCGAAGGCTGAGGGCGCAGGAGAGGGCGGCGAGAACAAGCCGCGCCGCCGCAGTCATCGCGGCGGCAGAGGCCGCCGCAGAAGCGGCGGTCAGGGCGGCGAAAACACCGCGCCGAAGAGCGAAGCGTAAACAAGGAATAAAACCGCCGCGAAGCACAGCTGTTTCGCGGCGGTTTTGCCAAAAGGCGGAAAGGAGTCATTCTCATGCTGTATCATGCCTCCCCTATCGGCGGTCTCGTCGTCCTCACACCGCACGTCTCCAACCACGGCCGACCGCTCGTCTACTTTTCGAAGAAACGGGAAAATGTGCTGGTCTATCTGAGCAATGCCGTTGAAAAATACTGCCGCGATACCGGCTTTGTCCACACGGGCCGGTGGGAAAAATGGGGACCTTACGGCTTCGACTTAGACGGCGTGCAGCGGCTGGAGGAATACTACCCCAACGCGCTGGTGGAAACCTATGCCGGCGTGTCCGGCTATATTTATGGCGCGGAACCGACGAAGGCGGCGCCCGTTTCCGACATGCCGTTTGCGGTCACGTCCGAAGAGGCGGCAGCGGTCGTCTCATGCGAGTTCGTCCCCGACGCCTATGAGGCCATTCTCCGCGCAGAGCGGGAGGGGCTGCTGCACATTTTGCGCTATGCGCAGACCGGCGAGCCGTTCCGCGCATGGGTGCGGCAGACTATGCTGAAAGAATATGAAAACGCAGCAGAACATCCCGACTACCGACACTTTATCGAGGGGAAATTCGGCATCTTTGGCTGACGTTTTCGCGCAAACCATCCCTTTTCATTTCTCCCGCGCCGTGGTATACTTTTGCCGAAAAACAACGAGAAAAGAAGAGAGGATCAACCATGCTGAAATTCAACAAGGTGCTGCTCGCCAGCGACTTTGACAACACCCTCGTCTACACGCAGGGTGCGCTGGAGCGCGGCGAGGACATTCCGCCGATGAGCGCGCGCAACCGCGAGGCCGTAGAATACTTCATGCAAAACGGCGGCTATTTTTCGATCTCCACCGGTCGTGCGCTGCCCGCCTTTGCCCGCTATGCGCAGGATCTGCCCTGCAATGCACCCTGCGTGATCGCAAACGGCGCCGCCATCTACGACTTTAACAAGGACTGCTATGTGGAAACGGCGTTTCTCGACGCAGACATCTACGATCACGTCGACGCGCTGCTCGCCCGCTTTCCGGGCCTTTGCTTTGAGATCTATCACGACGACCGCCGCATCCACGTGCTGCACCCCAATGACTTTGTCCGCAACCACGAGCATCTGACGCGTGCCAAAACCGTGGAGGTACAAAGCTTCCGTGAGGTGGATCTGCCGATCATCAAGCTGCTCTTTGAAGAGGAAAAGCCGCTCCTGGACGAGGTGCGCAGCTTTATTCTCGCTCAGGAATGGGGCGCGCGCTACGAGCTGATTTTTTCGAGCGACCACCTGCTTGAGCTGACGCGCCGCGGCGCGACGAAGGGCGGCATGATCTTAAAGCTTGCCAAGCTGCTCGGCGTTGCGCGCAAGGACATTTACTGCGTCGGCGACCACAACAACGATATTCCGATGCTCGCCGTTTCCGAGATCGGTTTTGCGCCCGAAAATGCCATCTCCGAGGTCAAGGAGTGGGGCGCGCATATCGTCTGCCACTGCAAAGACGGCGCACTGGCCGACGTGGTGGAGATCCTTGACGGGCGATACTAAATTCAAAAAAGCGGCAAAGCCGTTTTTTTGAGAAAAGACGCACTCCGCTTCGTGCCTTGCTGCCCACAGGGCAGCTGCGACACACGCGGAGCGAGAAGAATAAATCGCCACGCGCATGTCGCGGCGATTTATGATTTCAATTTATTTTGCGCCGTGCGCGGCGCAAAATTCTGCGGCACTTTTTCCTTCCGCTGCCCTTTTTCGTACAACTTTTCGTTTGCTCACGCATATAATAGCCGGGTGAGTGAATAGCAGAAAGGAATGATACGATGAAGGAGAAAGAGATGGAGATTTGCTATGGTGACGTGGACGATATGATCTTCGGCAATGAGGGCTACGTCAGCGAACGGTAAATGATCAAAAAAGGCTCCGTGCTTTGCACGGAGCCTTTTATCGTAATTCACAGTGCCTTTTCGATCGTGCCGCCGCCGAGCACCTCATCCCCGTCGTAAAAGACGACGGCCTGCCCCGCCGTCACGGCGCGCTGGGGCGTGAGAAGCGCAACATGCGCGCCGCCATCGGGCAGCAGCGTCACAACCGCGTCGCATTCCTTCTGCGAATAGCGCGTTTTGACGGTGCAGCGCACCTCACCCTCAGGCGTGCCCGTGATCCAGTTCACACGCGAGGCGAGCAGCGCCGAAGAGAACAATTCTTCATTATCACCGAGAAGGACGGTATGATCTTCGGCATTTTTGGAGATCACATAGAGGGGGCGGTCAGCACTCACGCCGAGTCCCTTGCGCTGCCCCGCCGTATAGCATTCAAGACCGCGATGACGGCCGAGCACACGGCCGCTGCCGTCCACAAAGTCGCCCGGCTGCGGCGTCACGCCGCCGTAGTCGCGCAGAAAGCGCACATAGTCCCCATCGGGAATGAAGCAAATATCCTGCGAATCCGCCTGATGGGCGTTGGCAAGCCCGGCTTCCTCCGCCTTTTCGCGAAGCTCCGGCTTTTCAAAGCTGCCGACAGGCAGCAGCAGATGCGCAAGCTGACGCTGCGTGAGCTGATAGAGCACATAGCTCTGATCCTTGGTACGGCTCTCGCCGCGAAGCAGGCGGTAAGTGCCGCGCGTTTCGTCATAGTCGACGCGGGCGTAATGCCCCGTTGCGATGTAGTCAAAGCCCATTTGGAGCGCACGGTCTAAAAACGCGCCGAATTTCAGGCAGCGGTTGCAGTCGATGCAGGGATTCGGCGTGCGTCCCGCGCAGTATTCGCTCACAAAGTGATCCATCACCTCGCGCGCAAAAAGCGCCTGCTCGTCGAAAACGTAAAACGGTATGCCGAGTCCCTCGGCGATGCGCCTCGCGCCGTCTGTATCATTGCCGCAGAGCGCAAGCGACGCGCCTGCGCAGTCATAGCCCTGCTTTTGCAGCAAAAGTGCGGCGGCGGACGAATCCACGCCGCCGCTCATGGCGATCAAAACTTTTTTCTTCATTGGCTGTCACTTAATCCAGATATTTTTGTAAAAATGCCTCGCCCGAAAGTGCGTCGGACATCTCCACGAGCGTAGGGTTGAAGCCGCCGGCATAGTCGCTGCCGCGGTCTTTCAGGCGCACGCGCCCGGCTCGCACCGCCGGAAGCGAAACCGTGAAGAGCGAGCCCCTCCCCTCTTCCGACTGCGCCACGATCCTGCCGCCGTGTCCCTGCGCGATGCGCTGGCAGATGGGCAGCCCCAATCCAAGGCCGCGCGGGGGCATGGGATCCTGCCCACCGTCGATGAAACGGTCAAACAGGTGCGCAAGCGTGTCGCTGTTCATGCCGCAGCCGCTGTCGGCCACGGTGATCTTAACGTTCCGCCCCTCCGTTTTCACGCGCACGCGGACACTGCCGCCCTGCGGCGTGAATTTGAGTGCGTTGGAGAGAAGATTGAGCAGCATCTTGCGGATCGCCGCGGCGTCAAGGCCGATGATCCGGCTGTCGCGGTCGGACAAAAAGTCAAGCGTGACGCCCTGCATATTGAATAGAAAGTCTACTTCCCCGCATACGCTGCGGCAGACGCCTACAATATCGTCATCGTAAAGTTCAAAGCGTTTCCTGTCGAACAGCTGCCCCGCGTCAGTCAGGTTGCTGATCACACGGTAGAGCCGGTAATAGCTCTGATAGAACGCCGCGGCGGTACGGTCGGTCTTCGCGTCTTTTTCCCGCATGTCTGCCGGTACCAGGCGGTCAACCGCCGTATAGACCGTTGCAAGCGAGGTGCGCAGCTGCAGCGCAATATTCGGCAGCATGTCCGAAAGGATCTTCAATTCTTCTTCGGTATAATCCCGCATGGCATCTCCTAATGGTCGAGCAAAGTCCCTGCGGATAGCATTCACCGCAGAACGCAAAGCTTGCGTGGAAAGAATTTCATACCACACAATGCGTGGTGGTATACACTGAGCGTAGCAAAATTCTTTTCGAAAAGCAAGGAATTTGTGGAAATTGTGAAAATTCTGCAATTTCGTGCAAAAAGGTCTTGCAAAATGAAGCTCCCGCTGTATAATATCAAACGTACCAAACATTCGATATATTCCGCAATATGAAAGGAAGTAAGTTTCTATGAGCATTAAAGTCGGTATCAACGGCTTCGGACGCATCGGCCGCATGGTCTTTCGCGCCAGCCTTGACCATCCCGAGATCGAGATCGTCGGCATCAACGATCTCTGTCCCGCCGAGTATCTGGCCTATATGCTGAAATATGATACCATGCACGGCAGATTTGCCGCCGACGTAAAGAGCAACGACTATGGCATCGTCGTCAACGGCCGCGAGATCCCCGTTTTTGCCGAGCGCAACCCCGCCAACCTCCCCTGGGGGAAGATCGGCGCTGAGTATATTGTCGAATCCACGGGTCTGTTCCTGACGAAGGAAAAATCGCAGGCGCATATCGACGCCGGCGCAAAGAAGGTCGTCATGTCCGCCCCGTCCAAGGACGATACGCCGATGTTTGTCTGCGGCGTGAATCTCGATTCCTACACGAGCGACATGCAGTTCGTCTCCAACGCTTCTTGTACGACGAACTGCCTCGCCCCCATCGCCAAGGTCTTGAACGACAACTTTGGCATCAAGGACGGTTTGATGACCACCGTGCACTCCGTCACCGCCACACAAAAGACCGTAGACGGCCCGTCCATGAAGGACTGGCGCGGCGGCCGCGCGGCCACGGGCAACATCATCCCCTCCTCCACCGGCGCCGCCAAGGCTGTCGGCAAGGTCATTCCCTCCCTCAACGGCAAGCTGACCGGCATGTCCATGCGCGTTCCCACGCTGGACGTTTCCGTGGTCGATTTGACGGTCAACCTTGAAAAGCCCGCCTCCTACGACGAGATCTGCGACGCGATGAAAAAGGCGAGCGAGGGCGAACTCAAGGGGATCCTCGGCTACACCGATGAAGCGGTCGTCTCGTCCGACTTCCTCGGCGATCCCCGCACGTCCATCTTCGACGCCAAGGCCGGCATCGCGCTGACGGATACCTTCGTCAAGGTCGTCAGCTGGTATGACAACGAGGTCGGCTACTCCAACAAGGTGCTCGATCTCATCGAGCACATGTACTCGGTCGATCACGCGGCGCATTAACTTTCTTTTTTCTGTTCCTGTTTTTTTGGTAAAAAACGGGACGGTGCTCCTCTGAGGCAAGAGGGATCTGGTGCGAGATCCCTCTTGTTTTTTTCGCATTTTCGGTGGTATACTGCCATCGTTGCAAATTCTATAATGAGGTGAACTATGTTTCAGGGTTTTACGCCGGAGGCCGTCGAGTTCCTCTGGGGCATCAAATTCAACAACAACCGCGAGTGGTTCCTGCCGCGCAAGGAGGAATTTCTATCGCTCGTCGACCGCCCGATGCGCGAGCTCGGCAGCGAGCTTTTCGACGCGATCCGCGCGGAATATCCCAAGCAACCGCTCAGGCTGCATGTCTGCCGCGTTTACCGCGATGCGCGCCGGCTCTTCGGCCGCGGGCCGTATAAAGACCATCTGTGGCTCACGATCGAGCGCCCGCATGAGCGCTTCGAGGGCGTGCCCGCGCTGTATTTTGAACTGGCGCCGAACTATTTCAGCTACGGCTGCGGCTACTGGGACGCCGCGCCCGCCACGATGGCGCGCCTGCGCCGCCGCATCGAGACGAATCCCAAGGCGCTTGAAAAGATCGTGCACAAGCTGAATAAGTCCCGCTTCACGCTCTCGGGAGAGGCGTTCAAGCGGCCCAAGGGCGACGTCGGTACGCTCTTAAATCCGTGGTACAACGCAAAGCACATCGCCGTCAGCTATGACGATAACCCCGAGGGCGTGCTCTTCACACCCGAGCTCAAGGACGAGGTGCTCGCGGGCTTCCGCGAGCTGATGCCACTCTATCTCTATCTTGACTCGCTCTCGGGCGATCCTGAGCCGGCAAAGGAATAACCGCACAAAGCAAAAGAGTGACAGCCAAAAGGCTGTCACTCTTCTTTTTTACTGCAAAACCTTCTTGTTGCCGTGGGTGGCTTTCATGCGCAGCTCTTTGTTGAGGATCGTCTTGCGGATGCGCAGGTTCTTGGGCGTGACCTCAAGCAGCTCGTCGTCGGCGAGGAACTCGAGGCACTGCTCCAGGCTCATCTGCTTGGGCGGGACAAGGCGCAGCGCGTCGTCCGAGCCGGAAGCGCGCATATTCGTCAGCTGCTTCTTCTTGCAGACGTTGACCGTGATGTCCTCCTGCTTGGGGGACTGGCCGACGACCATGCCCTCGTACACATCGACGCCCGCGCCGATGAACAGCACGCCGCGCTCCTGCGCATTGAAGAGGCCGTAGGTGATGGACGTGCCGGTTTCGGAGGCGACGAGAGAGCCGGTATTGCGGCGGGCAAGCTCGCCCTTGTAGGGTGCGTAGGAATCAAACACGCTCGCCATGATGCCCTCGCCCTTGGTGTCGGTGAGGAACTCGTTGCGGTAGCCGAAGAGACCGCGCGCAGGAATGAGGAATTCGAGCTTCATGCGGCTGCCGATGGGCGTCATCTCGGCGAGGTCGCCCTTGCGGGAGCCGAGCTTTTCGATGACCGCGCCGACATAGTCCTGCGGCACATCGCACACAAGGCGTTCGATGGGCTCGCACTTCTTGCCATCGATCATCTGATAGAGGACGCGCGGGGGCGAGACCTGGAACTCATAGCCTTCGCGGCGCATCGTTTCGATCAGAATGGACAGCGACATTTCGCCGCGGCCGGCAACATTGAACGCGTCGGTCGAGCCCTCCAGCTCCGTGACGCGCAGGGAAACGTCCTTGAGCGTTTCGCGCTGCAATCTCTCGCGCAGCTGACGGGAGGTGACAAACTTGCCCTCGCGTCCGGCGAAGGGAGAGTCGTTGATGGCGAAGGTCATCTCCACGGTGGGCGCGGAAATCTTGACGAACGGCAGCGGCTCGATGCACTCGGGTGTGCAGATCGTATCGCCGATGGTAATGTCGCCGATGCCGGAGAGGCAGATGATGTTGCCTGCGGTGGACTCCGTGACGGGGTTCTTGGCAAGGCCCTCAAACTCATAGAGCGCGACGGCCTTGGCCTTCTTGGGTGCAGCGTCGGGATCGTGGTAGTTGCACACGGCGATCTCCTGATTCTGCTTGAGCGTGCCTCGCTCGATGCGGCCGATGGCCATGCGGCCGACGTACTCGTTATAGTCGATGGCAGAGACGAGCATCTGGAACGGCGCGTCCACATCGGCCTCCGGCGCGGGGATATACTCAAGAATGGTGTCGAAGAGGGGCTTTAAGTCCGTGCCAGGCACATCGGGCGAATAGGACGCCGTGCCGTTGCGGCCGGAGCAGAAGAGCATCGGGGAGTCAAGCTGCTCGGGCGTTGCGTCGAGATCCATCAGCAGCTCGAGCACCTCGTCCACGACCTCGTGAATGCGCTGGTCGGGGCGGTCGATCTTGTTGACGACGACGATGACGCGATGGCCCAGCTCCAGCGCACGGGAAAGGACGAAGCGCGTCTGCGGCATGGGGCCCTCGGCAGCGTCGACGAGCAGGATAACGCCGTTGACCATCTTGAGGATACGCTCGACCTCGCCGCCGAAGTCGGCGTGGCCCGGAGTATCGATGATGTTGATCTTGGTGTCACCGTAGCGAATGGCGGTGTTCTTGGCAAGGATCGTGATGCCGCGCTCACGCTCGAGGTCATTGGAGTCCATGACGCGGTCGACAACCTCCTGGTTTTCGCGGTACACGCCGCCCTGCTTGAGCATCTCGTCCACGAGGGTCGTCTTGCCGTGGTCAACGTGGGCGATGATGGCTACGTTGCGAAGCTTTTCGTTCTGCATAAACTATCTCTCCTTCCTGCCGCAGGGGCAGGGAATCTAATCGTAAGTCATTAACTGTAATAGTATATTCTGATGCTCCGTCATTTGCAAGATTTTTTGGAACTTTTTTTGTGCTTTTTGCAGAAAAATCAGAAAAACGACCGTCTGCCAAGGCGGCAGACGGTCATTTTTCGGTTTCTGTGCAGGTTTTAGCCCAGCAGCTCGCTCAGCTCGTCGATCAACTCGCCGAAGAGCGACAGTGCGTCGTTGACGGGCGCGGGCGTGCGCATATCAACGCCCATGTCGCGCAGCAGCTCGACCGGCTCCTTCGAGCAGCCGCCGGAGAGGAACTTCTTGTAGTCCTTGACGGCGCTCTCGCCCTCGCGCAGGATGCGGTTGGCGATGGCAACGGCAGCGGAAAAGCTCGTCGCATACTGGAAGACATAGTAGTTGTAGTAGAAGTGCGGAATGCGCGTCCACTCGAGCGCGATCTCATCGTCGGAGACCATATCGGGGCCGAAGTAGAGCTTGTTGAGCGCATGGTACTTTTCGCTCAGCGCATCGGCGGTCAACGCCTCGCCGCTCTCGATGAGCTTGCCCATTTCGAGCTCGAACTCGGCAAACATCGTCTGGCGGTAGACCGTACCCTTGAACTGGTCGAGGAAGTGGTTGATGAGATAAGCGCGCTGCTTGCGGTCGGTCGTCTTGCCGAGCAGGTGGCGCATCAACAGGATCTCGTTGCAGGTGGAGGCGACCTCGGCGACAAAGATGACATACTCCGCCGTGCTCACCGGCTGGTTCTTGCAGGAATACCAGGTGTGCATGGCGTGACCCATCTCGTGGGCAAGGGTGAACATGCTGTCGAGATTGTCCTTGTGGTTGAGCAGCACATAGGGGTGAGGCCAGCCGCTGCCGGTGCAGTAGGCGCCGCCGCGCTTGCCGGTGTTTTCATACACGTCGACCCAGCGGTTGTTGAAGCCCTCTTCCAGCACGTCCGTATAGTCCTTGCCGAGCACGGCGAGCGCCTCGAGCACATTTGCTTTCGCCTCGTCATAGGAGATCTCGGCGTCCGCGTCCGCGACGATCGGCGTATAGACGTCGTACATGTGCAGCGCATCAACGCCCATGATCTTCTTGCGCAGGGCAACATAGCGGTACATCTTGTCAAGGTTGCCGTGCACCGCGTCGATGAGATTGGTGTACACCGCCGTCGGCACCTCGGTCACGTCGAGAGAGGCCTCGAGCGTGGAGTTATAATGGCGCGCATCGGCAAAGAACTTGAGCTGCTTGAATTGTGCGTCAAGCGAGGAGGCATAGGTGTTGCGGAATTCGCCCGCGCGCTTGTAGTAGGCCTTGAAGGCGTTCTCGCGCAGCGTGCGGTTGGCGCTCATCATCAGCGGCACGAGCGTGCCGTCGGTCAGCTGGTGCGTCTCGCCCTTGCCGTCCGTCACGTCGGGATAGCGGATGTCCGCGTTGTGGAACATGCTGAACGTGCGGCTGGGGCTCTCGCTGATCTCGCCGGCGGCGGCAAGCAGCTTCTCGCACTCGGGCGAGAGGATATGCGCCTTGCGGCGGCGCAGCTTGTCGATATTGCGGCGATAGGTCTCGAGCTTCGGCTCTTCGGCGTAGAAGCGCGCAAGCGTTTCATCGGAGATGTCCATGATCTCGCTCGCTTCGAACGCGCTCGCGCTCGAAAGTGCGACCGCCGCGGAAAATGCCTTGCTGCGCATCCCCTGATAGAAGGAGTTGCCCACGTCCTGATCGCTGCGGCAGCTTGCGTACTCCACAAGCTTGGTCACACGCACGTTGACCTCGTCGCCGAGCGTAAACCAGTCGAGCAGCGTCTTTGCGCTCTCGCCGAGTCTGCCGGCGAAGGCAGCCAGGCGCTCGGGATAGGCCTTGAGCGCCTCCAGCTCATCGTTCCACGCCTCGTCGCTTGCAAACACGTCGCGCAGATCCCAGGTGAACTCCTCGGGCACCTCGCTGCGCGGAAGGATCGTCTTACCGTCCATAGATTTACCGTCCTTTACTCAAAAAATTCCGCCCGCCTTCTGCGGGTAGATGTGGTCTTGCCTCCCATTATAACGGACGCAGGCGGTGAACACAAGCGCTTTTCTCTGATCCGCGCCGTGGCAAAACATGTAGGTTTGTCAAACATATTGGACAGTGACCTCGACGGGAGACATCCAGCGGAGAGGCCTCATGGGTAAGTTGTTGGAACGACGGTTGTGGACGGCAAGCTGCTTTGCAAAGTCATCGAGCGAAAAGAACGAGTGGCAAGAGTAGAAGCGTTTCTGATCCTCGCGGTGGCTGCGCTCGACCTTGCCATTGTGGCGCGGCGTGTAAGGACGGATCAGTTTATGCCGGATATTCAGTTCGGCGGCCGTTTTTTCAAATAGCGTCGGCAAATTACGCTTGCTGCCCGAAAAACGGTTGGTAAACTCAAAACCGTTGTCTGTCTGGACACATTCCACTTGTATGCCTCTGCGGGCGTACCATGCCCGCAGCTTCCGCAGGAAGTCCGCGGAGGAATAAGTAGATTGCTCCGGATAGGCCGCCAGGAACCGCAGGCGGGTGAACTCGTCGATGGCGGTGTATTGGAACAGTCGAAGCTCCGGATCTGCGATGCACTTCCGAGGCACGACCTTCACATCCACCTGAACGCGCTGACCGGGGTAGGTCATCTGCTCATAAGGCTTTGGTTTGTATGCTTTTTTCGGCTTTTCTGGCGGAAACATACCCATTTTGCGCATAATACGGAACAAGCTCTCCGGACAGCGGGTGTAGCCCCGCTGCCGCAGCC
>OHJY01000200.1_pt1 | contig 25201 bp, 17 predicted proteins | sample 1568681 | NCBI WGS metagenome assembly OHJY01 (sample SAMEA3879540, study PRJEB24766) | human gut metagenome | biome: human-associated habitat; feature: feces | place: USA | collected 1985/1987
CACTACTAAATACCAAAATATTATTGAACAACGAAACAGCGTCATACCCAATATCTCAAAAAGGAGAAAAACCAGAATGAAGCACATTTTAGGCTATCGCTGCACGATCTGTGGCAAGGAGTTCCCTTATACAGAACTTATGACCTGCCCGGACTGCGGCGAAAAGGGCATACTTGATATAGTTTTTGATTATGACTACATCAAAAAGAACACCCTCTCCCGCGAAAAGCTGGCAAACTGCCGGGACAACAGCATGTGGCGCTACAAGGCACTGATGCCGCTCAAGGACAGGGACTTCACCCCCTTCCTGAGGGTGGGCTGGACGCCGCTGTACAAGTCCAACAGGCTGGGCGATGAGCTGGGCCTCAAGACACTCTACATAAAGGACGACGGCCTTAATCCTACTGCCTCCCTCAAGGACAGGGCAAGCGGCGTTGCTGTAGCCAAGGCGGTAGAGCTGGGATATGATACCATCGCCTGCTCCTCAACCGGCAATGCGGCTTCCTCCTGTGCGGGCAATGCGGCGCGCATGGGCCTCAAGACCGTAATATTTGTACCCAGCCGCGCCCCCGAAGGCAAGCTGGCCCAGCTTCTCATATTCGGCGCGAAGGTAGTCTCTGTGCTGGGCGACTATAAGGATACCTTCGACCTTTCCAAGGCCGCTATAGAAAAATACGGCTGGTACAACCGCAACGCCGGCATCAACCCCATACTTACCGAGGGCAAAAAGACCGTAGCTCTTGAGATCGCCGAGCAGCTCAACTGGCAGCCTACCGACTGGGTGGCCTGCTCCGTGGGCGACGGCTGCACCATCGGCGGCGTGTACAACGGCTTCCATGACCTGTACGAGCTGGGCTTTATAGACCGCATCCCCAAGATACTCGGCGTACAGTCTACCGGCTGCTGCCCCTTTGTAGACGCAGCACGCGAGGGCAGAGACCTTATCCCCGCCGAAGAGAATACAATCGCAGACTCCATTGCAGTTGGAGTGCCCCGCAACCCGAAAAAGGCGCTCCGCGCGGTATCTGCTTCTAACGGCACATGGATAGCGGTGAGCGACGAGCAGATACTGGACGCCATGCGGGTGCTGGGACGCACCGAGGGCGTGTTCGGCGAGCCTGCGGGCGTCACCGCGACGGCAGGCGTAAGGCAGGCCGTGGCCGACGGCGTGATAAAGTCTAACGAAACAGTCACCGTCATAAGCACCGGAAGCGGCCTCAAGGACGTCAAAAACGCCCTCAGAGCGGCGGGAAAGCCCACGATGTGCGAGCCGTCGCTTGAAGCGCTGGAGAAGAGCGGCATACTGTAAGCCTTAAATAATACACGGATATGTTATAAAATAGTATTAAGCCTACAACAATATTCAGGTTATTGACATTGGGGCAATATTGTTAGACAATATATCTGTGATAAGTTTTGCGTTACGGTTGCAGGCCTGTCATAAGGCGGGCTTAAACATAAAGCAACAAATAATAAGGAGGATCAACCTAAATGAAGAAACTCGTAGCTGTCATTTTGACTCTCGTGTTGGCTCTGAGCGTAGCAGCCTGCGCTGCCCCCGCTACTGAAGAGCCCGCTACCACCGAGGGCACCGAGGCTCCCGCTACCACCGAAGGTACCGAGGCTACCACTGAGGGCACCGAGGCCCCCGCTATCAAGGTCGGTTTCATCATGCTTCACGATGAAAACTCCACCTACGACCTCAACTTCATCAATGCCGCTAAGGAAGCCTGCGCTACCCTGGGCATTCCCGAAGAAAACTATGTTATCAAGACCAACGTTCCCGAGGGTCAGGAGTGCTACAACACCGCTGCTGAGCTCGCCGACGCCGGCTGCAACATCATCTTCGCCGACAGCTTCGGTCATGAGGATTACATGATCCAGGCCGCCAAGGAGTTCCCCGAGGTACAGTTCTGCCACTCCACCGGCACCAAGGCTCACACCGAGGGTCTTGCCAACTATCACAACGCTTTCGCCGCCATCTATGAGGGCCGTTTCCTCGCCGGTATCGCTGCCGGTATGAAGCTGAACGCCATGATCGAGGCCGGTGAGTTCAAGCCCGAAGAAGCCAAGATCGGCTATGTAGGCGCTTTCACCTATGCTGAAGTTATTTCCGGCTACACCTCCTTCTTCCTCGGCGCACGCTCCGTATGCCCCACCGCTACCATGGAAGTAACCTTCACCGGTTCCTGGTACGATGAGACCGCCGAAAAGGAAGGCGCTCAGAAGCTGATACAGAACGGCTGCAAGCTGATCAGCCAGCATGCTGACTCCATGGGTGCTCCTACCGCCTGTGAGACCGCCGGCGTTCCCGACGTTTCCTACAACGGCTCCACTCAGGATGCTTGCCCCAACACCTATATCATCTCTTCCCGTATCGACTGGGCTCCCTACTATGAGTATGCCATCACTGCCTGCATGAACGGCGAGGCTATCGACGCCGACTGGACCGGCACTCTTGCTACCGGCTCCGTAAAGCTGACCGACCTCAACACCAACGTTGCCGCTGAGGGCACCCAGGAAGCCATCGACGCCGCCATCGCCAAGCTGGAGAGCGGCGAGCTGAAGGTATTCGATTGCGCTACCTTCACCGTAGAGGGCAAGACCCTTGAGTCCTGCATGGCTGACGTGGACACTGACGCTGATTACACTCCCGATACCGAAGTTATCGAGAACGGCGCCTTCATGGAGTCCAAGTTCCGCTCTGCTCCTTACTTCCAGCTCAACATCGACGGCATCACTCTGCTGGATCAGAAGTTCTAAAGACTGCTATAAAAACGTGCTGCCTTCGGGCAGCCCGTTTTGTGGTTTGCAGGAGAAAGCTTAGAACTTCTGATCGAGCAGCGTGATGCCGTCGATCTGGAGCTGGAAGTAAGGAGCGGAACGGAAGGTGGACTCGGCGAAGTAGCCGTCCACGATGGCCTCGGTGTCGGGCGTGTAGTCGGCATCGGTGTCGACGTCAGCCATGGAGGAGGTCAGGGTCTCGCCGTTCACGGTAAAGGTGGAGCAGTCGAAGACGTGGAGTTCGCCGCTCTCGAGCTTGGCAGTCGCGTCGGCAATGGCCTCGGCGGTGCCCTCGGCGGCGACGTTCTCGTTCAGGTCGGTGAGGACGACGGAGCCGGTAGCAAGGGTGCCGGTCCAGTCAGCATCGATGGTCTCACCGTTCATCGCCTTGGTGATGGCATACTCATAGTAGGGAGCCCAGTCGATGCGGGAGGAGATCAGATAGGTGTTGGGGCAGGCGGCCTCGGTGGAACCGTTGTAGGAAACGTCGGGGACACCGGCGGTCTCGCAAGCGGTGGGAGCGCCCATGGAGTCGGCGTGCTGGCTGATGAGCTTGCAGCCGTTCTGGATGAGCTTCTGTGCGCCTTCCTTCTCGGCGGTTTCGTCATACCAGCTGCCGGTGAAGGTGACTTCCATCGTGGCAGTGGGGCAGACGGAGCGAGCGCCCAGGAAGAAGGAGGTGTAGCCGGAGATAACCTCGGCATAGGTGAAGGCGCCGACATAGCCGATCTTGGCCTCGTCCGCTGTGAACTCACCGTTGGCGATCATCTCGTTGAGCTTCATACCGGCAGCAACACCGGCGAGGTAACGGCCCTCATAGATGGAAGCGAAGGCGTTGTGGTAGTTGGCAAGACCCTCGGTGTGCGCCTTGGTGCCGGTGGAGTGGCAGAACTGCACGTCGGGGAAGTCCTTAGCGGCCTGAATCATGTAGTCCTCGTGACCGAAAGAGTCGGCGAAGATGATGTTGCAGCCGGCGTCGGCCAGCTCAGCGGCCTTGTCGTAGCACTCCTGACCCTCGGGAACGTTGGTCACGATGGTGTATTCGACACCGAGCTTCTCGCTGGCCTCTTTCGCAGCGTTGATGAAGTTGAGGTCGTAGGTGGAGTTTTCGTCGTGGAGCATGATGAAGCCGACCTTGAAATCGGCAGCATCGTTGTTGTCCTGATCGTCGGTGTTGGGATCGTCCTTCTTATCGCCGCAGGCGACGAGGGCGAGGACCATGACGAGACTCAGGAGCAGTGCAAGGAACTTCTTCATTTCAGTAAATCCTCCTTAAATTTTACGGCAATCAAAAGATTTGAATACCGTTATCACCATGATACATAAAAAGGGGAAATTTATCAACAGGAAAAACGAAAATCAACGATCAAACTTGACCAAAAAAGAATTGGTTCTTTTAGCCATAGCGGAGAAAGAAGCAAATATTGCGTGAAGAAAACGAAAAAAGCCCCGCTCGATGAGCGGGGCTTTTAAAGCAAAGATTACATCTGCACGCGGGTACCGGTCTTGCCCTCGATGCCCTCAGCAGCCTTCTCAAGAAGGGTGATGAGCGCAACGCGGCCGGGCTTGCTCTCTGCAAACGACATGGCGGCCTGCACCTTCGGCAGCATGGAGCCGGGGGCAAACTGCTTTTCGTCGATATACTTGCGCGCCTCGTCCGGGGTCAGGGTATCAAGACCCTTCTGGTCGGGCTTGCCGAAGTTGATGGCGACCTTCTCGACGGCCGTCAGAATGACAAGCATATCCGCGTCAAGGAGCTCAGCGAGCTTGGCGGAGGCAAAGTCCTTGTCGATGACCGCGGGGGTGCCGACAAGCTTGCCGTCACGGCGCACAACGGGGATACCGCCGCCGCCGACCGTGATAACGACCGTGCCGTTGTCAACAAGCGCTTTGACGGTGTTCTTCTCAATGACGTCGATAGGCTTAGGGGAGGGGACGACCTGGCGGTAGCCGCGGCCGGCATCCTCGACCATGGTGTAGCCCTTCTCGGCAGCGATGCGGTCGGCAGTTTCCTTGTCGTAGAACGCGCCGACGGGCTTGGTGGGATGCTGGAAGGCGGGGTCGGCCTCATCGACGAGCACCTGCGTGACGACGGTGGCAACGTCCTTGTTCATGCCGCGAGAGGCGAGCTCGTTGCCGATGGCGTTCTGCAGATGATAGCCGATATAGCCCTGGCTCATCGCGCCGCACTCGGGGAAGGGCATATCGGACTTGATGGCCTTGGCCTCAGCGGCAGTGGACATACCGAGGTTGATCATGCCGACCTGCGGGCCGTTGCCGTGGGCGATGATGACCTCGTTGCCCTGCGCGATCAGATCGACGATGGGCTTGGCGGTCTCGGTGACGAGGGCGAGCTGCTCGTAGGGGGTGTTGCCGAGGGCGTTGCCGCCCAGGGCGATGACGATTCTCTTGCTCATGATGACTATCTCTCCTTGATTTTTTAAAAACTCTCTTCTCTCAAAAGCGGCTGTGCCGCCTTTTTACATGATCGGTGCGCTTTAGAACATCTTGCGCTCTTCGCCGCTCTTGTCCATCTCCATCAGGGCGCGGACGGGATCCTTGACCTGTGCGAGGAACATCATTGCAGCGATGATATAGGGCTTGTAGGAAGCCTGCTTGTACAGGGGGACGATATAGCGGTCGAACACGCTGTTGTCGACCTCGCCCTCGGGGCAGGAAAGGCCGGTAATGTCGGCGGGCAGGCAGTGGAGATAGAGCGCCTTGCCGTCCTTTGTGAGCTTCATCATCTCCTCGGTGCAGGCCCAATCCTTGTGCTCGGCGTTCTGCGCGAGCAGCTTTTTCTCCAGCTCGTCGATGCCGTCCTTGTCGCCGGCCTGATAGAGCTTCGTGCGCTCCTCCATGGCCTTGAACGGCGCCCAGGACTTGGGATAGACGATGTCGGCGTCCTTGAAGGCTTCCTTCATGTCGTTGCACTTCTTGAAGCTGCCGCCGGTGGCTGCTGCATTCTTTTTTGCGATCTCCTCGACCTCGGGCATGACCTCGTAGCCTTCGGGGTGAGCGAGGGTGACGTCCATGCCGAAGCGGGTGAAGAGGCCGATAACGCCCTGCGGGACGGAGAGGGGCTTGCCGTAGCTCGGGGAATAGGCCCAGGTCATGGCGACCTTCTTGCCCTTGAGATTCTCCACACCGCCGAAGTGGTGGATGATGTGAAGCATATCCGCCATACACTGCGTCGGGTGGTCAACGTCGCACTGGAGGTTCACAAGCGTCGGGCGCTGCTCGAGAATGCCGTCGCGGTAGCCCTCTTCGAGCGCGTCCATGAAGGTCTTCTGATACTTGTGCCCCTCGCCGATGAACATATCGTCGCGAATGCCGATGACGTCGGCCATGAAGGAGACCATGTTTGCCGTTTCGCGCACGGTCTCGCCGTGTGCGATCTGGGATTTCTTTTCATCAAGTACCTGCTCCTCAAGACCCAGCAGGTTGCACGCGGAGGCGAACGAGAAGCGCGTGCGCGTGGAGTTGTCGCGGAAGATGGAAATGCCGAGGCCGGAATTGAAGATCTTCGTGTTCTTGTTGCGCTCGCGCAGGTCGCGCAGCGCGTCGGCCACGGTGAAGACTGCGTCGATCTCCTCGTCGGTCTTGTCCCACGTCCAGTAGAAGTCGGTCTTGTACATATTATTGATGTGCAGCGTCTCGAGATGGCGCGCCAGTTCAACAGTTTTGCTCATAGGTGATTTTCTCCTTTATCACATAGTATGGGTTCAAGCACCCGCATTTATTTAATGTTGTTGCCCGTCAGCTCCTGACGGAAGCTCGTGGCGGATTCGTTCTTATCGCCGGGCTTGTAGAGGCCGGGGACGGCGGCGTAGAGCGCCGCGCAGGTGACGAGATCCTGCTTCCACGTGATCTCGTTGGGCGCGTGCGCCTGCGATTCCGCGCCCGGGCCGAAGCCGACGCAGGGGATCCCGTAGCGGCCCTGAATGGAAACGCCGTTCGTCGAGAATGTCCACTTATCCGTCAGCGGACGGCCGGCGCGCGTGGACATGGCCTTTTCGTCCGCGCCGATGCGTTCTTTGCCCCAGAGGGCGTGGTGCGCGTCGACAAGTGCCTGCACGTGGGGGGCGCTCTCCTTGTTGATCCAGGTGGGGAAGAAGCATTCCGTTTCGTAAACGTGACCCGTCCACGCCGGACGGTCATACATGTACATACTGACCTTGACGTCCTTTGCGTACTTTTTGCACGCAGGGAGATCTTCGATCTCCTTGAGGCAGGACTGATACGTTTCGCCCGCGGTCATGCGGCGGTCGATGGAAATGGCGCAGGAGTCCGCCACGGCGCAGCGGGAGGGGGAGGTGTAGAAGATCTGGCTCGTGGTGCAAGTGCCGCGGCCGAGGAAACGCGCATCCTCCCAATGCTCAGGATTATACTTCGGATCGAGCATCTTGGCAAGACCTTTAATTTTTTTATCGTCCCCGGCGTCATTTTCGTTCAAATCGCGCACATTCAGGATAACCTCAGCCATCTTATGAATGGCATTGTCGCCGCGCTCGGGTGCGGAACCGTGGCAGGAAACGCCGTGCATGTCGACGCGGATCTCCATGCGGCCGCGATGCCCGCGGTAGATGCCGCCGTCGGTCGGCTCGGTCGAAATGACGAATTCAATCTTGCTTCTTGCGTCCTCGGGACCTTTGAAGTATTCGTTGACGATGGACTGCCAGCACATACCGTCGCAGTCCTCCTCCTGCACGGAGCCGACAACCATGATCTTGTAGCCCTCGGGAATGAGATCAAGATCCTTCATGATCTTTGCGCCGTAAGCAGCAGCTGCCATGCCGCCCTCCTGGTCGCTGCCGCCGCGGCCGTAGATGATCTTGTCATCTTCGTAGCCCGCATACGGGTCGTGCGTCCAGTTCTCGCGGTTGCCGATGCCGACAGTGTCGATGTGGGAGTCGATGGCGATGATTTTGTCGCCCGTGCCCATCCAGCCAATGACATTGCCGAGCGCGTCGATCTCAACCTTGTCGTAGCCGAGTTTTTCCATCTCTTCCTTGATGCGCATGACAACGCCCTTTTCCTCGCAGCTCTCGCTGGGAATGGCAATCATATCGCGCAGAAAACGGGCCATATCGGGGCTGTAGGTCTGTGCGGCTTTTTTGATGGCTTCAAAATCCATGGGAAACCTCCGTTAAATGTAATAGTATTTTCTGTCAGTCGAGGTCAATTTTCTGTTACACTATCCCTATCATAGCATAAGAACCATGGTTGTCAAACAAAAAATTTGCGTTTCAAAATTATTTTAAGAAAATGATTGCAATTCAGTTGATTTATGGTATCATAGGAATGAAAGATCACGCTGACGGTGCTGGAAAGATGTGCAAGATGCACAGCAAATTGCCGCCGGCAGGCAGAGGAGGGATAGACCATAGAAGCCGCAACGCTGAAAACACTCGAACAGGTCGCAAAGGGGATTGCGGCGACGTTTGGCAGCCACTGTGAGGTGGTGATCCACGACGTGGGCGCAAAGCATCCGGAGCATTCCATTGTCGCCATCGAAAACGGCCATGTGACGGGCAGAAAGGTGGGCGACGGCGCGTCGCATGTTGTGCTCGAGCAGGTGCGTCAGGCTGATGCGCAGCCGAGCGACCACTTGAGCTATCTCACCAAAACACCGGACGGGAAGATCCTCAAGTCCTCTACCATGTATATCCGCGGCAGGAGCGGCAAGGTGGTTGCAATCCTTGGCATCAACTACGATATTTCCTCACTTCTGATGGTCGAGGGCGCAGTACACGAGCTGATCGACACCAAGGACGAGGCGCAGAGCGAGCCGGAAAAGATCGTCAACGTTAATGACCTTTTGGATGAGCTGATCGCCCAGTCGGTCGCGCTTGTCGGTAAACCTGTCGCGCTGATGAACAAGGAAGATAAGATGCGCGCCATCGGCTTTTTGAGCCAGAACGGAGCGTTCCTCGTCACAAAGTCCGGCGACAAGATCGCAAAATATTTTGGCATATCCAAATATACGCTATATTCTTATATTGACAAACAACAGGAGGAAAAGTGAACCATGGGCAAGATTGATTTGACCATCAATAAGACCGGCCTTGCGCACAACATTCAGAAGGCCAAGGAAAACAACGTCATTATTCCGACCATCGCGCAGATGCAGCATCCTGAGACCATTCCTGAGAAGATTCAGGAAAAGCTCAAGAATGTCGGCCTGTGGGACGTGAACCCGCTGAACCTCTTCCGTATCACGTGGAAGAACGAGGCCAAGGAGTCCGGCGGTCTCTTCCAGGAGGTGCCGAACTATGTCGAGATCCCCTCTGAGCTGTCCGGCGTGAAGTGCCGCATTATCGCCATGGCGGGCAAGTGGTTCCCCACGGGCTGCCACAAGGTCGGCGCGTCCTTCGGCTGCCTTGCCCCGCGCCTTGTGACCGGCCAGTTCGACGCGGACTACCACCACGCCGTATGGCCCTCCACGGGCAACTACTGCCGCGGCGGCGCATTCAACTCCAAGCTCTTAGCGGTCGACTCCGTTGCCATTCTCCCCGCCGAGATGAGCAAGGAGCGCTTTGAGTGGCTCAGCAAGATCGCCGGTCAGGTCATCGCAACGCCGGGCTGCGAAAGTAACGTCAAGGAGATCTTTGATAAGACCTGGGAGCTCAAGCAGGATCCGAGCATGATGATCTTCAACCAGTTTGAAGAGATGGGCAACCCGCTGTGGCACTACAATGTCACCGGCTATGCTCTTGCCGACCTCTTTGAGGCGGTCAAGAAGCCCGGGCAGAAGCTCGTCGGCGCGTGCTTCACCTCCGGTTCCGCCGGTACGATGTCGGCGGGCGACCTTTTGAAGGAACGCTATCCCGGCATGAAGCTCGGCGTTGGCGAGGCGCTTCAGTGCCCGACCATTCTCAACAACGGTTTCGGCGGCCACCGCATCGAGGGCATCGGCGACAAGCACATTCCGTGGATCCACAACGTGAAGAACACCGACATGGCCATCGCCATCGACGACGAGGATTCCCAGCGCCTGCTGCGCCTCTTCAATACGGCCGAGGGGCAGAAGTATCTCAAGGAAGAGCTGAAGCTCTCCGACGAGCTCATCGAAAAGCTCACGTGGCTCGGTATCTCCGGCATTGCAAATGTCCTCTGCTGCATCAAGATGGCCAAGTACTATGAGCTGGGCGAGGACGACATTGTCTGCACCGTCTTGACCGACTCTGCCGTGATGTATCAGTCCCGCATCGAGGAGCTCAACGAGATGCACGGCGCGTATAACGCCGAGGAGGCTCGCCTCGACCACAACCTCCACATGCTCGGCCTCAAGACCGACAGCATGCTCGAGCTGACGTACAACGACCGCAAGCGCATCCACAACCTCAAGTATTATACGTGGGTCGAGCAGCAGGCACGCGATGTCAAGGATCTCAACGCTCTCTGGTACGACACCAAGGGCACGTGGGACGCCGTCCACGCGCAGGCGAAGGAACTCGACGAGCTCATCAACGAGTTCAACGAAGCAACGGGCCTTTTGAAGGCACTCTAAGATCTCAAAAAATGAAAAGGGGCAGGGCGACCTGCCCCTTTTTGACAGGCAAAGGAGGATCATTATGCTCAAAAATGTCAAATGTGCGCGCTGCGTCAAGTGCGGCAGGGAATACGAGGCGACGCCGAATCTTACAACTTGCGAATGCGGCGGCATTCTCGACATCATCTACGATTACGACTACATTAAGAAAAATCTGACCAAGGAAACGCTCAAGTCCCGCCCGCATACCATGTGGCGCTACCGCGAGCTGCTGCCGGTGGAGGAAACAACGCCCGATACGCCGCTGCGCGTGGGCTGGAGCCCGCTCTATGAAGAGCCGCGCCTTGCCAAGATACTTGGGCTCAAAAAGCTTTGGGTCAAGGACGACGGCCAGAACCCGACCGCATCCTTAAAAGACCGCGCCTCCGCCATGGCGGTCGCCAAGGCGGGCGAAGCGGGCGCAAAGATCATCGCCTGTTCGTCGACGGGCAATGCGGCATCTTCCCTTGCGGGCAACGCCGCTGCCGCCGGCCTCAAGACCTTCATCTTTGTCCCCGAGCGCGCGCCCAAGGGAAAGGTTGCGCAGCTGATGACATTCGGCGCGAACGTCATTTCCGTCAAGGGCAACTACGAAGAGACCTTCGAGCTTTCAAAAAAGGCCATCGACAAGTGGGGCTGGTACAACCGCAATGCCGCCATCAATCCCTATCTCTCCGAGGGAAAGAAGACTGTTTCGCTCGAGATCGCCGAGCAGCTTGAGTGGAAAATGCCGGACTATCTCGCCATTTCCGTCGGCGACGGCTGCACCATCGCGGGCGTGTGGAAAGGATTCAAGGATCTCTACGCCGTCGGGTTGATCGATAAGCTCCCGCGCCTTATTTCCGCGCAGGCGGAGGGCTGCCACCCCATCAACCGCGCCATCGCGGAGGATAAGCCCTGGGAACCGATGGAGGAAAACACGCTGGCGGACTCCATCGCCGTCGGTGTGCCGCGCAACGCGGACAAGGCGCTCATGGCGATCCGCGAGTCGAACGGCATCGTGGTGAACGTGACGGACGAGGAGATCATGGCGGCGCAGAAGCTGCTGGGCATGACCTGCGGTGTCTTCGGCGAGCCTGCGGGCGTCACCGGCGCGGCGGGCGTGAAAAAGCTCTGCGAGCAGGGCGTTCTCGGCGAGAACGACACGGTTGTGTCGGTCGTCACGGGCAACGGACTCAAGGACGTGGCGAACGCCATCAAGTTCTGCGGCGAGCCGATGAGCCTGCCGAACGACCTCACACTGCTGGTTGAAGAATTCGACAAGCGCGGCATTGAGACCGACGCGTAAAAAACAGAAAAGCGCCCCACGAATCGCCTGATTCGCGGGGCGTTTTTGATTATACAAAATGATCCTTGATGACGGGAATGGCGTTGAGCAGTGCCGAGATCGCCGTGGAGACCGCGAACACAAAGACTGCGAGCAGCGGTACGGAGAAAAAGGCGTTGCAGGAGAAGGTGTCGATGCCGAAATGCTGCAACAGTTCAATGACCATGGGGTGGACGAGATAGACACCGAAGCTGTATTTCGACATCTTGCGGAGGAACGTGTAGGCTTTTTCACCCATGCGGGGGAAATTCAGATGCTGCTTGGCAAAGACGAAGATCGGTACGCTTGTGCAGAGAACATTGAGCGAATTGTAGGTGTAGAAGATATCGCTCGGCGCGCCCTGTGCCCTTGAAAGAGCGACGGGGGCGAACACGGATACCAAAAGACCGGCAACGCCGATGCAATAGAGAATGATCTCTTCTCTGCGGCTAAAGTCCCTCCGGCTGAGATAGTATCCGCCGATGAAATAAGCGGTGAAGCCGAGCGGGAAAAAGCAGTAGGAGTACATGATGACGGTGTGAATGACCGCGCTTGCCTGATACGAAACAAAGGAGAGAAACAGGGCAAGCTGGGGCAGAAGAAAGGTGAAGATAAAAGCGAGCAGCAGAAAGTAGCGCGTAAGCGTTTCATTTTGCACGATCGGCCGCAGCAGCGGGATCAGCAGATACAGCCCGACGATCATGTAGAGAAACCACAGATGATAATGCCCCGTGATGAACTGGGAAAGCACGACCGCGAGAGGCGCGTGACGAAAGACAAGATAGACGAGCGCATAGCAGCCCGACCAGAAGAGAAAGACTGTAGCGATGCGCGCGACGTTCTTTTTGAGAATGGCGGAGATGCTGACATCGCGCCCGAGAAACAGCGCGCCGCTGATCATCACAAAGATGGGGACCGACCATTTTCCTGTGGTACAGTAGAGATTGAAGGCAAACCAAGCGCGCGAACTGACGTCAACATCTGCCCAGTGCTGCGCGGCAAGATGCACGAAAACGACAAAGAAGATCGCCACGATGCGGAGAATGTCGAAATAGATCACGCGCCTGCGCGTGGAATGCTCTGCTGGCATACTTAGCCCTCCTTTTCCGTGCTCTCGCCAAGCGGCGCATCCTGCTCTGCGTCAGCAGCAGACTCAGACGCGGGAGCAGCCTGCGCATTTTCCGTGCGGGAGAGCGCCTCGGCGCGGCCCTCCTCACGAGCCTGTGCAACGGCCTGCTCGCGCTCCTTTTCCGCCTTGACGCGTTCCTTTTCCATCACATGCCGGGTGTGCTTGTTTTGCAGCTTAAAGACAATGCGCAGCACGAGCAGCACCACCACGATCGCAAGGCCGAGCCAGCTCCAGAACTTGAGCTTGAAGAGCGTCTTGACCGTCCAGTACTTTGCCTGCATGCCGAGGAAGCAGAAGAGGATCGAGACCGCGAGCGCCGCGCCGAAGAGCAGCACCCACAGCACCGACTTGACGGCGCTGCGCTTGCGAACGCGCAGATGCGCGGCCAGAAACAGCAGACTCAGCAGAAAAAACGCAGGAAACTGCGCAAATAATATCTCTCTCAGATCCATTGGTTTACCTCACAGTGCGCATTTGCCGCGCTTTAAATATTCGCCCATTTTTCCGCCGATGACCTTGCCGCCGTCCACCTGCAAACTGCCGCGCAGATAGACCTTTGCAATGCCGCCGTTCGTGCGGAAGCCTTCAAACGGCGTGTAGCCCGCCTTGGAGAGAAGCTCCGCGCCGCGGAGCACGTGGCTCGCACCGGGATCGTAGACAACAATATCGGCATCGCTGCCCGCGGCGATCACGCCCTTGCGGGGGAAGAGACCGTAGAGCTTTGCGGGATTTTCACTCAGTGCGCGGCAGACTCCAGCAAGCGAGAGCTTTTTTTCGCTTGCTGCAATGGTGTATACGACCTCGCCGCGCGTTTCAACGCCGGGAAGACCGCCGGGGATCTTCGTAAAGTCGTCGCGGCCCATGTCCTTCTGCTCGAGCGTGAACGAGCAGTGGTCGGTCGAAATGGTCTGCACCTCGCCGCGGCGCAGCGCCTTCCAAAGCGCCTCGCTGTCCTCCTGCGAGCGGATCGGCGGCGCGCAGACATAGCGCGCGGCGGAGGAAAAGTCGGGATCATAGTAAACGCCGTCGTCAAGCGCCAAGTACTGCGGGCAGGTCTCGACATACACGGTCTGCCCGCGGCGGCGCGCCGCGGCGATCTCCGCGAGCGACGCCCGGTTCGTCGTGTGGACGATGATCACAGGCGCGTCCGCCGCCTGCGCGATACGCAGAAGGCGGGAGACGGCTTCGGCCTCTAAATAATCGGGGCGCGAGACAGGATGCGACACCACATCCGCGCCAAGACCGCTCGCCTTGAGCTCGGCAATACGCTCGTCGATCACGCCTGCGTTCTCGCAGTGAACGCCCGCGATGCCGCTGCGTACCTTCAGCGCCTTGAGCGCGCGATACACCGCGCCGTCGCCGATCATCATGGCGGGATAGGTGAGGTACATCTTAAAAGAGGTGATACCGGCATCGAACATCGCGTCAAGCTCAGACTCGATGTTCTCGTTCCAGTCATCGATGGTCATGTGGAAGCCATAGTCGCAGTAGCACTTGCCGTCCGCCTTTTTATGCCAGAGATCAAGCCCGTAGGCAAGGGATTCCCCTTTATTGGGGCAGGCGAAGTCGATGACCGTCGTCGTGCCGCCGCGAATGGCGCTTTTGCTGCCGCTTTCAAAATCATCGGCCGTTGTGGTGTTGCACACGTCAAGGTCAAAGTGCGTGTGCGCGTCGATAAAGCCGGGAAAGAGCGTGCAGCCCGTCACATCGACGATCTCGCTCTGCGCGGCGAGATCGGGCGGGATATGGCCGACCTTTTCAATTTTTTCACCGTCGATGAGCACATCGGCACGGCGGCAGCCGCGGCCGCTGACAACAAAACCGCCTCGAAGCACTGTTTTCACGGAAGAGACCTCCTTATGGAAAAATACTGTTCCAAGATAAAGTCAGCATAGCATATTCTCGCCTTCATTTCCATAGAAAGAAGAAAAAATGTGAGATGCAACAAGATTTTTGTTGGAATTTCAGGTGAATGGGGTATTGAGAAAAAGACAGTTGTACGATATAATAAGACTATACTACATTCCGCTCTGAACTGTACAAAACCGGATATTTTTGCGTGCTGACGACGGTGAGAGATGAGATGTGAAGAAGCTGTGCGTCACGGCGGCGGGCAGAGAAGTGTGGAGTGAAAAAAGAGGAGGAAAACACTATGCGTAAGTTCCTATCCGTCCTGCTCGCAATGGCAATGGTTCTCAGCCTGACTGTGACCGGCTTTGCGATCGAGGACACGGCAGCCGCAACGGATGCCGAAACCAAGACCGAAGCAACGATGGCGGGCAAGACTGTCATTCTGCACACCAATGATGTGCATGGTGCGGTCAATGGCTATGCCTGCATCGCACAGCTCAAGGCCGACTATGAGGCCAAGGGCGCCGAGGTCATTCTCGTCGATGCCGGCGACTACAGCCAGGGCAAGACCTATGTCAGTGTCACCAAGGGCGCTGATGCGGTCACGATGATGAATGCCGCCGGCTACGATGTCGTTACCCTCGGCAACCACGAGTTCGACTACGGCTATGCCCAGCTCAAGGAAAACATGAGCAAGGCCAAGTTCAAGGTCGTCTGCGCGGATGTCTTCAATGAGGATGGCACCCCCATCTTCGATGCGAACTACACCTACACCACCAAGTCCGGTGTGAAGGTCGGCTTCTTCGGCATGGAGACCCCCGAGACCCAGACCAAGGCCAACCCCGCGCTCATCAAGGGTCTGACCTTTGCAACCGGTGACGCCTTCACCAAGGCTGCCGCCGATCAGGTCGCGGCGCTCAAGGATGCTGACGTTGTCATCTGCCTTGCGCATCTGGGCATCGACGCTGAGTCTGCTCCCTATCGCTCCACCGATCTCTATGCCGCCGTCAAGGGCATTGACTTCATCATCGACGGTCACTCCCACACCGTGATGACCAAGGGCGAGAAGGGCGAGCCCATTCAGTCCACCGGTACCGCGTTTGCCAACATCGGCGTGATCGTCATTGACAACGCCACCAAGAAGATCGAGAGCAACTCCCTCTTCGAGATCAAGGAAGATACTGCCAAGGACGCGACCGTTGCCGCCGCCGCGCAGAAGATCATTGACCGCGTCGACGCGGAATACGATGTTGTGTTTGCCAAGAGCGAGGTCACGCTCAACGGCGCGAAGGCCCCCAACGGCAACCGCGACAGCGAGACCAACAACGGCGATCTCATCACCGATGCAATGCTATGGAAGGTCATGCAGAACAAGGAAGGTCTGACGGTCGATGCTGACCATGTGGTTGCCATCACCAACGGCGGCGGCATTCGCGCTGCTATCGAGCCGGGCGACGTCACCAAGAAGGACATCAACACCGTTCTGCCGTTCGGCAACACGGTCGTTACGATCTACATTACTGGCGAAGAGCTGCTCGAAGTGCTCGAGGCTTCCACCTACAGCCTGCCCGTCGGCGGCTTCCCGCAGGTTGCCGGCATCAACTACACCATTTCTACGGCTGTTGCCTATGACGCCAATGCTGAGACCTATCCTGCTTCCACCTACTATGGCCCCAAGAGCATCAACCGTGTGACGATCAACAGCATCAACGGCAAGGAGTTCAAGGCGGACGATACCTATGCGGTCGTTACCAATGACTTCAGCGCTGCCGGCGGCGATACCTATTATGCTTTCAAGGCCGCTACCGCGAAGTTCGACACCGGTATCCCTCTGGACGAGGCTGTGATGGAGTACGTCACCACCGAGCTCAAGGGCGTGATCGGTGCGCAGTATGCCGCGCCTCAGGGCCGTATCCTGCTGAACCCGTTCAAGGATGTCAAGGTTTCCTCCTGGTTCGGCAAGTATGTCATCGACCTCTACAATGACGGCGTCATCAACGGCACCTCCGCCACCACCTATGCGCCCAACGACACCCTGACCTGGGCTGCCGCGCTCAAGCTCCTGCTTGTCAGCCACGGCGATCTCAAGGCTGCGGACGCCACCGGCGCCGACTGGAGCAAGAACGCCATCGCCAAGGCTGCGGAGCTGGGTCTTGTTGCCGCCGATCTCGACGGTGCGAAGGCCATCTCCCGTCTCGAGTTCTGCCAGGTCGCTGCCAAGCTCAACAAGCTTGCCGAGTCCAAGACCGAGAGCAAGTTCACTGACTGCACCGACGGTTATGTCATGGCGCTCGTTGACGCGAAGGTCATCAGCGGTATGACCGAGACCACCTTCGAGCCTGCCGCGTCCCTGACCCGCGCGCAGATCGCCAAGATCCTCTATCAGCTCACCCTGATCGAGAAGTAAGGCAAAGCACAGAACAACGAAAAGAGCGCTGCTTCAAGCAGCGCTCTTTTTTTGCTTACAATAGGGAAGAGGGAGCCGGTGCATCGCACCGGCTCCCTCGTTTTTCGTTTTGCTTACAGGTAGAGATAGCTGTACTTGTCGCGCACGGTGAGGATGAGTGCCTCGAGCTCGACGGGGAGATCATTGTCGCAGGAGGCCAAGTCATATTCCTTTACACCGTCCTCGTAGCGCAGGCGGATCTTGTCGTCCTCTTCGAAGAGCACGCCGTAGTTCTCGCTCTCGTCCATGTCCTCGCGCGTATCAAAAAGGGTGAACTTGTCGTGGCAGGGCTCGCTTGCATAGGGGCAGAACTGCGTGCAGTTGCCGCATTCGTTGCACATCTTGTCGACGTGGACGATCTCGTGCGAGCCGTCGGCCATCTTGATGACGACGTTCGCGCGGTTCGGGCAGGAATCGACGCAGTTCTCGCACACGGTGGAGCACTGCAGGCAGCGCTCGCCGTCGCAGACGCATTTGCTCGCCATGGCGAGCACGCCCTTCTTGCTCTGCGCGTCGAACTCGGTCACATCAGCCTCGGCGGGGATGTCGTAAACGTGCGGGTAGCCGACGACGATCTCGGCAAAGCGTGCGGCGTCGGCAATGCCCTCGACCACGGTGGCGGGGCCGCGGTGCGCGTCGCCCGCGCAGTACACGCCGGGGACGTTCGTCTCGAACGCGGGACCCTTGCGCTCCATCTCGATGCCGTTCGCGGCCATGAGATCGGCGTCGACCTGCTCGCCCACGGCGGAGATGACCATGTCGCAGGGAATGGTGAACTGCTTGCCGGATTTGACGGGGCTGCGGCGGCCGCTCTCGTCCGGCTCACCGAGGATCATCTTATCGCACAGGAGCTTGCCACGGCTCTGTTTGACGGGCGCGGCCAGCTCGACGAATTCGACGCCCTCGTCGATGGCGAGCTGTAACTCGTGCTCGTCGGCGGGCATGAACTTCTTCGTGCGGCGATAGAGGATGGTCGCGTGCGCGCCCATGCGCTTTGCAACGCGCGCGGCGTCCATGGCGGTGTTGCCCGCGCCGACAACGACGATGTTGCCGCTCAGGCAGGGCTTGACCTGCTTTTTCATCTTCTTCATCCATTCGATCACGCCCTGCACGTTGCCTTCAATGTCGAGCTTGCCGGGCTTCCATGCGCCGGTGGCCATCAGAATGTGCGTGTAGCCCATCTTCTTGAGCTGCTCGACGGACGGAGCAGGCTTGCCGAGCTTGACCTCGACGCCGTAGCGCTCCATGAGCGCGACGTCCTTGTCGATGGCCTCGTCGCTGATGCGGAAGGCGGGGATGACGTAGCGCGGCACGCCGCCGAGCTTGCGCTCGCGCTCAAAGATCGTGGTAGGAACGCCCTCGCGGCCGAGGAAGTACGCCGCGGCGATACCGGTCGGGCCGCCGCCGACGATGGCGACCTTCTTGTCGTCAACGGGCTCGGGCATACGGAGCGACGCCATAAGCGCGCTGTAGCCCTTTTCCGCGGCGAGCAGCTTCGTCTCGCGAATGTGGACGGATTCCTCATAGAAGTTGCGCGAGCACTTGCCCTGGCAGCGGTGCGCGCAGATGGTGCCGGTGATAAACGGCAGGGCGTTCTTCTCGGTGATGAGGCGGAGCGCCGGGCCGTAGAGCCCCTTGCGGCAGAGCTCAAGATATTCGGGAATGTCCTGCTCGATGGGGCAGCCGCCCTTGCAGGGCGCGGTAAAGCAGTCGAGCAGCGGCACCTGTTCATCTTTTTTGCGCGAGGGGAGCGGCTTGATTGCCTTGAGGTGGTGGAAGTCGTGCAGCGCGGAGGCGGCAAGGTCGGAGATCGCGGCGGGGTCGTTGCCGGAAAATGCGCGGTAGGGCATATCCTCGACCTTTTCGACCATCTGGTGCAGGCGGTTGTAGCCGCCGGGCTTCAAGATGGTGGTGGCGACGGTGATGGGCCAGATGCCGGCGGCAAAGAGCTTGTCACAGTTGAAGTAGTCCGCGCCGCCTGCGAACGAAATGCGCATCTTGCCGCCGAACTGGCGGGAGATGCGATTGCACATCTCGATCGTCAGTGGGAAGAGGCTGCGGCCGGACATGTACATTTCCTCGTTGGGAAGCTCGCCGCGCGTCGTATCGACGGGGAAGGTGTTGGAGAGCTTGAGACCGAACTCGAGGCCCTGCTTGTCCGCAAGTTTTTGCAGCCGCTCGAACATCGGTACGGCGTCCTCCCACTGGAGGTCTTCGTTGAAGTGATGCTCATCAAAGACAACGTAGTCATAGCCCATGGAATCGAGGATGCTGCGCGCGGTTTTGTAGCCAAGGATGGTCGGATTGCACTTGACGAAGGTGTGCAGGTGCTTTTCCTTGAGAAGATAGCTTGCGATGCGCTCGATCTCCTGCGGCGGGCAGCCGTGAAGCGTGGAGAGCGTGACGGAGCGGGAAACATTGGGAGAGATCGAGGCGATGAAGTTCTTTTCCTCGGGGAAGAGCTCGGTCAGGACTTTTTTACATTCCTTGAACTGCGCGGTCTTGCCCGCGTCCATCATGCTGTTGATGTAGGTGTTGATCTTGCGGCCCTTGATGCCGTCCAGGTCATAGCCGACGGACATATTGAACACGAATCCGTCAGGATCGCCGAAGCCGTAGACCTTGCTCATGACCTTGAGCGCGCACCAGGCCTTGATGTACTCGTCCTGCGCCTGCTGCACGGTCAGTTCGGTCGACCACTCCTGGTTGTAGCCCTCGTCAGCGGCGAGGATACAGGGGCGGGGAACACAGGCGGCAAGCTCCGCGCCGTCCATTTTCTGCACGGTCTTGACCTCGAAAAAGCGCGCGCCGGCGGCGTAGGCCGCGATGATATTCTGCGCAAGCTGGCTGTTGGGGCCGGCGGCGGGGCCAAACGGTGTTTCGATGCGCTCGCCGAAGATCGGCAGGCTCTTGCCGCTTGCGTGATGGTGCTTATGAACGCCGAACACATCGCCGCACTGCGCGTATTCGCTCGTCACCCAGTTCATCAGAGAGTCGAACGGAATGGGATACATTTTTTCGGACATTGTTTTTTCCTCCCGCTTGCTTAATAGGTTCTGTGATTCAGCTCGCCCCAGAGCTTTTTGGCGGCTTCAAGAATGTGCGCATTTTCGGCTTCCTCGTCGATGCCGACAAGCTGGCGGTCGAGCATGAGGACCTTGCCGGCGGCGATGGTCGTTTGGCACTGGCGGCCGGTCATGCCGAAGATCATGTGCCCGTCGATGTTCGCGTCGGAAAACGGAGTGAAGGGCTTGTAGTCCATCACGATGATGTCCGCCGCCGCGCCGGGTCTTAAAACGCCGAGCGTGTCAGGGAAGTATCTTTCGCCGATCTTCGCGTTGTTCTTGAAGAGCATATCCGTCACCTCGCACCAGCCAACGTTCGGCAGGCAGTTCTGGCTGCGCTGCGAGCAGAGGGCGACCTTGAGGGATTCGAGCATGTCGTTCGTGTAAGCGTCGGTGCCCATGCCAAGGAGAATGCCGCGCTTGTAGAGCTGGAGCACGGGGCAGATGCCGATGGCGTTGCCCATGTTGGACTCGGGATTGTTTACGACCATCGTGCCGGTCTCCTTGATGAGATCCATCTCGGCGGTGTTGACATGGATGCAGTGGCCGAGAATGGTCTTGGGGCCGAGAATGCCGTGATCCTGCAAGCGCTGGACGGGGCGGCGGCCATAGTTCTGGAGGGAGTCGTACACATCGTTCATGCCCTCGGACACGTGGATGTGATAGCCCGTGCGGCCGTTGTTGGCCGCGACCATGCGGTCGAAGGTCTTATCGGAGATCGTGAACAGCGCGTGGCCGCCGAACATTGCCGCGAGCATCGGGTCCTTATTCTTTTCGCATTCGGTGATAAAATCAGCGTTCTCCTGAATGGCCTGTAAGCACTTCTCTTCGCCGTCGCGGTCGGAGACCTCGTAGCAGAGACAGGAGCGAAGGCCGAGGCGCTTGCTCTCTTCAGCGATGGTGTGCAGCGAGCCGGGGATCTGAGCGTAAGAGGCGTGGTGGTCGAAGATCGTCGTCACGCCCTGCTTAATAGAATCGATGTAAAGCGCGGTGGCGGAGGCGCGCGTGCCGTCCATCATCAGATGGCGGTCGATCGCCCACCATGTGCCGTCGAGCACTTCGTAGAAGTTCGTCGGATTGTTGCCGACGATGGAAAGGCCGCGGGCGAGGGCGGAGTAGATATGCGTGTGCGCGTTGATGAACGCGGGCATGATGACACCGCCTCTGGCGTCGATGATCTCGGCGCCGGGATATTTTGCGCGCAGCGCCGACTCTTCGCCGACTTCGACGATCTTCGTCCCCTCAAAGGCGACTGCGCCGTGCTCGTAATAGCCCTGTGCATCTGCGTTGCGGGTGATGAGACGACCGTTGGTGACAAGTTTCATAATGTTGCTCCTCCTTTTTCTTTTGCCTTTTCCCGATGCGAATTGCGCCAGCGCAGGGGGAAAGAAAAAAGCGCTCCTCACACAGACCGTGCCGACTCCCGATAAAAAGGGAAACGACCGTACAGCCCGTGCGCGAAGCACTACGTTGCAGCTACAAACAATGATTGAGTTGTTAAAAATATTTTACAGGAAACGCGAACAAAATGCACGGATTTTTCGTCTAATGCAATGTAGAAAATAGAAACTTAAATTTGTGCAAACCGTGGAAAGATAAAAAGATGCCCCGCAGCGGCCGTGTAAGCCCCGCCAAAACCTGCACCATTCTGGACAGGTGGGTCGCCTCTGTCCGGCTTTATTGCTTCCAACGTCCAGCCGCAAAAGGCAGCCGGGAGGCCTGCAAACCACCGGAACGTACCAGCGTCCCTTATGACGAAATGTGGGTTTAAAAAGAACTTATCACGCACCCCGCAGGGCAAATTCAGTTTATCGCAATTCGTGGGGAAAAATCCGTCGCAATCGAAGATTTTTATTCTTCGTCGGCGAGGATCTGCTCCATGAAGAGGTCGTAGACCTTGTCGATCTCCTCTTCGTCCTCAATGGTGACAAGGAATTCCTCGCCGTTTTCCATCTGGCTCTTCAGAATGATGAGACCGTATTCCTCTTCGTTTTCCTCTTCTTCGCTGTCCTCTTCGACCACGGGGAAGAACGCCATATACGTCGTGCCGTTATATTCGAGCGCATCAATGTATTCAAGCTCGATATCTTTGCCCTCATCGTCCGTCAGCGTGACGAAATTGGGGCCGAATTCATCGTTCATAGGGGAACACCTCCTGTGATTTTGTGAGTGCATTATACCGCACTTTTTACAAAAATGCAAGACAAGATGCGCACCACTTGACAGCCGTGCTATACTATATTCTGTATCACTATTGAAAATCGGCTATGCGCGCTTGCGCATATTTCTATCGCAAAGGAGGAGGCGCTTTATGGAAGAAAACCGCGCAGAAAACCAGACGCCCCAAAGACAGCACGCACAGGCAAAGACGCATCAGGCGCACAAGAAGAAAGGCGGAACAGCCAAGAAGGTCATCGGCACCATTCTGGCCATCGGCCTTACCACATGTTTGATGTTCTTCGCCATCTTTATGATCTACGTCCACACGTCACTTGACCTTGACGTGGATATCTCAGCCTACACGCTCAAGCAGAGCTCGACGGTCTACTATCAGGACAAGACGAGCGGGGAGTGGGTGGAGCTGACGAAGCTCCACGGCGTGGAAAACCGCACGCTCGTCAGCATCGACGATATTCCCAAGCACGTGCAGGACGCACTCATCTCCATTGAGGACGAGCGCTTTGGAAGCCACCACGGTGTAGACTGGAAGAGCACGGCGAAGGCCATTCTTGGTAAGCTCACCGGCAGTTCGACGCGCGGCGGCTCGACGATCTCCCAGCAGGTCATCAAAAACACGACCGGCGACAACGAGGTGACCATCAAGCGCAAGGTGAGGGAGATCTTCCGTGCGCTGCGCCTCGAGAAGAATTATTCGAAGGACGAGATCCTCGAGACCTACCTGAACCTCGTCTACTTCGGCAACGGCTGCAACGGTATTGAGGCCGCGGCGGAGAGCTACTTCGGCAAGACCGTCGGCGAACTGAGCATTGCTGAGGCTGCGTCCATCGTCGGCATCACGCAGTTCCCCTATAAATATGACCCGTCGCGCGGCGACTGGTACCGCGAGCAGAACAAGGAGCGCCAGCTTACCGTTCTTTATAAGATGCACGAGCTTGGCAAGATCAGCGACGAAGAGTATGAGCAGGCAAAAGTCGAGCCGCTCGTCTTCTCCTGGGACCCGGGTTTTGTTCCTTCTGCGGGGGTTGCAAGCAGGGTGGATACCGCCTCGAGCACGGAGTATGACTCCTACTTTGTTGAGCGTATGTTCAACGACATCGTCGCCGATATGCACGAACAGTTCGGCTATGATGAGAAGGTCGCAAAGGACCTGCTCTACACCGGCGGCTACTCCATCTACTGCACGGTCGATCCCAAGGTGCAGTCCATCGTGGAAAGCGTCTATGCCGACCGCAACAACCTGAACTATACGTCCTCCAAGGGCCAGCAGCTTCAGTCCGGCGCGACGATCATCGACAACACGACGGGCGACATCGTCGCCGTTGCGGGTCGTGTGGGCGAGCGCGAAGGCAGGTTCCTGCTCGACTATTCGACCGTTGTGCGTCAGTGCGGTTCTGCCATCAAGCCCTTGAGCGTTTATGCGCCCGCGCTGGACGCCGGCGTCATCACGCCCGCGAGCGTCATCGACGACTATCCCGTTGAAATGCTCGGCGGCAGCATCTGGCCGGTGAACGCCTACTCGGGCTACCGCAGCATGATGACGCTGCAAGACGCCATCCGCAATTCGTCCAACCCCACGGCGGTGCGCACGGCCATCAAGCTGACGCTGCCCGCGTCCTACGCGTTCATGACCGAGAACCTCAGCTTCTCGACGCTGACAAACGATGATCTGACGGCGGCGGGCGCACTGGCGCTCGGCGGCCTTTCCAAGGGCGTGACCACGCGCGAGATGGCGGCGGCCTATGCCTCCTTTGCCCGCGGCGGCATTTACACGACGCCGCGCACCTACACCGAAGTGCGCGACCACAACGGCAATGTCATTCTGGACAATAAGAGCGAGTCTCATGTTGCGATGGAGGAAAGCACTGCCTATTCGATGAACGAGCTGCTTAAAAACGTTGTGCGCAACGGTACGGGTACGGGTGCAAACTTCTCCGGCATGACCATCGCCGGTAAGACCGGTTCGACCAACAGCAACAACGACCGTTACTTCGTCGGTTACACGCCGTATTACACGGCGGCGGTCTGGGTCGGCTACGATACGCCGACGCGCATCGTGGCGAGCGGCAACCCTGCCGCCACGCTTTGGAAGACCTTTATGAGCAAGGTCCACGAGGGGCTGCCCAATAAGGACTTTGACGTTGGCAGCGGCGATATGGTCAGCGTGACGGTCTGCACGCAGACGGGACTGCTGGCATCTTCCGGCTGCCCCGCGCAGACGGTCAAGGTTGCAAAGGATTATGCGCCAAAGCTGTCCTGCGACGCGCACATCAGCGTGACGGTCTGTGCAGACTCCGGCATGCTTGCTTCCGACTACTGCCCGAATGTTACGACGGCCTATGTGCTCGATCTGAGCCAGCCGAACGTCAGCGCCGGCTGGGGCTATACGCGTGAGCTGCTCACAACGCCCCTCAGCGCGGCGATGCAGGCAACGTATCAGGCACAGCTTGCGGAGGGGCTCATTTCGGCGATCCCCGCGGGCGAGCCGGTGCGCACGAACAGCGGCACGGTGCAGCTATACAGCGACCTCATGTACAGCGGTATGTGTACGACGCATACAACGCCGCTTGAGCCTACGCCGGATCCGGACGCTCCGGATGATACCGGCAACGGCGGTGAGGGCGGCACGCAGACGCCCGGTGACAACACGGGTACCGCAGGCGAGAGCGCAAGCGGTGACAACGGACAGTTCCTCGATTGGCTGCTCAACAGCGGTAATACGGGGCATTGACAGAAAAAAGAGAACGACGATCAAGAGCGTTGACATAGGAAAACAAGCAGAAACCCAGTAAAATCAACGCTTTTAAGGGCAGAGGGCAAACAGGTTAGCTCAAAAATTGAATAACCAAGCGTCAAAAGGGATGTTACCGCAAGGCAGCATCCCTTTTCGCATACGCCCACGCCGTAG
>OHJY01000207.1_pt1 | contig 25057 bp, 22 predicted proteins | sample 1568681 | NCBI WGS metagenome assembly OHJY01 (sample SAMEA3879540, study PRJEB24766) | human gut metagenome | biome: human-associated habitat; feature: feces | place: USA | collected 1985/1987
ATCTACAAAGAGGTATTAGGAGCTGAATTAAGTAATTGGAGTTGTTTGTTAAATAACTTTTACAAAGAAGCGACACCAAACCCCCATTTGCATATCCATGTGAGACCACGATATAAAAATGCCGTTGTGATAAACGATCACGCATACATAGATACAGAATTTGCGCATCACTATGCTTTAAAAAAAGAGAGCTTATTATCTGATGATGACAGGAAAACGTTGTATGCACTCATGAAGAAAAACCTTGTCTTGTAAATTCCAGTCTATCAAACTGCTGCTCACACGCTTTTTTCACCGACCGGTGCAATCACCGGTCGGTTTTTCTGCATTTTCCTCTTGACATCTCATATTGTTGTGATATTATTTTGATATCAAGTTTGGAGGTGCTTTTTATGGACGAAAAGATCATCACCGGTCACAAAAACGGCATGCTCGTGCTGCTGCTCGAGCTTGTTCTCTACATCGCCGCGGTCGTTTTTCTGATCGTCGGCATCAATGCGGGCTTTCTGCCCCTTGTCGTTCTCTGCGTCATCGTGCTGTCGCTCGGCTGGATCCCGCTGTGCGGCCTGCGCGTCCTAAAGCCGCAGGAGGCGCTCGTGCTCACGCTTTTCGGCAAGTACACCGGCACGCTCAGGGGTGAGGGCTTCTACTGCGTCAACCCCTTCTCCACGTCCTTCAACCCCGCCGCTAAGACGAAGCTCAACCAGTCAGGCGACGTGGACGGCGGCCACAAGGGCGCCAATCTCCTTGTCGCCATGCAGGGCTCGTCCGCCGCGGTCGAGGTGGGCGGCAGCAAGAAGATCTCGCTCAAGATCATGACGCTCAACAACGCCCGCCAGAAGATCAACGACTGTCTCGGTAACCCCGTGGAGATCGGAATCGCCGTGATGTGGCGCGTGACCGACACGGCCAAGGCCGTTTTCAACGTGGACAACTACAAGGAGTATCTCTCCCTCCAGTGCGACGCGGCGCTGCGCAACATCGTGCGCATCTACCCCTATGACGTTGCCCCCGGCATCGACACCACCGGCGACGGTCACGCCGACGAGGGGAGCCTGCGTGGGTCGAGCGAGGTCGTTGCCGCGCGCATCCGCGACGAGATCCAGTCCAAGGTCGCCGACGCGGGCCTTGAGATCATCGAAGCGCGCATCACCTATCTCGCCTATGCGCCCGAGATTGCGGCGGTCATGCTCCAGCGCCAGCAGGCCAGCGCCATCATCGACGCACGCAAGATGATCGTCGACGGCGCGGTCGGCATGGTCGAAATGGCGCTTGAGCGTCTTGCGAAAAATGGCACGGTGGAGCTTGACGAGGAGCGCAAGGCGGCGATGGTCTCGAATCTGCTCGTCGTGCTCTGCGGCAACCGCGACGCGCAGCCCGTCGTCAACTCTGGAAGCCTCTATTAACCCGACATGAACGACAACGCCAAAAAGCAGGTTCCTCTGCGCCTTTCGCCCAAGCTCTACGCCGCCATCGCCGCCTGGGCGGAGGACGATTTCCGTTCCGTCAATGGCCAGATCGAATACCTGCTAACCGAATGCGTGCGCCAGAGGAAAAAGAACGGTAAGTACGTCGGCGAAGAGATCGACGTGCCGCCCGAGCTCGATCTCAAGTGAACAAGCGTTAAGAATGCGGAAAGAATTCGTTTCTTTCCGCATTTCTGCTCTTCATTCCATTTGGGAATGTGCATTTGTTCAAAGTTTATTGATGACTTTTTCCCGGCGCTGTGTCATAATAGATGCAAATGTTATTTACGACAAGTGAGGTATCCCGCATTGAAAAAGCTCAACCAGGCGATCGACCGCTTCTGTATCCTGCACCCGAATTTCGGCATTCCGAACCTGATGCTTTATGTGGTCATCGGCAACGTGGTGCTCGGGCTGCTGTCCGGTTTTTCCACCGGCAATTTTCTGAGTTTCTTCTCCTTTACGCTTGATGGACTCCTCCATGGGCAGATCTGGCGTCTTATCACCTTCGTTCTGATCCCCGAGAGCACAAGTCCCTTCTATCTTCTCATCACCTGCTACTTCTACTACTGGATCGGCTCGGCGCTTGAGCGGCAGTGGGGTACGGCCAAGTTCACCACCTATTACCTCAGCGGCATGCTGCTTACCGTCATCGGCGCAAGCATCGTCAGCCTCATCACAGGGTACAGCATTCCTGTCTACGGTGCGAATTATGTCAACTTTGCCATGTTCATGGCCTTTGCCCTGCTCTATCCCGATACGCAGGTACTCTTCATGTTCATCATTCCTATTCGCATGAAGTGGCTCGCCTATCTCGATATATTCTACTTCTTCTTCGACATTTTCCGCTACATTTCCGCAGGTGTCGGCTATTATGCCATTCTGCCGGTCGTGGCGCTTCTCAACTTCGTCATCTTCTTCTGGCCTGAGCTTACGCGCTTTTTCCAGCTTGAGCGCCACCAGAGCAAGCAGGCCTCGCACTTCCACAACACCGTGCGCAATCAGCAGCGTCAGGAGCAGTATCAGCAGCAGACGCAGGGCTTTCGCCATAAATGTGCCGTATGCGGCCGCACCGATGTGACGAATCCCGAACTTCAGTTCCGCTATTGCAGCAAGTGCGCAGGCTACCATTGCTTCTGCTCCGACCACATTTTCAATCACGTTCACTTTACGGACGAGCAGCCATAAGCAAAGGGAGGCATTTTTATGGCGTATACCAGGCAGCAGGCGTGGGATTTGCTCACGCAGTACAACAAGGGCGAATTTCACTTAAAGCACGCGTGCATCGTTGCCGATGTCATGCGTTGGTACGCAGAACAGCTCGGCTACGGCGAGGAAGCGGATTTCTGGGAGATCGTCGGGCTTTTGCACGATCTCGACTTTGAACTTTACCCCGACGAGCACTGCATCAAATCGCAGCAGATCATGCGCGAGCACGGACTCGACGAGCGCTTGATCCGCGCCACCGCAAGCCACGGCTACGGCCTGCACTTCGACGGGCTGCCCGAGCCGCAGCACGAAATGGAAAAAGTGCTCTTCGCCACCGACGAGCTCACAGGCCTCATCGGCGCGGCTGCGCTCATGCGTCCGAGCAAAAGTGTCAGCGATCTTGAGGTCAAATCCGTCAAGAAAAAATACAAAGACAAGAAGTTTGCCGCCGGCTGCTCGCGCGAGGTCATCGAGCGCGGCGCTGCAATGCTCGGCTGGGATCTCGATACGCTCATCGAGCGGACGATCCTTGCCATGCGCGCAAGCAGTCATGTCGACTGATCCCTCCACATCATTTTTTACCGGTCATCGGTTACCTGCGGAAAGGAAGGTGCTTCTATGAGCGATTTTACCCCCACGCCCACGCCAAGTTACAGCGGTAAGCTCCGCAACCACATGCTGATGGTGCCCGAATGCATCGAGGAGTGCAGCGGCATCCGCATCTTCGGCCGAACGATCAAGTCCTTTGTCTTTTCCACCGACGTTGCCACCATCGCAAGCTGCAATGCCGACGCGGTGATCGCCGTTTACCCCTTTACGCCCCAGCCGCGTATTGCGCGCGCCATCATCAGCGTGGCGGATATGCCGGTGTTCTGCGGCGTTGGCGGCGGCTTCACCTCCGGTGCGCGTTCCGTCGCGCAGGCGATGGAGGCTGAGCACTGCGGCGCTTACGGCGTTGTGCTCAACGCTCCCGTTTCGGCCGACATCATGCGCGATATCCGCACGCATATCGACATTCCCGTTGTTGCGACCATCGTTTCCGCCACGCAGGATACTGAGGCACGTATCGCCGCAGGCGCCGACATTCTGAACGTCTCCGCCGCCGCGGAAACACCGCAGCTTGTCGCTGCGCTCCGCGCGCGTCACCCCGAGATCCCCATCATCGCCACCGGCGGCCCGAGAGATGAGACCATTCGCAAGACCATTGCCGCAGGTGCGAACGCCATCACCTACACCCCGCCCGACAACGGCGTGCTGCTCGCCGACATCATGACCGCGCATCGCGAGCGCTACCGCTAAACTACATATCCGCATAAAAAAGGCTGACACGTACAGGTCAGCCTTTTTCTGTTTCTTTTTCAGTACGGGCACGGGAATGCAGAGAACACCGCGTGGCCGTCCGCGAGGGTGAAGGGATATTCGTAAACGTCCTGCTCGCCGGTGAGCACAAATGTGTTCTTTTCATCGTTCCAGTCCTGGCGGTCGATCGTCTGAATAACCTTGCCTGCCGTATCGCCGCTCCACTCGACCCGGAGGCTCTCGCCGCCGATACTGGTGTCGCTGCCGCGGTCAGCGGAGAGCACATAAAGCTTGCCGTCGATCTCCCTGAAGCGATCCGGCGAATACGCAAACCATTCGTTCATCAGTTCTTCCGTCACATGCGCTCTGAGCAGCGTGCGCAGCTGTTCCATCGTGTTGATGTTCATAAGGCCGAAGCGGCAGTAATCTCTCCCGTCGTTATCTTCGACTATCGGCACGCTGTTGTCCATGGGCGGCGTTGTCATGTGGAACCACGCCCAGAGATCCTCGGTCACACGGTAATCTGCAAGCACGACCGTTTCCTTCGGCATATCGAGCAGCGACTGCATGTGGCGGCTGAGCGTATAGAAAAAGCTGTCATACGGGATCTGGAACTCCTGCGGCCCCACCGCGTAAGGTGCAATAATATATTGGTCGAACGTCACCGTCAGGCCGTCTTCCGTAAAGTTCAGTGTGGCAAATGTCGGAAAATCATGCAAATAGGAATCGTAATCGGAAAAGTATACATCAGCCATGTGCTTTTCTTCGACCTCATTGAGCATCTGCCAATAGATGGCCCTCTGGAAGGTCGAAGCATCGCCGTAGCGGCTGCTTTCGTCCGCCAGATCATCTGCCGTCAGGAATTTTCCCGTCGTCAGGTCGAAGTTCCACGCGCGGCTGTAGCTGTTGGGATGCACGCCGCCGTAGTAGGTGTAGCCCTCGGCCGCGATGCTCAGGAGCTTCCCCTCGGTCATATAGGTCTGCGCCATGGTCAGCTCGCTCGTCCAAAAGCTTCCCTCTGTAAACGCGCTCGAACCGCCCTCGGCATAGAGCTCCTTCGCCTCCGAAGCGACCTGCGCCGCATCGGACTGAAGCCCTGCGAGCACGTTGTTCATCTCCGTATTGAAGGCATTTTGCGCCGTGAGCTGCGACGTATCGACCGCGCCGCCGTTGGCCGTCACATTCTCCGCAGGCGTGTAAAGCTCGCCGCTTTCCGTGCGCAGCTCAAGCATCGGCAGCTCGTAGCGCTCCGCCATCAGCACCGTGCCGTCGTCGGCCTTGTATTCGTTTTCATAGACCTGCGTTGCAACTTCAAAATGCAGCGCGCCCTGCGCGCCGACCCTGTCCGCCGCGCCCTCCTCCTTTGCGCCGCATGCGGCAAGATTCAGTGCCAGTACGCAGCAAAGCAGCATCATCCATTTTTTCATCGTAGTCTCCTTTCAGGGTTTGAGGAAATCCTCCTCAAACGATCACAGGCCCCTGTGTCCACGCGCCGCCGCCTTTGGCAGCGCGCAGCTCAGGGTAAGCAAGCACATATTGATCGCATGCCCGCGCAGAGAGCGCAAAGAGCCTCTGTGCCTCCCCACTCAGCGAGCGCACATCGGCGCTTTTGGTCAGCACCGGCGCGCTCCCCTCATTTTTGATCGCTCTGAGCAGCATTCTTCCCCGCTCATTGCACGCCAAAACGCGCAGATACGGGATCTCCTGCGGCAATTCTGCCGCCGCTATGTCAAGATACGCCGCAAGCAGCATCCGCCGCAGCCGCGCATAGGCATAGCGCTTCGTTTTCACCGTGCCGAGCAGCTCGTCAACAGAGGCGGCCGTTCGTACCGCGGCATAAAAGCGGCGGTAGAGTCCCTCTCCACCGCTGTCGTAGCGGGCAAAGTCCGCTTCCTCCAGCATACGCAGGCGCGAAAGCATCGCCCGCTCCGCTCCCTTCATCGTCACCGGCGCGCGTCCCGCCGCGCATTCGCGCGCATAGATGGCGGCGCTCTCCGCCGTCAGATACGCGGAGGCTTCCTCTCCGTTCGTGAGCAGCTCGCGGATGTGGCTCGCCGAGGCGAAGCCCTCTGCCGCGCCCTCGTTGTGACCCACGGCTCTGCGCTCCATCGCAAGCGGCGTGATCGTACTGTCGCTTTGCAGCAGTGCCTTGCAGTACTCCACGCCCAGAATATCGTTTGGCTCGGCAAGCACACCGGCATCTTCGCCGATCAGCGTCCGCGCGGCGCTTTCCCGTGCCGCGGCAAATGACAGCCCTTTTGAAAGCTCATCGCGCAGCCGCTCGGAAAAGTCTTCCCGCAGCAGCGCTTCCGCTGCGCGGCGCAGCTTCTCCGTTTCGCCGCACTCGCTGCCGAATGCCAGCGTATCAACGATACCCGTCGCGTTCAGAACGCCGACGCCGCCGCGGGCAAAGCCTTCCGCCGAGGCGATCGACCACGGCAGCGGCAATTCAAGCACGAGATCCGCCCCGCCGCGCACAGCGGCCTCGGCGCGCGCATGCGCGCGTTCGATGGCAAAATCGCCCCGCTGGACAAACTCGCCGCTCATCGCGCACACAATGCCGCATTCCTCCGTCCCATTCCTGCGCCGCAGCTCGTCGAGCTGCCACTTGTGGCCGCAGTGGAAGGGATTATATTCGCATATTATACCAAATACTCTCATGAAAGTCCTCTCAAAGCGGTTACAAAAGAGTAACGTTTTGTTAAATTTACTTGTCTTTGCCAAAAAAGTTGTTATAATATAGGTTGTATTGAATTGTACATTCAATCTATTGTATGTATTCTATCGGAAATCTGGGCGCAATGCAAGCCGCCCTCGGAAAAAGGAGTATACTTATGAATGTTCTGGTCATCAACGCAGGTTCTTCTTCCCTGAAGTATCAGCTGCTCAACCCCACTTCGGGCGAGCTGCTTGCCAAGGGTCTGTGCGAGCGTATCGGCATCGACGGTCTGTTCACCTACAAGCCCCAGCTGCCCGGCAAGGAAGCTGTCAAGGCCGTTTCCGTCTCCATGCCCACTCACAGCGAGGCCATTCAGGCTGTGCTGAACGCGCTTGTCGATGAGAAGAACGGCGTGATCTCCTCCATGAAGGAGATCGACGCGGTCGGCCACCGCGTTGTTCACGGCGGCGAAAAGTTCGCCAAGTCCGTCGTCATCACCGATGAGGTCATGCACGCCATCGAGGAGTGCAACCCCCTCGCCCCGCTCCACAACCCCGCCAACATCATCGGCATCAAGGCCTGCCAGGAGCTGATGCCCGGCGTTCCCATGGTCGCCGTGTTCGACACCGCCTTCCACCAGACCATGCCCCCCGTGGCCTATACCTATGCCATTCCCTACGAGTACTATGAGAAAGACAAGGTTCGCCGCTACGGCTTCCACGGCACCTCTCACAAGTATGTTTCCCAGCGCGCGGCCGATATGCTCGGCAAGCCCATCGAGCAGCTCAAGCTGATCTCTTGCCACCTCGGCAACGGCTCCTCCGTCACCGCGATCGACGGCGGCAAGAGCGTCGACACCTCCATGGGCTTCACCCCGCTCGCCGGTCTTCCCATGGGTACCCGCTCCGGCGACATTGACGCCGGTATCCTCGAATACCTGATGAACAAGTACGGCATGGACATCACCGAGATGCTCAACATCCTCAACAAGAAGTCCGGCGTCATGGGCGTCAGCGGCGTCAGCTCCGACTTCCGCGATCTCGAAGAGGCCTTCGAGCAGGGCAATGAGCGCGCCGGCCTTGCTGTCGATATGTTCAACTACGGCGTGAAGAAGCTCATCGGTGCGTATGCCGCCGCGATGGGCGGCGTGGACGCCATCATCTTCACCGCAGGTGTCGGCGAGAACAGCGCTTCCCAGCGCATGGCGATTGCCTCCGGCCTCGAGTTCATGGGTGTTAAGATGGACGAGGACGCCAACAAGGTCCGCGGCGAAGAGCGCGTCATCTCCGCGCCCGATTCCAAGGTCACCGTCCTTCTCATTCCCACGAACGAGGAACTAATGATCGCCATGGATACCGAGATGCTTGTCGGCTGATCTCACCTAAAAACGATCACAAAAAGCCCGCTTACAGCACTGCTGTAAGCGGGCCTTCTTATTTCTTACCGGCGGGACGAGGCAGCGTGCCGCACAAGCTCGCACAGGGGCAGAATGTATAAAAAGCATGCCAGCGCCATGCCTGTCAACGGCGCGCCGACCGCTGACAGCGGCGTTGCTCCCGCGATCGACCACGGAATGAGCGGCGCAACGACCACGGCGCTGTTTTCAAGGTTGATGGCAAACTGTTCCTTGCTTTGCTGTAACGGCGCACAGAGCTGATGTGTCAGAATAATCGTCAGCGTCTGGTTGCAGGCAAGAAGCCCCGCCAGGAGCGCCGTCAGCAGCATGGCCGCATAAGGCGAGGTCTTTTCGCTCAAAACCGTGATGCGCGCACAGAGCCGGTCAAGCAGACCCGTCTTGCGGAAAATGCCGGAATAGGCCGACGAGATCATCACGATCATTGCTACGCGCAGTATCGAGAGGATACCGCCGCCGTTGAGCATTGCGCCGACCTCGGCGTCCGCCGCCGTGTAGCCCCAAACCGCGGTCTTGAGGATCGTCACCGCGTCCAGGCGGCGCAGAAAAACGCACAGCACGACCGATGCCAAAATGCTCGCCGCCATCGCCCGCTTGACCTTCACGCGCAGGAGCGACAGCGCCAGGATGAGCACTGCCGGCAGGCACATGACCCAGTGCAGCGCCATCTCGCGTCCGTAGAGCGACCACAGCTCGCCCGCCGCGCCGCCGCCGCTTTTCAGCATTCCAAGCGCGGCATAGATGCCGCAGCTGAGGAGAAACGGCACAAGCGCCGTTTTCAGCATGCGTTTGATGTTATCATAGATATTCGTCTCCGTCAGCTCGCTCACAAGCAGCGCGCTCGTTGAGACCGGCGAGCAGCGGTCGCCGAAAAATACGCCGGAGAGCATCGCTCCGCCGAGCAGCACCGGGTCCATGCCCATCGACATGCCCACACTCACGCAGATGGTGCCCATCGTCGCCGCCGTGCCGAACGCCGTCCCCGTCAGCACCGAAACGCCGCAATTCAGCAGAAATGTCATCAGCAGCAGGATCTGCGGCCGGATGAGGTCGACAGCACAGCAGATGATGAACGGCAGCGTGCCGCACGCGCGCCAGAGGGCAGTCAGCATGCCGATGAGGGGAAAGACGAGCAGCACGCTCGCCGACGTTTTCACGCCCGCACCAATCATTTTTCCCAGTTCCTTCCAGGAAAAACCCTGCTGCCTGCCGTGCAGCGTAAAGATCACCAGCCCTGCCAAAAGCGCATAGAGGATATTGGCCCGCAGCACAAGGCAGGCCATCAGCGCCAGACAAAAAAGAACGATTGCAGCCATCAGCATATCCCCTTTCATTTCGGCCGGTTCGCGTCTGCTCCGCGTTCTGGATTCCTTGCTATCATAGCACGAAGCAGGCAAAAAGTGAAGCCGCGCGCAGAATATCTGCGTGCGGCTTCTTCTTATTTCTTTACCGCGGGCTGCTGCTGCGTAATGCAGTGGATGTTACCTCCGCCGAAGGCAACCTCGCGCGTCTGCACGGGAACGACCTCACGGTCGGGGAACATTTCCTGCACCTGTTCGATGGCGACTGCGTCGTTTTCGTCGCCGTACTGCGGCAGGATCACCGCACCGTTGACAATGAGGAAGTTCATATACGACGCGATGCTCACCTCGCCGTTTTCCCGCGGGATCGTCCCCTCCACGGCGTCGATGGTGTCCGCCCCTTCAAGGAGGCACGGTTTTTTCGTCAGGCACAACTTGTGGACTTTGAGTTTTCTCCCCTTTGCGTCCGTCGCGCCGCTCAGAAAGCAGTACGCTGCCTGCGCCTGCTCGTAGAACGGGTGGTTCTTATCCTCCGTCCAGATGCAGGCGACCTCACCGGGCGCAACAAAACAGGCCACGTCGTCGATGTGTCCGTTCGTTTCGTCGGGGTCGATGCCGTCCTTGATCCACAGTACCTTTTCGCAGCCGAGATAGTCGAGCAGCATTTTTTCGATCTCTTCTTTCGATTTGTCCGGGTTGCGCCCCGCGGAGAGCAGGCACATTTCCGTCGTCAGCACTGTTCCTTCGCCGTCAACATGGATAGAGCCGCCCTCGAGCACGAAATTTTCCGTGCGGTAGCTGTCCACGCCCGCGATCTCGCAGATCTTGCGCGCGACCTGGTCGTCCTTGTCCCAGGGAAAGTAAAGCCCGTCCACAAGCCCGCCCCAGGCGTTGAACGCCCAATCCACCGCGCGAAGGCCGCCCCGGTCGTTCACAAGGAAAGTCGGCCCGCAGTCGCGCACCCAGGCATCGTCGCTCTCAAGCTCCACCACGCGGATATTTTCCGGCAGGCGGGCACGCGCGTTCTGATATTGGCGCACCGACGCGCCGACGGTGACCTGCTCAAAGCGGGCAATGGCCTTTGCGACCTCGGCAAAAGCGCGCTGTGCGGGCTTTCCGCCGTTGCGCCAGTTGTCGCTGCGCTCGGGCCAGAGCATCCAAACGCCCTGCTGCGGTTCAAATTCAGCGGGCATGCGATACCCGTCCTGCTTCGGCGTTGTGCCGATAATTCTTCTTGCCATACATTTATCTCCTTATGATGAAACCATACTTAGCTGCGCGCGGTTTTCCCGCGCAGCGCGATCAGCACCTCACCGATCGCCGCGCTGAGGATCGTCCCGATCGTGATGGGCAGGAAACTTTTAAGCGTTTCCTCATCAAACGAGAGCGGCACGGCGGTAAAGATGATAGAAATGATGATGAGCGCCATCGGCACATAGGCGATGCAGCGCAGCGCCGCATCTGACCCCGGCACGCGGAAGGGGCGCGGCGTCTTTGCATCTACGCGCCGCAGCTTCAAAAACGCGGGAAACACGGGAAGATAGCTCAACAGCAGCATCACAAGATTCAGCGCAAAAAAGCTCCAAAAGAGCGAGGAATCCGGCGTGACTGTCTCGATGAGCACGCCCAAAATGCACACGCCCGAGGCAACGACGCCCGAGGCGACCGCCGAACCGACAGGCATGTTGTTTTTTGCCCATCGCTTTGCAAAAACGCGCGGCATATCGTTGTGATCTGCAGCGAGCGCCGCCGTCGAGTTGACGCCCATTGACCACGAGATCATGTTGCCGAACAGCGTCACAAGAAACAACAGCGCCACCACGGCAACAAGCACGCCGCCGTCAGCGCCAAGGATTAGCGACACCGCGTCGATGAGGCCCGAGTCCACGCTGATCTCGCGCACGTCCACCGCTGCACCGATGCCGAAGGCCGAAAAAAGATAGATGGCCGCAATGACGATGCCGCCGGTCACGATGGACTGCGGGATCTGCTTTTTCGGCTCGCTCATGCTGCCGGCAAACGTACACACGACCTCGAAACCGAGGAAGTTAAAAATGATGACCGAGATATATGAGAGGCTCGTGAGGTCGAACGACGGCAGGAACGTCCGCGCCGACATATCGTTGACAAAGCCGTAGCGGCTGATATACCACACGCCGAGTCCGCCGATGAGCAGCGCCAGCAGGATCTTGATGACGGCGCTCACGTTCAGGATCACGATGCTGTCGCACACGGGATAGCAGGCAATGAGCGTGACGATCCAGATGAAAAGAAGCTGCACGGCGAGCGAGGCAATGGTTCCCATCTGCCGCCCCGTGATGTCGCGCAGCAGTTCCGGACACATCACCGCAAGCGACGCCATCCACAGTGGAAAGTTGATCCAGTAGTACCACGAGGCGCGCGCCGCCCACTTGCCCTGCGGATACGCCGCGTGGATCCAGTCATAAAGCCCGCCGTCGCCCGCGTAGGCCGTGCCGAGCTCGGCGGCGATCAAACCGTAGGGCAGCAAAAACGCAAGGATCATAAATCCCCACCAGAAATACTGGCTGTTGCCGATGGATGCGACCGGCGCCGCCGCTTCGGCGACGAACACCACGCAGATGACTGACAGGATCACGTCCGCAAGACGAAATTGATTCTTTTCCATTGTTTTTCTCAGCTCTTTTCCGCCCTTGCAATGCCGCAGTAGGCCTCCGTACAGCCGAGTTTATCGCACAGCACCCGGTCAAGCTCCTCCTTCGCCGCGGCGATCTGCGCACCGCTCGGCTCACGGCGGCAGCGCGTCAGATAGACGAGAAGCCCGCGCATGGCCGTCAGGCGGTTGCCCGCCTGCTCCCAGCAGAGAGAAGCATCGCTGTCTGTGACCTCGTCTGTCACGTCCTCGCCGCGCGTGGCGGGCAGGCAGTGCAGGAACTTGCAGCCGAGGTTCCCCAGCTGCATCAGCTCGCGGTTCACCTGATAGTCATGGAACACGCGCACGCGTTCCTCCTTCGGCATCTCGTTTTCGTAGAGACCGTACCACACATCGGTGTAGATGAAATCCGCGCCGCGCACGCTCTCGCGCTCGTCGGTGACAAGAAAGCTGCCGCCGGAAAGCGCGCAGTTCTTCTTCAGGATCTCCTTGTGTTCTTCGTTCAGCTGGTGACCCTCGGGGCCGTACTGGACAAAATGCATGCCGAGCTTTGTCGTGATGAATCCGAGCGATGCGCACACCTGTGTCGCGTCGCCGACGAAGACGACTTTGCAATCCTCCAATCTCTTTCCCTGCGGCAGATGCTCCATGATGGTGCACATATCGCCGATCTCCTGCGTGGGGTGATTGTAGTCCGACATGCCGTTGATGACGGGGATCGTACAGCTTTTTCCCAGTTCCTCGATCGTCTTGTGCGCGATGACGCGCGCCATCACGATGTCCACGAGCTTTGAGAGCACCTTGCCCGTGTCGCCGATGGTCTCATGTCCGCCGAGCTGGATCATACCGGGGCCTAAATACTGCGCGTGGCCGCCCATCTGGCTCATCGCCGTTTCAAACGAAACGCGCGTGCGCGTGCTGGACTGCTGAAAAATCATGCCGAGCGTCATGTTCCGCATCAGCGGCGGATAGTACCCTGCCTTGATGGCCTTTTTGATGGAAAGCGACAGCTCGATGATGTCGAGCAGCTCCTGCTTGGTCCATTCGTTGGTGTCGATAAAATCTTTTTTCATATTCTTCCTCCAACTGTTGTCGAGTGCTGTTGCCGCGGTCGTATTCGCCGCGGGAAATGCCGGGCTTAGTGTCTGCACTTTTTTCCAGTTCATGCGCCTATGCCCGCGCAAAACGAGGAAGAAGGCTGACATTTCCTTGTGCAGCGCGCATTTTACACAAATTTTACAATTCTCTGATGGTGGATTTGACAATGCTCCTTTATGCTGTAACTTGGTTAAGAATGAATGATCAAAAAAGAAAAAGGAAAGATAGAAAATATGGATATTTTCAATGTGCTCACGATGATCGGCGGACTGTGCCTGTTCCTCTTCGGCATGAATCTGATGGGGCAGGCGCTTGAGCGCCGCGCGGGCGGCAAGCTCCGCTCTCTTCTCGACAGAATGACCGGCAGCGTGTTCGCCGGGTTTTTAACGGGTCTTGGCATCACGGCCATCATTCAGAGCTCGTCCGCCACCACGGTCATGGTGGTCGGCTTTGTCAACTCCGGTCTCATGACGCTGCGTCAGGCCATCAACGTCATCATGGGTGCCAACGTCGGCACCACCGTTACCGCCTGGCTTCTGAGCCTCGGCGGCATCGACTCGGGCAATTTCTGGGTACAGCTTTTAAAGCCCACCTCCTTCACGCCCGTGCTTGCGCTCATCGGTATCATCTACTACATGTTCTGCAAGGATAACAAGAAAAAGGACACCGGCATGATCCTGCTCGGCTTTGCGACGCTCATGTTCGGCATGGAAACGATGAGCACTGCCGTTGCGGGACTGAAGGACGTCCCCGCTTTCACGAACCTTTTTGTTGCCTTTCAGAATCCCATTCTCGGCGTGCTCGCCGGCGCGCTGCTCACGGCTGTGATCCAGTCGAGCTCGGCGTCCGTCGGTATTTTGCAGGCGCTCGCCGTCACCGGCTCTGTGAGCTACGCCGCGGCCATTCCCATCATCATGGGGCAGAACATCGGCACGACCGTCACGGCCATGCTCTCCTCCATCGGCACGAACAAGAACGCCCGCCGCGCCGCCGTTGTCCATCTTCTCTTCAACGTCATCGGCGTTGTCGTGCTGCTGACGGTGTTCTGCATCGTGCGCGCCGCGCTTGCTCCGGCATTGCTTGACGAATCCGCCTCCATGGCGGGCATCGCCGTGGCACACTCGGCGTTCAATATCCTTTGCACTGCGCTGCTCCTGCCCGCAGGCGGGCTGCTCGAAACGCTTGCCAAGCGCATTGTTCCTGACGACGCACACTCGCAGGACGAGCAAACGACCGAACTTGACGTGCGTCTTCTCCCCACGCCCTCGCTCGCCCTGCGCCAGAGCCGCAGCGTCGCCTGCGAAATGGCCGGATACGCTGTGCGCGCACTGGACAATGCCATCGACGCCCTCAGCCGCGGCACACCAGAACTTGCCCAGAGCATTCACGACGATGAGGAGCGCTGCGACCATTATGAGGACATTCTCGGCACCTATCTTGTCAAGCTCAGCGCACAGAAGATGGGGCGCGACGAGAGCGAGGAAGCGACCGAGCTTTTAAAGACCATCGGCGATTTTGAGCGCATCTCCGACCATGCGGTCAACATTCTCTCCTCCGCAGAGGAGCTGGAGCGAAAGGGACTCACCTTCTCCGGCAGCGCGCTCAACGAGCTGTCCGTGCTCACCGCCGCCGTCCGCGAGATCCTTTCTCTCTCTCTCAAGGCTTTTTCCGGTCAGGATCCCACTGCCGCACAGCAGGTCGAGCCGCTGGAGCAGGTCATCGACACGCTCAAAGAGCAGATGCGCACGCGCCATATCCTGCGCATGCAGCAGGGCACGTGCAGCATTGAGGCCGGCTTTGTGCTCTCCGACCTCCTGACCGACTTGGAGCGCACGTCCGACCACTGCTCCAACATCGCCGGCTGCGTCATCGACGCGCGCGAGCACAACCTCAACCTGCACGAAACGCTCCGTCAGGCAAGAAGCGACGACGGCAGCTTTCAGCATACCTTCGAGCATTACGTGCAGAAATATCAGTTGCCGATTCCGTCAAACGGATAAAAACGGGGTGCCTGAAGGCACCCCATTTTTGCTGTTTCTTTGCTTGTCAATCGCCCGATTCCTTGTTATACTACGGGTAATGTGCAATTCCTGCGCCAAGGCGTTTTCGCGCGGGAGGAAAGGAAGATACGTCAATGGATCCGATTTATGAGATTGAATTGCAGGACTGCCCCTACTGCCGCGGCACCGGCACGGTGGAAGATGAGCAGGGCTGGTGCGTTTATGTCACCTGCGTTGACTGCGGCGCGCAGACCGCGCACGCAAGCTATGAAACGCCCGAGGAGCGTCTCGCTGCCGCGCAGCAGGTCGCGCACCTGTGGAACATCGGCAAGGTCCTCAATCCCGGCGTGGGCGACTGAGCCTGCCGGATATGCAAAAAAAGGGCGGAAAGCGCTGCTTTCCGTCCTTTTTGCCGCTCAACCGCCGTTTGAGCACGCGAAACTTCCCCTCCATTGCGCGCTCAACCGCAATGGGCTATACTGAGTACATCAAGGACGTCCGCACTTTATAGGAAACGGAGTTTTGCCTTTATGAATATCGACATTGGCAGCAAGATCAAAGCGCTGCGCCTTACAAAAAGCATGACGCAGGAACAGCTGGCAAAAGCCCTCCACGTGAGCGCACAGGCCGTAAGCAAGTGGGAGATCGGCAGCTCGCTGCCCGATATCCAGCTTTTGCCCGCGCTGTCCGTCGCGCTCGGGACAAGCATTGATTCTCTCTTCTCCCTCACGGACGAGAGCCGCTTTGCCCGCATCGACAACATGCTCTGGGACAAGAGATTCCTCACGCAGCAGGAATTTGACGAAGAGGAACGCTTTTTGCAGGAAAAGTGCCGCGAGGACAAAACGAGACCGCGCGTGACGCTGCTGCTTGCGCAGCTTTACTGCAAGCGCGCACGGGAATACAACGACCTCGCCTCACCCCTCGCCCGCCAATCGCTTGAGCTGAATCCCGACTGCAAAGAGGCACACAACGCTATTTTTGACGCCGAAAACGGCGCGTATCTCGACTGGAACGCAACGAACCACTACCGCACGATCGACTTCTACAAGAGTTTTCTTGCCGCACATCCGAACAATCACAGCGCGCATCTGTGGCTTTTGGACCTTCTCATCGCCGATGGTCGCTGCGCGGAGGCGCGCAAGGTCTTGGACCAGATGCACCGCCTGAAACCGACGTACAACGATGCCTTCTATCTCGGCTGTATTCTCTTGCAGGAGGGGCACATTGATGACGCGCTCGCCCAGTGGAAAACCATGTGTGCAAGCTATCCCGACACATGGGAGGTCTACGTCATGCGTGCGAGCGAGCTCGCCAAGCTCGGATATTACGACGAAGCCATCGCGGATTATGAGAAGACGATGACTCTCATGCCGTCCCCGCGCTTCATTGACCCTGATGAGGCCATTGCGCAGATCTGCGAGATCCGCGGCGACTATGAAACAGCCATCGTCTGCTATGAAAAGGTCATCGAACTCATGCGCACCGACTGGAGCGAAATGCAGGGCGAAGCCATCGACGCCCCGCAGAGAAATATCGCACGCCTGCGCGAGAGAATGGCAAACAGCTGATTCTTCCATAAAAAAACCGCCCTGACGAAAAATGTCAGGGCGGTTTTTCATTTTAGAAGCGTTTGCTCACATATTGAAGCGCCTGCGCGCTTCCTCCCGGAGGGACGGAACACGGCGCACAATGCGCAGCGGAATGATGAGCCCGATGCAGATGACCAGCACGGCAAGCGACCACGACGGCTGCCACGCGCCAAGAAAATACCGGTCGAGGCAGTATTCCACGCCGAGGGCAAGAATTCCCACCGCACCGATGCACATGGCAAGGGTGGAAATGCGCGATCTTCTGCCGTCGCGCAGGAAAAAGCTCAGCAAAAACACAACGATGCAGGCCCAGCCGAGCATCGGCAGCGCAAGGCCCCGGAACCACCGTCCGCCGTGCAGCGCAACGGAAATGATCCACACATAGATGCCGATGGCGGCAACGTCCGCCGTGAGCCGGAAGAAAACCGGAATCCGGCGCGCCAGCATCGGCAGCGCAAACCAGATCCACAGCATCACCGCCGCGCCCGCAATGTAAAGAGACCATGGGTGTTCGGTCGGCAAAATAAGGTTCAGAAGCCCGCAGCAGAGCGACACCGATGCAAGCATCGCCGTGAGCAGCAGGGCGGCCGCTCGCCGCGAGGCAGGGGGAACTACAGCCGGCTTTGTCGGAAAATAGGGCAGCGCTTCCCGGTCGGGCTTCCACGCAGGCGTGCCGCAGAGCGGGCAGCTCGCCGCACCGTCTGACAGCTCCACGCCGCAGTTGACACAGTATGACATCAAATTCCTTCTTTCGTTCAGCGGTTGCTTTCCACATGCACGGGAATGCCCGCGCGCACAAGAAAGCGGAAAAAGTCGCGCTCGGTGTCTGTCTCCTCCTGCGTGCCGGCAAAGGTGATCTCCATGGTATCACCGTAACTGATGGACGCGCAGTGGCAGCGCGGCACCGTCGCCTGCCCGAGGATAACCTCCGCCCCGCGGATATACGGTGCCATCTCCGGCGGCACGGTAAAAGCGCCGGGATTGGTATAGGTGCAGGAATAGGGGCGCACACCGTGCAGACGGTAGTTGAGCGCCATGACGGGATTTTTGAGCGCGACCGGCACGAGCCGCAGCGCAAAATTCTTTGTAAAGCGGACATTCCCCGTAAACGCCGCCTGCATCTCCTGCCGGTTGATGTGCAGCTTCATATAATGGCGCACCTGCGAGACGATCTCGGGAAAGGTGTAGTCGCCAAGCGCGGGGTCGATAAAGGGGCGCACCGTGGTGATAAAGTTGCGCAGCGTTTCCGTCGGGAACCAGCCGCGCAGGTTGATCGGAACGGCCAGCGCCACGGGGCGCAGTCGATAGGGCTTCTCGCGCTTCTGCTTTTCCAGAATCACGTAGATGAGCACGGCGGAGAGATACTCCGTGATGGACGCGCCGTACTTTTTTGCTTCCGCGCGCAGCGCCTGAAGCGGTACAAAGCCCATCGTCACATGGAAGGTATAGAACGGCTCCGGCGTTCCGGTATTCTGATACGCCTTCGGCTGGCGGTGCAGCCCCAGCGCATGATGCCCCGCGTAGCGGGCGTAGGCGTCCTCCAGCTCCTCCGCGCGCGGCGGCTCGGAAAGGTCGAGCACGCCGTTCCCCGGCGGCACGTCAACGCCGGTCTGGCGCAGGTACTCGGCAAGCAGTGTGCGGAAAAAGACGATCGCCCCGCCGCCGTCGGACAGCGCGTGGAAGACCTCAATGGAGATGCGGCTGCGGTAATAGTAAAAGCGCACGAGCCAGCCGTTATCCTCCTTGAACCGGACGGGCTGGCAGGGGTCGGACACATCTTCTTTCAAAAACGGCCCCGGCGCGGTATTCGGCTCAAGATAGTACCAGAATGCGCCCTTGCGGATGCGCACGGCAAAGCTCGGAAAGCGCGGCATGCAGCGATCGATGGCACGCTGAAGCGCGGCGGGGTCAACGTCCCGCTCCATCAGCGCGGAGAAGCGGTAGATGGCAGAATACTCTTCCTTTTGCAGCGCGGAGTACAAAATGCCCGCATTGTCGAGCCGATACCATTTGCTGTCCGGTTTTGCCATCGTTTCCCCCTCCTTCGCGTATCAGGATCATTCGGACAGTATTGTAGCACAAAGCGCTGCGCACGACAAGAAAGATGACGATTTCCCTTTTCTTTTTTACAGAAATATGATACGCTGAAGCAAACGCAAGATCCGGAAAATTATGGGAGGCGCCTATGGAATCCAAGCTGCACATCATCAGGAAGAAAAAAAGCGATCTGGAAAATTCCCGGCTCGACCCGCTGATGCGCGCGCTCAAAGCGCTGCACAGCGCCGGCGCACCGGAAAACATGACCGCCGAAGAGCTGGAGCGCCAGCGCCGCAGTCAGGAAGTGCTCGGCAGACTGACTGCCCCGATGGCCGGCATGGACTATGAAGAATTTGCTCTCTCCGGCATGAGCGCAGCATGGACACGTCTGAAAGCGCCCCACGGCAGCCGCCACGCGATTCTCTATTGCCACGGCGGCGGCTACACAAGCGGCAACCTTGGCTATTCGCGCGTATTGTCCTCCAAGCTCGCCCATGCGACAGGCTACGACGTGCTGAGTTTTGAATATCGCCTCGCGCCCGAATTCCCCTACCCTGCCGCCGTGGAGGACGCGCTGCGCGCGTGGGACTTTCTCATGCTGCAAGGCTACGGCGCGCGCGACATTGTCCTCGCAGGCGACAGTGCAGGCGGCAACCTTGCGCTTGTGCTTTGCAGCCGCTTGAAAGCGGCCGGCCGCCGCCTGCCCGGCGCGCTCATTCTGATGTCTCCGTGGACGGATATGACAATGTCCGGTACTTCCTACCGCGAGCGCGCGGAGATCGACCCGATGCTCACACCCGAGTACATCGAGGCCGTTCGCCTCGCCTATGCCGCGGGACAAAACTACCGTTCGAGTGACCTCTCTCCTCTGTTTGCTGATTTTGAAGGCTTCCCGCCGACGCTCATACAGGTCGGCGACCATGAGATCCTGTATTCGGACTCGGAATCGCTCTATCAGTCGATGAAGCGTGCGAACGTTCCCTGCCGCTTGCAGGTCAGCGAGGGAATGTGGCACGTTTTCCAGATGTTCCCGATGAAAAAGGCTTCGATCGCAATGGATAATGTTGCAAGATTCTTGCTGGAGCAGTGATTCCCCGCAAAATACCGATAAGAACAGGAGGCTGCCCTCTTTTGCAAAGAAGGCAGCCTCCTGTTTGACCCGTGACCTCGCAATGCACCGCGCTCTTTCTGCTCCGCCATTTTGGTGCAAAAGAAAATAAAGATTTTTGCGAAATCCACTTGACAAGCAAAATGCCCGTGCTATAATGCGAAGCAACAAGTAAAAAAGCTTCAAACCTATGACGGAGAGAAGTAACCGGCGCAGATAAGCACAAAGAGAGTCCCGGGTGGTGTGATCGGGGCAGCGGACGGCTGGTGAATGGACTCCGGAGGGCGGATCGAACGGCGAACGCCAAGTAGAGACCGACGGGTATCCCACCCGTTATCCATCGGGGCGCGTATGATGGTGCGCGTAAGCGAGCGGGCGTTTTCTAAAACGTCAATTTGGGTGGTATCGCAGAAGTTCAATGACTTTTGTCCCATGGATATGGGATAAAGGTCTTTTTTCTTTTTTCCCCTCCTGTTCCGGCAAAGCAGGAGTTCATCTGCCGCTCAAAATCAAATATATTTGGAGGAAACCAAAATGAAAAACAACATGATGCACAAGCTTCTCACCCTCGCGCTTGCCGGCGTGATGACTCTGTCCCTCGCTGCCTGCGGCAGCAAGACGGACAATGGCGACAGCGATGCCCAGCAGGAATCCGAGAACGGCAAGACCTATAAGGTCGCCGTCATCAAGCAGCTCGACCACGCTTCCCTTGATGAGATCGCAAACGCCATCACCGCCGAGCTTGACAAGCTCGCCGCCGACAACGGCGTGACCATCGAATATGAGGTCACCTCCGGTCAGAATGACCCGACGATCTTAAAGCAGCTCTCCGATCAGGCGATCGCCGACAACGTGGACGCCATCGTTCCCATCGCCACAAGCGCTGCGCAGATCGCTGCCCTCTCCGCCGAGGACAGCAAGACCCCCGTGGTCTACGCCGCCATTTCTGATCCCGCAGCGGCAAACCTGACCGGCATCGACTATGTGACCGGCACGAGCGATGCGCTGAACACCGAGTTCATCATGGACATGATGTTCGCCCAGAATCCGAACGTTGCCAAGGTCGGCCTCCTCTACTCCCTCTCCGAGCCGAACTCCGCCCAGCCCATCACCGACACCAAGGCCTATCTTGACGCAAAGGGCATCGCGTATGTCGAGCAGACCGCCAACACGAACGACGAGGTCGTTGCCGCCGCTTCCGCGCTGATCGCCGACGGCGTGGACGCCGTCTTTACCCCGACCGACAATGTCATCATGGCCGCTGAGCTGGCCATCGCCGAGGACTTTGCCAAAAATGGCATTCTCCACTACACCGGCGCTGATTCCTTTGTCCGCAACGGTGCCTATGCCACCTGCGGCGTGAACTATACCGATCTCGGCACCAAGACCGCTGACCTTGCTTACTCTGCCATCACCGAGGGCATGGGTTCCATGGAGGACTACTACCTGATGGACGGCGGCATCATCACTGTCAACACCGACACCGCCGCCATGATCGGCAAGCAGGCCGAGTATTCCTGCTTCGACAGCATGGGTACCGTCGTTGAGGTCACGACCACCAAGGACTAAGCTGCATTCCCGTTCCCAACAACGTACTGCCGTCCCCCGGCTTTTCGCCGGGGGCATCGGCATGAAAGGAGACTTCTCCCATGCTCATCATCACGCAAACCGCCCTTGAACTGGGCTTCCTCTACGCACTCATTGCAATGGCGCTCTTTTTGAGCTACCGCATTCTCGATATCGCAGATCTAACGACCGACGGCTGCTTTGTCCTCGGCGCAGCCGTGTCCGTCACGGTGACGGCGGCAGGGCACCCCATTCTCGCCATTTTTGCTGCGATGCTCGCAGGCGCATGCGCAGGCTTTGTCACCGCCTTTTTGCAGACGAAGCTCGGTGTGCCGAGCATTCTGGCCGGCATCATTACCAATACCGGCCTCTATACCGTCAATCTGATGGCAATGGGCTGGAAGTCGAACCAGAGCCTGCTTGGCGGCAAGACGGTCTTTACGATGCTGCGCGACCGTGGCATCGGCGGGGACTGGTACGAGCTGCTGCTCGCTGCCAGCGTCACGATTCTCGCAGGGCTGCTGCTGGTGCTGTTTCTCGGCACGCGCATGGGGCTCTCCATTCGCGCCACGGGCGATAATCCCGACATGGTGCGCGCCTCTTCTCTGAACCCCTCGTTTACGATCACCGTGGGGCTGTGCCTTGCCAATGTGCTCACGGCGCTCTCCGGCGCTGTCGTGGGGCAGTATCAGAAAACCGTGGACATCAACTCCGGCACGGGCATCGTCGTCATCGGCCTCGCCTGTCTCATCATCGGCGAAACGCTGCTCGGCCGCAGAAGCGTCAAAAAGGGCGTCATCGCCGCCATTCTCGGCTCGATCGTCTACCGCTTCATCTATGCCATCGTTTTCTACACAAAAATTGTCCCCGTCGAATGCTTAAAACTCCTGACGGCGGTCATCGTGGCGCTGGCCATCGCCTCGCCAAGCATTCGCAGGTGGTTCGCGTTCCAAAAGCGCAAGATGTCTGCCAGAACGAAGGAGGGCGCGTAAGATGTTAGATATCAAGAAGATCTCCAAGACCTTCAATCCCGGCACAGTGAATGAAAAAAAGGCTCTCACGGAACTATCGCTTCACTTGGACGAGGGCGACTTCGTCACCATCGTCGGCTCGAACGGTGCGGGCAAATCGACCCTCTTCAACGCCATCGCGGGCAGCTTTTATGTCGACGAGGGCAGCATTTCGCTCGCCGGGGAGGACATTACCTTCCTGCCCGAGCACGAGCGCTCCCGCCGTATCGGGCGGCTTTTTCAAGACCCCCTGCGCGGCACCGCACCAAGCATGACGATCGAGGAAAACCTTGCGCTTGCGTACCTGCGCGCGGCGCACGGCAATCCCTTCAGCCGCATCAGCAAGAAGGACAAGGCCTTCTTCGCCGATCAGCTCCGGCAGCTCGACATGGGTCTCGAGGATCGCATGAAAAACCCCGTTGGTCTCCTCTCCGGCGGACAGCGCCAGGCGCTGACGCTTCTCATGGCAACGATGGTGCCGCCGCAGCTGCTGCTCCTTGATGAGCACACCGCCGCGCTCGACCCCGCAACGGCGGAAAAGGTGCTTGCCCTCACCCGCCGTGTCGTGGCAGAGAGCCGCATCACCTGCCTGATGGTCACGCACAACATGCATCAGGCGCTCACGCTCGGCAACCGCACGCTGATGATGTCCGACGGACACATCGTGCTCGACGTTACGGGCGATGAGCGCGCGGGCATGAGCGTAGACGATCTCATCGCGCGCTTCAAGGCAGGCGCCGGACACGAGCTGGACAACGACCGCATTCTGCTCTCAGAATAAGAAAAGGACAAATACCACCGTTTCCCTCCCGAATCCGGGAAGAGCGGTGGTTTTTTTCGCAGCACGCAAGCACCGGCCTCCATCAGGTCTTTGCTCCCTATGGTTCTCGTATTCAAAGGTTCCGACACGACCGGTATAAAAAGCACCACCTCAACCGGGGGTGGTTGAGGTGGTGCTCACATCAAATAGTATTGATGTTGTCGTTCGCAGCTTTCCGAAAGGAAATTACTCCTTGTAGTTAGCCTTGAACTCCGCCTTGACGTCGTTGAACAGCTTCTGGTTGGTCACGGTGCGGTAACCGGTCAGAGCCATCAGCTTGGAAGCGTAGATAGCCTGATCCCAAGCGTACTCAGTGCCAGTCAGAACGGTGATCCCATCGGTATGGCCGCCGGGCGTGGTCTCGCCGTCCTTCACGATTGGGAAGGATATCTCAACGGTCGGCTTGTAGTAAGCGATGGTACCGAGGTCGGAAGAGGCAGAGGGCGGAACATCGAACTTAAACTGGCTGCCATCAATGCCGAGGTCGTTAGCGAAGTCAGCAGCAGCGTGATACAGGGTGGGAACGGGAGTGGCGCAGTACCACGGGCAGTCCCACTTGTAGATGGCCTTGCAGCCAGTCATGAGCTCAGCGCCCTTGATGATGTCATCAACGCGCTTCATCATGTGATTCAGCTCGCCGCTGTCGTTGGCGCGGAGCTCGAACTCGAGACGTGCCTTCTCGGGAACGGAGTTGGCCTGCTGGCCGCCGCAGCCGATGATGTAGTGGATACGGTCGGTCTCGACGGAGTGCTCACGCATGAACTCAAGGCCCAGAGCGGTCAGCATAACGGCGTCCAGAGCGTCCTTACCCTTGTGGGGGCTGGAGGAAGCGTGGGAAGCAACACCCTCGAAGGTGAGCCAGTTGTCGTGGGTGGGCCACACGATGGCCTTGCCGCTCACTTCGGAGCCCCAGCGGGAGCTGTAGTGAGAAGCCAGAACGAGGTCAACTTCCTTCAGGTAGCCGCCTTCGTAGATGGCGGGCTTAGCGCCGTCCATTTCCTCAGCGGGCGTACCGATCACGATGATGGTACCAGGGGTCTTGGGATCCTGGAAGGCCTGCTTGAGACCCATAGCGCAGGAGAAAGCAGCGGCAGAAATCAGGTTGTGGCCGCAGCTGTGGCCGTTGGGGTTGGCATCGTACTCAGCAAGAACGGCGATGGTCGGGCCGCCATTGCCGCCCTTGTAGACGGCCTTGAAAGCGGTAGGCATATCCATCTTGTGGCCGAGGGTGGGGTGCTTGCCCACGAGGCCGCGCTGAACCTTGAAGCCCTGAGCTTCGAGCTGATCCATCAGCAGCTTGGAGGACTTGACTTCCTTCCAGCCCGGTTCAGCAAATTCATGAATTTCCTTAGCGATCTTCTTGGTGTTGGGCGCGCTCTTGTCGATGGCGGTCATGATGGCCTGCTCCTGAGCCGTCAGCTTGCTCGTTTCAGCAGCGCTGGCAGGAAGGATCATACCGGCAGCCATGACGATGGACAAGCCTAAAGTGAACAATCTTTTAACAGTGTTATTCATTTTCTCGATCTCCTTTTTATATTACGCTCGGTTTTGCACATGGAATGTGCGATCGCTGGAGTCTGTGGAAAATACCCCCTTTCCACAAAAAATAGCACAAAGTTTTCGGTAAAAAACATTGCACTATTGTGTATGTATACAGCTTACAGAGGAAGATGAGAAAAGTCAAATGAAAGGGGCGTATCGCGTCATACGGTAAGAGAATGGCTCGAAGAAAGTAGGTTTTCCACGTTGTAAACGAAATTTATCCATGCATTTTGAAATATTTTATGCACTTATTGAAAATCATCTTTTGGTGGTTTATAATGGATTTAATACACTGTCGGCAGGC
>OHJY01000227.1_pt1 | contig 23907 bp, 18 predicted proteins | sample 1568681 | NCBI WGS metagenome assembly OHJY01 (sample SAMEA3879540, study PRJEB24766) | human gut metagenome | biome: human-associated habitat; feature: feces | place: USA | collected 1985/1987
AGGCGTAGATCGGCGTGCCGTAGCTGTTGGCGATGTCGATGGCCTCGTGGTAGGTGCTGGCGCCGCGGATACCGGTGTTGCGCCGTCCGAAATAGGACGTGATGATGCCGTTGCAGGGCCAGCCGAAGCTGCCGGTGGGATACCAGGAGGGACGCTCCTTGGTGCCGCGGAGCTGCTGCTCCGTCACCGGCTGGGACAAGGTGACGCTGGCCACGATCTCCCGCTCCGTCTCCGTACCGTTGATATAGGTGACGTTGGCGGTGACGTCCGCCTTGCCGTAGACGCCGGGGGACGTGACCTTATACTCGCCCTGATACATGGAGGCGTCGTCGGTGTACTCCACAGGATAGGGTACATCCTGCACATAGCACTGCCGCTCCACGTTCACCACCGTCAGGTAGGGCACGGCGTTGCTGATGGTCAGCACGTCGCCCACCCGCAGGATCTTGGGGTCGTAGCCCGGGTTCATCTTCATCAGCGTGTCCACGGAGATGCCGTATTCGCCGGCGATGCTGTAATAGCTGTCGCCGCTCTTGACGGTGTAGGTGACCTCGCCCTCCCTGGTGGCGTTGAGGATCTCGGCGATATAGCCCAGATTCATAATGTAGGAAGTGTCCACGTACTCCTGTCGGATCTCCACATCCTCCACGAAGTAGGCGTCCACCGTGTCCTCCGTCTGATAGCCCAGCTTCAGCTGGGCCAGAATGTCATCCAGCGCGCCGGGGAACGTGGTGGCTACCACCTTTTCCCCGTCCACATACAGGACATAGGCGTCCTCTACCAGACCCAGCTCGTCAGTCAGCTCGTCCCGGAAGTCCTCCTCCGACGCGACCTCCTTACGCAGGAACACGCCGGTCTTGGTCTCCAGCAGGGACTGATCCACCTTGTAGCTGCTGTCCTGCAGCGTCTCGCGGGTGATGCCCTCCACCTCCGTGACCGCCAGCGCCACCGCCTGCCGGGAGGAGACGACGCCCAGATCCTTGCCGTCGTAGACGGCGCGGGCGCCGATGGTGTACAGGGAGAGGATGGTCGCGGCGGCAGCGATGCCCATGGCCGAGGCCAAAAAGACCGCCGGGTGCAGCTTGATCTGCTCAAAGAAGCTGCGCAGCCGGTCGCCGATGCGGATCAGGCGCTTGCGGCGTTGGCTCAGCCGCTCCCGGAGGTTGGCGCCCAGACGGGGCAGGCTGTTCCAGAAGAACAGAAACAGCTGCGCCGCGCCGTGTTCTGATTCGGGGAAGCGGCTGTGGCGGCTCTCGTCCACCAGATGATGGGCGCTGCCCCGGATCTCCTTGCACCGTGCCGCCAGATGCCGGACGCCCGCCTGCAGGTTCAGCGTAAACAGGTCGGGATGCTCCTCCCGGTACTGCCGCCAGCTCTTCAGGTTATCCTTCCAAAGCTGCCACAGCGCCGACAGCGACATGGGCGTGCGGTTGGGATCCTGCGCGGGATTCTGTTGTGTTGGTTTTTCTGCCAGTAGTTGTTTCATAGTGGGATTCACCTAAAAGTTACAAATTCGTTACAAACGGTATCATACCTTGTTTCCGCTCCCGCGTCAAGGATAAAATTGTGAACATTGGTCAATATACCCCGGAAAAATAAGGAAAGCGCCCCCCTTGGGGCGCTTTTTCGTCCGTATCGGTCAATATTTTTCGTCCAGCAGCGCAATCAGCGCGGCGATAGCGTTCTCCCGACAGTCTGGCAGCGCGTGGACGCAGGGCAGCGCCAGTACCTCCGGCAGGGCGTTGGCGGGGGCAAAGGCCGCGCCCGCCCACGTCAGCATGGAGACATCGTTGGCGTGGTCGCCCACGCAGATCACTCTGTCCTGCGGGATATCCAGCAGCGCGGCAAGGCGCTGCACCATGCCGCCCTTGTTGGCGCCTTTGGCGGTCAGCTCCACCAGCGATTCGCTGCTGGCTACGATCTCGTAGTCGCCGTACCACGGCGCGGCGCGGAGATAGTCCAGCAGCGCCGCCTGATCCGATGGCTCCGTGGAGAACAGCGCCTTGCTGATGGGGGACGGCACCTGCGCCATGCTGTCCACGATCACCGTGGGCGAGTGGGTCACATGGAGGTGCCGCCGCGTCACCTCGTTGGGCTGGAGGGCGTGGATGCTGTTGTCGTCGTGGTACAGCTCCACGGCGGCAAAGGGCAGCGCCCGGAGGGTCTGGGCGATGTGGGTCCGGACAATGTCTGGCAGGAACGCGGTGTACAGATACCTGCCGGCGGCGAAGTCGTAGATGGCAGCGCCGTTGAACAGGATGGTGGGGCCGTTCATGGGTACGCCGTGTGCCACCACCTCAAAGGCGGGCTTGGCGCGGCCCGTGGCCACGGAGAAGACGCCGCCCTCCGCCATGAAGTGGCGCAGCGCCGCCTGATTGACGTCGGATACCGGCGGCATGGGGGCGCAGAGGCGCAGCGCCTCCGCCGTGTATGTCAGTGTATTGTCGTAGTCGCTGGCCAGCAGCAGGCCGGTGAATTTTCCCATAGTGTGTTACGCCTCCGTGCCTGCGCCGGACTTGCCGCCGCCGTTTTTGCGGCGTCCGCCCCGATGCCGGGGGCGCTTGCGCTGGTCGCCGCCGGACTTGGCGCTCTGGTTCTCCTGCGGCTTATTGGGACGGGGCGCGGTCTGCTGGGTGCTGCCGCCTGCGGCGGCACCTCCGCCGCCCCGGCGTCCCCGGCGGCGGCTGCCGGAACGGGAGGTGGGCGTATCTCCGGCGGGCTTGTCGTTCTTGACGGGCTTATCCGCCTTAGCGGACTTATCCCCGCGCTTTTCCGGTGCGGCAGCGCCCTCGGACTTCTTCCGGTCCCGTCCACCGCGGCTGCGGCGACGGCGCTTTTCCTTCTCCTCGGGCTTATCGGCGGGTACGGGCGTAAAGTCGCTGATGAAGCTGATGGGAGGCATCTCGTCCTCCTTCACCGGCTCCACATAGCGCTCCGGCCGCTGGTCGGGGATCACGATGCCGTCCCGGCTGCCCTTGCCGTTGCGCAGGACGCATACCTCGCAGTTGTGGTAGCAGCGGGGGCCCTCCGGTCGGTCATCCAGCCGGACGTTCACCGTCTCCTTCAGCAGATTCACATCGGAGACGTTGCCGGGGCCGTCCGGTGTCAGCACGAAGGAGTCGTTCTTGGGCATACGCTTGATGGCGTCCTCGTAGGCGTCCTGCTCGTATTTCAGGCAGCACATCAGACGGCCGCAGGTGCCGGAGATCTTGGTGGGGTTCAGGGATAGGCTCTGGGTCTTGGCCATCTTGATGGACACCGGCAGGAACTCGTCCATGAACTGGGAGCAGCAGAAGGGTCTGCCGCAGATGCCCAGGCCGCCCAGCATCTTGGCCTCGTCCCGGACGCCGATCTGCCGCAGCTCGATGCGGGCGCGGAACACGCCGGCCAGATCCTTCACCAGCTCACGGAAGTCCACGCGGCCGTCGGCAGTGAAGAAGAACAGGATCTTGGAGCCGTCGAAGCTGCACTCCACCCGCACCAGCTTCATCTCCAGCTTGTGCTGGAGGATCTTCTTCTGGCAGATGTCAAAGGCGTCCTTCTCCCGGCTCCGGTTATAGGCGGCGGTGTGGCGGTCATTGTCGGTGGCGATACGCAGCACCGCCCGCAGCGGCGGCACCACCTGCTCGTCGGGTACGGCGTGGTTGCCCTCGCAGCACTGGGCAAATTCCGGGCCCTGCGCCGTCTCCACGATCACGTCCTGACCGGCCTCCACCGCCAGGTCCTTCGGGTCAAAATAATAGGTCTTACAGCCGCTTCGAAAGCGGACGGAAATTACAGTGGTCATAGAAGCTCCTCCCATTCCACGGCGAGGGCGCCAAGAACATGGCCCGCGCCTACATTATATTCACATTCGCCGCTGTACTTCTCCAGCAGCGCCGTCAGCTTTTGGAGCTGGCGGCAGGTCAAGCCGCGGGCCAGCGCCTGCGCCGTCTCGCCGCAGGCGGGATCCGGCGTCTCCTTGCCCATTTGCAGCAGCAGCGCTTCCGCCGCGGCGCACCAGGCACTGCGCAGCACGGTGCGCAGCTCGTCCCGCTTCAGCTTCCGGGTCTCCAGCGATACCAGATACCGCGTTACCGGCAGCAGCTTTCCCTTGGCAAAGGCGAGGCAGAGCTGCTCCGTCTCCGGCGGCAGGGTCTCCGGCGGCAGATCGGCGCTTTTCAGCAGCACGCACCGGGAGCGCACCGTCTCCAGCAGCGCGGTGGGGCTGTCGGTGCAGAAGATGAAGGCGGCGTAGGGCGGCCCCTCCTCCACGATCTTCAGCAGCACGTTCTGGTCCCGCTCGTTGAGCTGGCGGCTGTCCGCGATGATATACACCTTCCGCGCCGCCTCGTTGGGACGGATGTACACGTCCTGCCGCAGCTCCCGGACGGCGTCCACCGTCAGCTCCCGGTGCTCCGTGTCCCGGATCACCGACACGTCGGGGTGGATACCCTCCAGCACCTTCCGGCAGTGGCGGCACCGCAGGCAGGGCCTGTCCGTCCCCTCGCAGACGTGGGCGGCGGCGATGAACCGTGCCGCGTCCGTCAGGTCGCCGGCGCCGGAGAGCACGATGGCGTGGCTCAGCCGCCCCTGCTCCGCCGCACGGCGGATGGTGCGCTCCAGTGTGCTGTTTTCCGGCAGAAGCTGGGCCATGTCGCTCTCCTTTTCCCGTAGGGGTCTGACGCCCCTATTTTTCTAATGTACCAGTATACCACACAAAAAGCGGGACAGGCAAGTTTTATTCTACGGATACGGGGGAAAATGTTTCCCATAGAGGCGATTCCTGCGAAACTGGAAACCTATTGCAAAAAAACAGAAAAATTTGGGAATAGTCTTGCTTTTGACGAAAAATTTGACTATAATAAGAAACGTTCTCATCGTTTGGTACAACTATATTGATAATAGATGGAGGGACTACCATGAGCAAGAAGTATTGTTACCTGTTCACCGAGGGCAACGCGAAGATGCGTGAGCTGCTGGGCGGCAAGGGCGCGAACCTGGCTGAGATGACCAATATCGGCCTGCCCGTTCCCCAGGGCTTCACCATCACCACCGAAGCCTGCACCCAGTATTATGAGGACGGCCGTCAGATCAATGACGAGATCATGGCCGAGATCATGGAGTATATCGAGAAGATGGAGAAGATCACCGGTAAGAAGTTCGGCGATCACGAGAATCCCCTGCTGGTCTCCGTCCGCTCCGGCGCCCGCGCCTCCATGCCCGGCATGATGGACACCATCCTGAACCTGGGCCTCAATGAGGACGTGGTGGACGTCATCGCCAAGAAGTCCAACAACCCCCGCTGGGCCTGGGACTGCTATCGCCGCTTCATCCAGATGTACTCCGACGTGGTCATGGAGGTGGGCAAGAAGTATTTCGAGCAGCTCATCGATGCCATGAAGGAGCAGAAGGGCGTGACGCAGGACGTGGAGCTGGATGCCGCCGACCTGAAGGAGCTGGCCATGCAGTTCAAGGCCGAGTACAAGGCCAAGATCGGTGAGGACTTCCCCTCCGATCCCAAGGAGCAGCTGGTGGGCGCCATCAAGGCCGTGTTCCGTTCCTGGGACAACCCCCGCGCCAACGTGTACCGCCGCGACAACGATATCCCCTACTCCTGGGGTACTGCCGTCAACGTCCAGTCCATGGCCTTCGGCAACATGGGCGACGACTGCGGCACCGGCGTTGCCTTTACCCGTGACCCCGCCACCGGCGCAAAGCAGCTGATGGGCGAGTTCCTGACCAACGCCCAGGGCGAGGACGTGGTGGCCGGCGTGCGTACCCCCATGCCCATCGCCGAGATGGCCGAGAAGTTCCCCGAGGCCTATGACGAGTTCGTCAAGGTCTGCGGCATTTTGGAGGATCACTACCGCGACATGCAGGACATGGAGTTCACCGTGGAGCACGGCAAGCTGTATATGCTGCAGTGCCGCAACGGCAAGCGCACCGCGCCCGCCGCGCTGAAGATCGCCTGCGATCTGGTGGACGAGGGCATGATCTCCGAGCAGCAGGCGGTGGCCATGATCGATCCCCGCAACCTGGATACCCTGCTGCACCCCCAGTTCGACCCCAAGGCGCTGAAGTCCACCGAGCCTGTGGGCAAGGCCCTGCCCGCCTCCCCCGGCGCTGCCTGCGGCAAGATCGTCTTCACCGCTGAGGACGCCAAGGCTTGGGCTGAGCGCGGCGAGAAGGTGGTTCTGGTCCGTCTGGAGACTTCTCCCGAGGATATCGAGGGCATGAAGGCCGCACAGGGCATCCTGACCGTCCGCGGCGGCATGACCTCCCACGCTGCCGTTGTGGCACGCGGCATGGGCAAGTGCTGCGTCTCCGGCTGCGGCGCCATCAACATGGACGAGGCCAACAAGCAGTTTACGCTGGCCGGCAAGACCTATCATGAGGGTGAGTGGCTGAGCCTGGACGGCTCCACCGGCAACATCTACGACGGCGCTATGCCCACCGTGGACGCCAGCGTGGGCGGCGACTTCGGCCGCATCATGGCCTGGGCCGATAAGTATCGCCGGCTGCAGGTCCGCACCAACGCCGACACCCCCCACGATGCCGCCAAGGCCCGTGAGCTGGGCGCCCAGGGCATCGGCCTGTGCCGCACCGAGCATATGTTCTTCGAGAGCGACCGCATCGCCGCCATCCGCGAGATGATCTGCTCCGACACCGTGGAGCAGCGCGAAAAGGCTCTGGCCAAGCTGCTGCCCATGCAGCAGGGCGACTTCGAGGGCATCTATGAGGCCATGGAGGGCTGCCCCGTGACCATCCGCTTCCTGGATCCCCCTCTGCACGAGTTCGTTCCCACCGAGGAGGCCGACATCGAGCTGCTGGCCAAGGATATGGGCAAGACCGTGGCCGAGATCAAGGCCATCATCGCCTCCCTGCACGAGTTCAACCCCATGATGGGTCACCGTGGCTGCCGTCTGGCCGTCACCTTCCCCGAGATCGCCGTCATGCAGACCCGTGCCGTCATCCGCGCCGCCATCAACGTTCAGAAGCGTCATCCCGAGTGGAACATGGTTCCCGAGATTATGATCCCCCTGGTGGGCGAGGTCAAAGAGCTGAAGTACGTCAAGAGCATCGTGGTCAAGACCGCTGACGAGGAGCTGGCCGCTGCCGGCGTGGAGATGAAGTATCTGGTGGGCACCATGATCGAGATCCCCCGGGCCGCTCTGACCGCCGACGAGATCGCCACCGAGGCTGAGTTCTTCTCCTTCGGCACCAACGACCTGACCCAGATGACCTTCGGCTTCAGCCGTGACGACGCTGGCAAGTTCCTGGGCGCCTACTATGACAAGAAGATCTATGAGAACGATCCCTTCGCCAAGCTGGACCAGGTGGGCGTTGGCAAGCTGGTGAAGATGGCTGCCAAGATGGGTCGCGAGACCCGTCCCGAGCTGCACCTGGGCATCTGCGGCGAGCACGGCGGCGATCCCAGCTCCGTGGAGTTCTGCCACAAGGTGGGCCTGGACTATGTGTCCTGCTCTCCCTTCCGCGTGCCCATCGCTCGTCTGGCCGCCGCTCAGGCTGCCATTAAGGACCAGCAGTAAATGGTAAGTTGACGCCTGCGGCGCAGGCAAAACGACCGATATAAAAAACGGCCGCACAGTTCACCTGAACTGCGCGGCCGTTTTTTCGCCGCCTGCCCTGGCTGAAGGCCGGCGCATTATTTCCAAACGATTGCAAATTCCCCGGTGAACTGGCACGAATCCTCCACGGGGATCAGCATGGTATCCTCGCCCTCCCGGAGATAGCCCCAGCAGCTCACCCGGGCGGCGGTGTGGGTGCTCCCTGCGTCATAGGTAAGCCCCTGGTACCAGCTTTCGTTGACCAGCGCTATGATATCCCGTGCCCGGGGGTGCAGCAGCCGGCCGCCCTCCTGGGCCCCGGGTCCCGCCATCATGCACAGCAGCAGCGGGTGTATGTATGCATACCCGGCCCACACCACATCCGGGTCACCGACGGCCTGCATCCCGCCCTGGGCAGTGTAGCCGCACTGAAAGCGCACGGCGGTAATGTACCCGACCCCGTCCGTCTCAAAGGTCAGCGATTGGGGAAAGGCGTTCTTCCTGAACCCCGGATAGCAGCCTGTCAGCATGTCCCGCACCCAGGTGCCGTCCTCCCGCAGCCGCAGAGGCGATTCCACCGCCTGGGCCATTTGATTGAAGTTCTCCGCAAACTCCGGAACCGTCAGCCGTCCCCGGTGGACAGGGATCATGGCACTCATCAGGCCGCACACTATGACCAGGATCAGCAGCCCGTGGGCCGCGGGCAGCAGCGCCCACCGCCAGCCGGGAATGTCCCGGCTCTGACACAGCACCTCCCCCTCCCAGGGCAGCTTCAGTCCGTCCCGGCAGTCCTGATAGCTTTTTTTCAGCCGCCACAGCCGCACCACGGGAATCAGCAGCGCCATGCCGCATACCAGCGCCAGAGCCGTGTAGGCAAAGGCCTCACCCCACTCCGGCCGCCGCCCGTCGGGCTTTTCCACCGTCAGACCCAGCAGCCGCTTTCCCGGCGTGGTCCCCCACAGGTGCAGCAGCACCGGCTCCACCGCCAGCATCAGCAGCAGTGCGCCTATGGTGTTGAGCAGGGAGAACCCCTGCTGGCGGAACGATATGTGCCCTGCCAGCATTGCCAGCGCCGCCGCGCAGGAGCACAGGGCCAGGTCCAGATTCCGCGCCAGGAACCGCCGCCAGGGGCACGGCTCCTGACAGTCCGCCCGGACTGCGGCAGGGGCCGCCTGGGGCGGCGTGTACAGAAGCCGCCAGTATTTCTCCGCGTCCAGGGTGTCATAGCAGGCGTGGTCGGCCTGCATGGCCCGGCACACGGACTGATCCGCCCGGGCCTGCTCCTCCCGGCGGCGCAGGGCCGCCAGCCGCTGGGACAGGGCCTCGGACAGGGACAGCTTCCCGGCCTGCATGGCCCGGATCTCCTCAATGGGCACGTCCAGCCGCCGCAGCAGGCGGACCCGCAGCAGGGTCTCCAGGTCATCGGGGCTGTAGTCCCGATAGCCGTTTTTCCGCCGGGCCGGATGCACCAGCCCCTCCTGTTCATAGTATCGGATGTTGGCCCGGGACAGCCCGGTGCGTTGCTCTACGTCCTTGATATGCATGGCGTTGCCCTCCTTTTCTCCGCAGTATAAGGGGTAAAGGGACTTGACAGTCAAGTGTTTTTTCAGGAAATTTCCAGAACCACCGGGCAGTGGTCGCTGCCGTACACCTCCGTGCGGATGGCGGCGCCCGTCACCCGGGGTAGCAGACGCCGGGACACAATGAAATAGTCGATGCGCCACCCCACGTTCTTCTCCCGGGCGTGGAAGCGGTAGCTCCACCAGGAATAGGTGATCTCCTCCGGGTGCAGGGTCCGGAAGGTGTCGGCAAAGCCCGAGGCCAGCAGGGCGGTCATCTTCTCCCGCTCCTGGTCGGTGAAGCCCGGGTTCATTCGGTTGGTCTTGGGGTTTTTCAGGTCCATCTCCTGGTGGGCCACGTTCAGGTCACCGCAGTATACCACGGGCTTTGTCCGGTCCAGCTCCATCAGATAGGCCCGCAGGTCATCCTCCCACTGCATCCGGTAATCCAGCCGCTTCAGCCCGTCCTGGCTGTTGGGGGTATAGCAGCACACCAGATAGAAATCCGGGTATTCCGCGGTGATGACCCGGCCCTCGTGGCGGTGGATGTCATCGCCGAAGCCGAATACCACCGAAAGCGGCTCCTCCTTGGTCAGCACCGCCGTGCCGGAATAGCCCTTCTTCTCGGCGGAGTAGAAATACCGGTGATAGCCCTCCAGCTCAAACACCGCCTGCTCCGGCTGCAGCTTGGTCTCCTGCAGACATATCACGTCCGCATCCTCATTTTTCACATATTCCAGAAAGCCCTTGGTCAGGCATGACCGCAGGCCGTTGACGTTCCAGCTTACCAGCTTCATGGGGCGCTCTCCCTTCGTTTTTTCTGTATCATACCACAAACCGGCCCATAATCCAAGAAAATCATTGACAAACCCCATGTTCGGGGATAATATAATGGGTAATCGGCGTGGATGGGAAGAGTACCCGGTTCAGCCTCCGTCACAAGAGAGTCCGGCAAGGTGAAAGCGGACACGGGGGACCCGGCGAACATGGCCCCGGAGCCGTCCGGCCCAGCGCGGGCGCGTTAAGCCGGACCGGGTGTGCCCGTTACAGCGCGGGGACGTGTCGGCGTCCCATGAGGCCGCCTCCTGGGGGAGCGCGGCGAAGCAAGGTGGTACCGCGGTGCGCTGCATCGCCCTTGGCAGTCAGCCGGGGGCGTTTTTTGTTTGCCCGGCCGCCGCAAAAACGCCAAAATTTTAAGCCGCTCTTCCATTCGGAGCGGCGGAAAAGGAGATAGATCCCCATGGAAAAGCAGAAATTCTATATCACCACACCCATTTACTACCCCTCGGACAAGCTGCACATCGGCCACACCTACTGCACCGTGGCCACCGACGCCATGGCCCGCTATAAGCGGCTCACCGGCTGCGACGTGCTGTTTCTGACGGGCACCGATGAGCACGGCCAGAAGATCGAGGACAAGGCCAAGGCCGCCGGAAAGACCCCCAAGGAGTTCCTGGACAACATCGTGGAGGGTCCCCAGGGCATCCTGGACCTGTGGAAGCTGATGAACATCTCCAACGACCGCTTCATCCGCACCACCGACGACTATCACTGCCAGTCCATCCAGAAGATCTTCCGTAAGATGTACGAAAAGGGCGACATCTACAAGGGCACCTATAAGGGCAAATACTGCAAGCCCTGCGAGAGCTTCTGGACCGAGAGCCAGCTGGTGGACGGCAAGTGCCCCGACTGCGGCCGGGAGGTCATGGACGCCGAGGAGGAGGCCTATTTCTTCCGCCTGAGCAAGTACGCCGACCGGGTCCGCCACCTGCTGGAGGACACCGACTTCCTGCAGCCCCGCTCCCGGGTCAACGAGATGGTCAACAACTTCATCAAGCCCGGCCTGGAGGACCTGTGCGTCAGCCGCACCAGCTTCTCCTGGGGCATCCCCGTGGACTTTGACCCGGGCCATGTGGTATACGTCTGGGTGGACGCTCTGTTCAACTACACCACCGCCCTGGGCTTTATGAACGACCGGTATCACGACTACGACAAGTATTGGCCCGCCGACGTCCACTTTGTGGGCAAGGAGATCGTCCGGTTCCACTCCATTATCTGGCCCGCCATGCTCATGAGCATGGAAATGCCCCTGCCCAAGCACGTTTATGGCCACGGCTGGCTGGTGATGGACGGCGGCAAGATGTCCAAGTCCAAGGGCAACGTGGTGGACCCCTATGTGCTGGCGGAGAAGTTCGGCGTGGACGCTCTGCGCTTCTTCCTGCTGCGGACCTTCCCCTTCGGCTCCGACGGCAACTTCTCCAACGAGCTGCTGATCCAGACCATCAACATGGACCTGGCCAACGACCTGGGCAACCTGGTCAGCCGCACCACCGCCATGGCGGAGAAATACTTCGGCGGCACCCTGCCCACGGAGCGGGAAAACAGCGACGCCGACTGCGACCTGAAGACCATGGCCTCCACCCTGCGGGACCGCTATGAGACGGAGATGGAGCACTTCCAGTTCCAGAACGCCCTGGAGCAGGTGTTCAAGACCATCCAGCGGGCCAACAAGTATATCGACGAAAACGCTCCCTGGACCCTGGCCAAGGACCAGGGGAACCGTGCCCGCCTGGCCACGGTTATGTATAACCTGCTGGAAACCATCCGCATCTGCGCCGTGCTGCTGACTCCCTTCATTCCCGACAGCGCGGAGAAGATCTTTGACCAGATCGGAGCCTGCCCGTGCTGCCGCACCTGGGAAAAGGCCAACGTGTGGGGCAGCCTGCGCCCGGACGTTACCGTCCACAAGGGCGAGGCCCTGTTCCCCCGCATCGACGCTGAAAAGGCCCTGGCTGAGCTCAACGCCATCCAGGAGGCCCAGCGCAAGGCCGCTCTGCCGGCCCTGGAGCTGGAGCCCTACAGCCAGGAAAACGTGGATTTTGATACCTTCTGCAAGTCCGACCTCCGGGCCGTGAAGATCAAGAACTGCGAGGCCGTGAAAAAGAGCGACAAGCTGCTGAAGTTCACTCTGGATGACGGCTCCGGCACGGACCGCACCATCGTATCCGGCATCCGGCACTATTACCAGCCGGAGCAGCTCATCGGCAAAACCGCTGTGGCCATTCTGAACCTGCCCCCCCGGAAGATGATGGGCATCCCCTCCTGCGGCATGCTGATCTCTGCCGTCCATAAGGAAAAGGGCGAGGAAAAGCTGCACCTGCTGCTGCTGGACGACGCCATTCCCGCCGGCGCAAAGCTCTGCTGACATTGCTCATAAAAAATTCCCGGTGCACCGCACCGGGAATTTTTTCACGCTTTCAAGGCGATCCGGGGATATCAATACACCCGGGCAGGCTCCTCGCCGTTAAGCACGCGCAGAGCGCCCTGGGCCAGAGCCAGCAGCTCGTCCTCGCCGGGATACACGGTGATGGGGGCGATCCAGCCCACCATATCGGTGATGGCGTCCACAGTCTCCTTGCCGTAGGCAATGCCGCCGGTGAGGATGATCTGATCCACCTGGCCCTTCATGACCACGGCCATGGCGCCGATCTCCTTGCCGATCTGATAGTGGAAGGCGTCCACAGCGCCGGCGATCTCCTTGTCGCCGTTGTGGGCGGCCTTCAGCAGGTCGCGCATATCGTTGGAGCCGGTATAGGCCACCAGGCCGCCGTGACCGGCCAGCATCTTGCGGACCTCACCGGCGGTGTACTTGCCGCTGAAGCACAGGCTCACCAGCTGACCGGTGGGCAGGCTGCCGGACCGCTCAGGGGAGAAGGGGCCGTCGCCGTCCAGGGCGTTCTGGGTATCCACCACGCTGCCGTGGACGTGGGCGCCGATGGAGCAGCCGCCGCCCATGTGGCAGACGATAAGGTTCAGGTCCTCATACTTCCTGCCGTGCTCCTTGGCATAGCGCTTGGCAACGGCCTTCTGGTTCAGGGCGTGGAAGATGCTGGTGCGATGGAACAGGGGATGGCCGGCATAGCGGGCCACGTCGGACAGCTCATCCACCACCACGGGGTCCACAATGTAGGAGGGGATGCCCAGCTGGTCGCCGATCTCCCGGGCCAGCAGACCGCCCAGGTTGGAGGCATGCTGCCCCTGAACGCCCACGGTGCAGTCGCGGACCAGCCGGTCGCTGACGGCGTAGGTGCCGCCGCGGATGGGGGCCAGCAGACCGCCCCGGCCGGAAACGGCGGACAGGGTCGTAACGTCGAAGCCCTGGTCATCCAGGGCCTGCATCACCAGCTTGCGCCGCCAGTCCTTCTGGGCGGGGATGGAATCAAATTTGTCGATCTCCTCGGCGCTGTGGCGCAGCGTCTTGTCGAAAAGCAGGGTCTCGTCCTCATAGACGCCGATCTTGGTGGACGTGGAGCCCGGGTTGATGACCAAAATTCTGTAAGACATGGGAATCTCCTCCTGTTGCATTGAATTGTTCCGAAAAAACAGCCGGATAACGACTTTATTGTATTATACAACAGTCGGTCAACCCATGTAAACTGTTTTTTCTCTTAAAACGAAACTTTTCCGGGAAAATGTTCAATTTTTACCGGGCGTTATTCCGCCGCAGGCCCGGGGATATCCCCCACGCCGTCCAGCACCAGCCGGGGGCGGTAGGGGAATTTGGCAATGTCCTCCCGCCGGGTAACGCCGGAGAGCACCAGCACCGTGTCCAGGCCGGTCTCGATACCGGCCACCATATCCGTGTCCATCCGGTCGCCGATCATCACCGCGTCCTCGGAGTGGACCCCCAGAATGCGCAGCCCCGTGCGCATCATCAGGGGGTTGGGCTTGCCCACGAAGTAGGCGTTCTGGCCGGTGGCCATTTCGATGGGGGCGATCATGGCCCGGCAGGCGGGAATGATGCCGTCCTCCGAGGGGCCGGTCAGGTCACTGTTGGTGCCGATGAGCTTGGCGCCCTTCAGCACCAGCCGCACCGCCCGCAGAATGTTTTCGTAGTTATAGCTGTTGCCCTCGCCGATGATGACGTAATCCGGGTCCACGTCGTTCATGGTGATGCCCTCGTCGTGGAGGGCCATGATCAGCCCCGCCCCGCCGATGACATAGGCGCTGCACCCGGGGGCCTGACTGCTGACGAACCGTGCCGTGGCCAGGGCGCTGGTATAGAAGTGGCTCTCGTCCACGTCCAGCCCCATGCGGCGCAGCTTCTGCTGCAGCTCCTTGGGGCTGCGCTCGGAGGAGTTGGTCAGAAACAGGAAGTTCTTCTCCTCCCGGTAAAGCCAGTCCACAAATTCCTTCACCCCCGGCAGCAGCCGGTTGCCGTGATAGATCACGCCGTCCATGTCGCAGATAAAGCCTTTTCTCTTTCGCAGCTGGTCCATAAGATCCCTCCTATAGGATAAAATTTACCGATTTCCGCAGTTTTTCCGCCAGATCAGCGCCAGCCCCCGCAGCAGCAGACTGTCGTCGTGCAGGATCCTCCGGCGGCAGTAGGGGGTAATGATCCCGGACAGGCCCCCGGTGGCCACGGCAGTACAGGGCTGCCCCAGCTCCTCCTCCATGCGCTCCAGCAGGCCGTCGGCCATGGCGGCGGCGCCGTAAATGGCCCCGGCCTGAAGGCTGTCCTCCGTAACGGAGCAGATGACCTTACCCGGCGGCTCCAGGGCAATGTCCGGCAGCTGGGCCGTGCCGGAGAACAGGGCGTGCAGGCTCAGCTTCACCCCGGCCAGAATCACGCCGCCCCGATAGCGTCGCTGCCGGTCCACCACCGTCACGGTGGTGGCGGTGCCGAAGTCGAACACCACCACCGGCAGAGGATATTCCGCCGCTGCCGCGGCGTCTGCCGCCAGCAGGTCCACCCCCAGGGTCTCCGGCTCCTCAATGGCGATCTCCAGCCCCGCCGGGGTAGTGGGACCCACCACCAGGGCCTCCAGCCCCGTAACGCTTCGGATGGCCCGGGCCGTTTCCTCCGTCAGCCGGGGCACCACCGAGCCGATGACGGCCCCCTCCGGGGCGTCATGGCCCGCCAGCACCTGCCTCACGGCGTCCTCGTAGGCCGCAAGGGGCAGCACCTCTCCCGAGGGGATGCGGCGCTGGGATACCACCCGGTCCCCGTGGTCCAGCAGGGCAAGAACAATGTTGGTGTTTCCGATATCGGCGGTCAGCAGCATAAAATTTCCTCACTTATACAGCGTTTTTAGCTTGGCCGGAAAGTTTGCGCTTTCCGGCCAAGCTGTGGTTATTTCAGGGCTTTTTCTTGGGAATGGTAACGGTAATGGTGGTGCCCTTGCCGGGCTGGCTCTCCAGGTCCAGGGTGCCGTGGCAATAGGCCACGGCATGCTTCACGATAGACAGGCCCAGGCCTGTGCCGCCGGAGGCCTTGGAGTGGCTCTTATCCACCCGGTAAAACCGCTCAAACACCCGGCTCTGGTGCTCCGGCGCAATGCCGATGCCGGTATCCGCCACGGAAATGGCGGCGCTGTCTCCCCGGTCGGTGACGGTGACCCGGACGCTGCCGCCGGGGACGTTATACTGAATGGCATTGTCGCAGAGGTTATACACCGTCTCATACAGCAGACGGCGCACGCCCTCCACCGGGATCTCCGGGCCCTCCACGGTGATGGCCGTCCCGCTTTTTTCCGATTTGTCCCGCAGATCGGCGGCGATATCCCGGCACAACGCCGAGACGTCCACGCGCTCCCAGGGCAGGGGGTCTCCCTCATCCAGCTGGGACAGGCGGATGATGTCGCCAATCAGGGCCACCAGCCGCTGTGCCTCCCGGCGGATGTGCCCCACGAACCGGGGCAGGTCCTCCTGCTTGACCAGGCCGTTCTCAATGAGCTCTGCGCTGCCGATGATGCCCTGAAGGGGCGTTTTCAGCTCATGGGATACGTTGGCGGTAAACTCCCGGCGGCTCTGCTCCGCCGTCTCCTGCTGGGTGATGTCAAAGGCCAGCAGCACCGCCCCCAGAGTGTCGGGGCCGGACTGGATGCGGGAGATGTCAAACTGATAAATGCGGCCCAGCCGCTGGACACGGACCTCGCTGTGACCGGCGTCCATGGCGGACGCCAGCGCGTCGCTGACGTCGCGGCCGCGGTCCACCGTCAGGAAATCCTGGCCCAGGCAGCTCTCGCCGGTGCCGAACACCCGGCAGGCGGCGGCGTTGATGCTGAGCACCGCGCCGCTTTCGTTCAGCAGCACCAGCCCCTCCTGCATGTGGGAGGTGATCTGGCGGAACTCGTCGGACCGGCGGCGCAGGTCCGTCAGCTGCCGGTCGATCTGCTGGCGCTGCACATTGATGCGGCACAGCAAAGGCGACAGCTCCTCATAGGTGTCGTTTTCCAGAGGGTGCTCCAGATCCAGGGCATTCAGAGGGGCGGTGATCCGGCGGGACAGACGGCCCGCCAGAAGGCCCGACAGCACCAGGGCTGCGGCGGCGGCCAGCAGAATGGCCGGCAGCATTCCCAGCACCAGCATGCCCACGGTAGCCCGGCTGACGGAAATGCGCAGCACCGAGCCGTCCGGCATACGCTGGGCATAGTAGCTGGTCTTTTCCAGCAGGGTGCTGGAATAGCGGGTGGAGCTGCCGGAGCCGGTGCGCAGGGCCTCCCGGACCTCCAGGCGGTCGCCGTGGTTCTCCAGGCTTTCGGCGTCGCGCTTGGTGTCGCACAGCACCGAGCCGTCGGCGGCGATCCAGGTCAGGCGGTAGCGGTCCGCCGTCAGCTTATTCAGCTTATTCAGGTAATCCGTGCCCTCCGTCTCCACGGCGGCGGCTGCCAATTGCAGCTGATCCTGGAGCTGGGACTCCTGCACGGAGGCAAAATAGCTGTACAGGCAGGTCATGACGATGACCACCCCCGCCAGCAGCACGGCCACGGCGGACAGCATAAACGAACGGAAAATTTTCTTGGTCATCCTTGTTCCTCCAGCCGGTAGCCCACATTGCGGACGGTCTGGATCAGACTGCCGTAGGGGCCCAGCTTCTGGCGCAGCGTGCGGATGTGCATGTCCACGGTGCGGGTCTCGCCGTAATAGTCGGTGCCCCACACCTGGGCCATCAGCTGGTCCCGGGTGAAGGCCATGCCGGGATGGGACAAAAACAGCCGCAGCAGCTCGTATTCCTTATAGGTCAGGGGCACCCGCTGCCCGTCGCAGGAGACGGTGTGGGCGTCCTGGTCCAGGGTCAGGCCGGACAGGTGCAGCACGTGGCTGGGCCGGGCGCACCGGCGCAGCACGGCCTTGACGCAGGACACCAGCTCCATGACCCCGAAGGGCTTGGTGAGATAGTAGTCCGCGCCCAGGTCCAGGGCCTGGATCTTGTCATATTCCGCGCCCTTGGCGGTGGCCATGACAACGGGGATGGAACGGGTGGCAGGGGCGGCCCGCATACGGCGCAGCAGCTCCACACCGTCCACACCGGGCAGCATCACATCCAGCACCACCAGCTCCGGCAGCTCCCGGGCCGACTCCAGCGCGGACCAGAAGGCCCCGCCGTCGGCGAAGCCCTGGGCCTGGAACCCGGTGGACTGAAGGGTGTATACCTCAATATCAAGGATACTGGCATCGTCCTCTACGCACCAGATCATGGGTTATCCCTCCTTGTGCCGGCCGGTGATGGAAAAAATCACCCACTCGGCGATGTTGGTGGCGTGGTCGCCGATGCGCTCGAAATACTTGGCGATCATCAGCAGGTCCAGGGCGTACTCCCCGTCGCCGGGGTCGGCGGCGATGCGGGAAATCAGGGCCTGCTTCACCTGGCGGAAATAGGCGTCCACGGTGTCGTCGGCAGCCAGAACGCCCTCTGCCTTTATTGTATCATGTTTTACGTATGCGTCAACACTTTCTGTCACCATAGAGATGGTTGCCCGGGCCATCTGGCAGAGAATGTCGTCATGCTCGGCGGTGCGGCCCTTCAGGAAGGTGACGATCTCGGCGATGTCCTGGGCCTGGTCGCCGATGCGCTCCATGTCGGTGATCATTTTCAGGGCGGCGGAGATCTGGCGCAGGTCCCGGGCCACCGGCTGCTGCTGCAAAAGCAGCTTCAGGCACAGCGACTCGATGGTGCGCTCCTTCTGGTCGATCTCGGTGTCCAGGGGGCCCACCTGGGCGGCCAGGGCGGGGTCTCCCTCCGTCAGGGCCTTGGCGGCCAGGGCGATGACCTCCTCGCACAGGGCGCCCATCTCGATGAGCTCCCGGTTCAGCAGCGCCAGCTGCTGGTCAAACTGTCTTCTCATTATCCGAACCTCCCGGTGATGTAGTCCTCGGTGCGCTTGTCGGTGGGGTCGGAGAACAGCTGCTCCGTTTTGCCGAACTCCACCAGCTCACCCAGCAGGAAAAAGGCCGTATTGTCGGAAATGCGGGCCGCCTGCTGCATGTTGTGGGTGACCATGACCACGGTGTAATGCTCCTTCAGCTCCAGGGCCAGGTCCTCGATCTTGGAGGTGGAGATGGGGTCCAGGGCGCTGGTGGCCTCGTCCATCAGCAGCACCTCCGGCTCCACGGCCAGGGCCCGGGCGATGCACAGGCGCTGCTGCTGGCCGCCGGAGAGGCCCATGGCGCTTTTCTTCAGCCGGTCCTTCACCTCGTCCCAGATGGCGGCAGAGCGCAGGGAGCGCTCCACGATGTCGTCCAGCTTGGCGTGGCTGCGGACGCCGTGGGTCCGGGGCCCATAGGCCACGTTGTCATAAATGCTCATGGGGAAGGGGTTGGCCTTCTGGAACACCATGCCGATGCGCTTGCGCAGCAGGGTGGGGTCCACCCTGGCGTCATAGATATTCTTCCCGTGGAAGTCCACCTCCCCCTCGATCTTCACGGAGGGGATCAGGTCGTTCATGCGGTTCAGAGTCCGCAGGAACGTGGATTTGCCGCAGCCGGAGGGACCGATAAAGGCGGTGATCTGCCGCTCCGGGATGGCGACGGATACGTCGTGGAGGGCGTGATTCTGCCCGTACCACAGATTCAGGCTCTTGGCCTCAAGAATGGGTTCCATAGCAATGCCTCATTTCTTTCGCAGCTTCCGCCCCACCAGGGAGGCGGACAGGTTGATCAGCAGGGTCAGCACCATCAGAATGGCGGCGATGGAGAAGGCCAGGGCCGTCTCGCCGCCCTCGGTGGCATAAACGTACAGGGCCACGGTCAGGGTGGCGGAGGAGGTGTGCAGAGCCTTGACAAAGCCCACCAGCTCCAGGCCGAAGCCCGCCGTATACAGCAGGGCGGCGCTTTCGCCCACAATGCGGCCCACAGCCAGGATGCAGCCGGTGACGATGCCGTCCACGGCTCCGGGCAGCACCACCGTGCGGATCATGTGCCATTTCCCGGCTCCCAGGCCCAGGGCCCCCTCCCGATAGGACTGGGGCACGGTTTTCAGGCTCTCCTGGGTGGTGCGGACGATGGTGGGCAGGATCATCACCACCAGGGTCAGGCCGCCGGCCAGGATGCCTGCCTGAAGGTTCATCCGCTGGACGAACAGCAGCATGCCTACCAGGCCGAAGATGATGGAGGGGATGCCCGTCAGGGTCTCGGTGGCGAACTCGATAACGGACACCAGGCGGCGGTTGGACGCGTATTCCGTCAGGTAAATGGCGGCCCCCACTCCCAGGGGCAGAACGATGACCATGGCCACCACGATGATATACAGGGTATCCAGAATGTTGGGCAGGATGCCCACGGTGTTCTTGATATAGCTGGTCTGGCTGGTCAGCAGGGACCAGGTGATGCCCGGCACTCCGCGATAGAAGATATAGCCGATGAGAAACAGCAGCAGGGCGCAGGTCAGCCCCGCGCACAGCCATACCAGGCCCCGCAGCCCTCTGTCATACAGGCGGCGGCGGGGCGACAGCTTTTCCTCCATGGGTCAGTCCTCCTTCCTTTTTTTGATGAACACGTTGAGAAATACGTTGATGAGCATAATGAACAGAAACAGCACCAGGCCGATGGAGAACAGAGCCTGCTGATACAGGCTGCCCACCGGGGCATAGGACATGCCGGAGATGATGCCGGTGGTGAGGAACCGGACGGACCGGAACAGCCCCGGCATATTGGCCACATTGCCTGCCACCATGATGATGGCCATGGCCTCGCCGATGGCCCGGCCCACGCCCAGCACCACGGCGGTGGCCACGCCGCTGCGGGCGGCGTGAAGGCTGACGCGGAAATACGTTTCGGCGGCGGTGGCTCCCAGGGCCAGGCTGGCTTCCTCATACTCCCGGGGCACCGCCCGCAGGGCCGTCTCCGACACGTTGATGATGGAGGGCAGCACCATAATGGACAGCACCAGGATGGCCGCCAGCAGACAGGCGCCGGACCCCAGGGAGAAGGTGGTGCGGATCAGCGGCACCAGCACGATCATGCCCACCAGGCCGTATACCACCGACGGGATACCCGCCAGCAGCTGCACGGCGGTGCGGATCACGGCGGCCACCGGGGCCGGGGCCAGCTTGGAGAGGAAGATGGCCGTCATCAGGCCGATGGGCACGCCGATGACCATGGCCCCGGCGGTGCCGTAAACAGAGGTGAGGATAAAGGGCAGAATGCCGTATTCCGCGCCGGTGGTGGTGTTGGTGGGGTCCCAGACCTGGCCGAACAGGAATTTGAACAGGCCGATCTGGCGGATGGCGGGCAGGCCCGAGAGGATCAGGTACACGCTGATGACCAGCACAAAGCCCACGGCCACGATGCCGCACAGCAGGAACACCAGGTGGATCACATTTTCCAGGGCCTTACGGGCCCCTGTATTCTTTGAACGCATAGTCGGTTCCTTTCTTGTCCGGAACGGGAAATGCCCCTGGCCCGGGATTCGGGTCAGGGGAGGCTTCCCGGGGTGATTACTTGGCCACGGGCACCGCACCGGCGTTCTTGATGAGGTCGGAAGCGGCGGCAGAGGTGGCGAAGTCAAAGAAAGCCTGGGCAGCGGCGGAGAGAGTAACGCCTTCCTTGGTCACCAGCACAAAGGGGCGCTGGATCTGGTAGCTGCCATCCAGGACGGTGGCTTCGGTGCAGGCCACACCGTTCACGGTCAGAGCCTTGACGGCGGCCTTGCCTTCCACGGCGGACAGGGAGGCATAGCCAATGGCGTTGGGGTTGCCGGCAACAGCCTCAATGACGCCGCCGGTGGAGGTCAGCTCCTGGTCCAGCTTGCAGGAGTCCTTGGTGTCGGTGATGGACTCAAAGCCGTCCCGGGTGCCGCTGCCGGACTCACGGCCGATGCAGGAGATGGCGCCGGGGTCGCCGCCCACTTCGCTCCAGTCGGTGATCTTGCCGGTGAAGATGTCGGCGATCTGCTGAGCGGTCAGGTCCGCGACCTTGCTGTCGGCGTTGACGATGATGGCGATGCCGTCCAGGGCCACGGTGGTCTCCTTCAGGCCGGCGGACTTCTCCTGGTCCTTCAGGGCCCGGGAGGCCAGGCCGATGTCGGTGGAGCCGTTCTTCACGGCCTCGATGCCTGCGCCGGAGCCGGTGGGGTCATAGGTGACGGTGACGCCGGGATTGTCGGCGGTGAACTGCTCCTTCAGAGCGCCGATGACCTTGTCCATGGAGGTGGAGCCGTTGGTGGACACGGAGCCGGAGAGAGCGGTGTTGTTGTCGTTGTTCTCAGGGGTGTCATTGCCCTTCTGGCCGCAGCCGGCCAGGATGCCCAGCACCATAACGGCGCACAGGGCGATGGAAAGAAACTTTTTCATTTTTTCAGAATCTCCTTTCGATTCGCGTTTTGGGATTTCCTTGGTACAGCTCATAGCATACGGAGCGGATGTAAAGGGGAAAAGACGCGTTTTGTAAAGTCTGCGTAAAATGCGGCGGATCGGTGCCGGAGAGGACGGCATAGCGGCGATTTTTTCTTCTCGTGAAAATATTTCCCCCGCAAACCAATTCGGACCGGAAAGCTGCTGGCCATTTTACACAAACGCCTTGCCGCGCCGTATGAATGCCCATAGGTCCGACGGAATGCGGCTTTCTTTTGTGACATAATTCACAAAAAGCCGCATAAAATGGGACTGTAAAATTGCCTGCTGCGAAACAGAACGACCCGGAGAGGAGGGGGGAGGCGTAAGAAATCGATTAAAGAAAGCGTAATGCGTGACAATACGGCGTTAAGGAGAGACTGTATCGCTTTACAGGGGAAAACACACATGGTAAAGTGACCATAGTCCCCTTTACCGGACATAAGGGGGACATCCATATGAGTAAGGAGAGAAAACAATGGAAGAAAGAAAAGGCTTTGGATCCAATTTCGGATTCCTCATGGCGGCCATCGGCTCAGCCGTCGGCCTGGGCAACATCTGGGGCTTTCCCAACAAGATGGGCGCCAACGGCGGCTTCACGTTCCTGATCATCTATCTGATCCTGGCTGCCTGCTGCGGCTTCATCGTCATGATGGGCGAGCTGGCCCTGGGCCGCAAGACCGGCCGGGGCGCCATCGGCGCATACAAAATTCTGTCCAAGAAGTTCAAGTGGCTGGGCTGGCTGGGCGTGCTGTCTGCCTTCCTGATTCTGGGCTTCTACTGCGCCCTGGGCGGCTACTGTCTGAAGTATGTCACCCTGAACGTGGGCAATCTGTTCCATGCCGGCTTCGGCACCGGCACCCTGGACGGCGCAGGCGTGTTTGACGCCCTGATGGCCAACCAGGGCGAGTGCGTGATCTACGGTCTGATCTTCGTGGCCATCACCATGGTCATCGTGATGGGCGGCGTCGGCGGCGGCATTGAAAAGGTCTGCTCCGTGGGCATGCCTGCCCTGTTCGTAATGCTGGTGATCTGCATCATCCGCTCCTGCACCCTGGACGGCGCAGTGGAAGGCCTGAAGTATATGTTTGTCCCCGGCTGGGCTCTGGCCAACGGCGTCATCAAGGAAGCGCCTAACTTCTTCTCTGTAGTATCCACAGCAGGCGGCCAGATGTTCTTCTCCCTGTCCCTGGGCATGGCGGCCATGATCACCTACGGCTCCTATCTGGATAAGAAGGAGAACCTGCAGAAAAACGCCATCATCATCGTGGTGATGGATACCCTGGTGGCCCTGATGGCCGGTCTGTGCGTGATCCCCGGCCGTTTCGCCCTGGACCCCACCGGCAATCTGGGCGGCCCCTCCCTGCTGTTTGTCACCATGCAGAACGTGTTCGACCGCATGGGCGCTGCAGGCCCCATCTTCGGCATCCTGTTCTACCTGCTGGTGGTGTTTGCCGCCGTCTCCTCCTCCATCTCCCTGCTGGAGGCCGTTGTGGCCCACTTTGTGGATAAGGCCCGGGACCAGGGCAAGGGCGACAAGCGCAAGCTCTATTCCCTCATCGGCGCCATCGGCGCCGGCATCCTGTGCGTCATCGTCTGCCTGGACGCTCTGGGCAACGCCGGTATCTCCCCGGCCGACATTCTGGGCATGCGTGTGGATCCCTCCGACAAGGTGCCCACCTGGAGCGCCGACTGGCTGGACTTCTTTGACTGCATCGCCGAGGGCATCCTGATGCCTCTGGGCGCGCTGCTGATGAGCATCATGTACGGCTGGGAGGTCGGCCCGGAGGTGGTCCACGCCGAGGCTACCCGGGAGGGGCAGTCCTTCGGGGCCTACGGCTGGTTCAAAATCTGTATCAAATACATCACGCCTCTTTGCATGCTGCTGGTGCTGTACGGCCAGATCAAGGAGTTCTTCTTCGTATAAACGGTACTTGTTCCTGATATAAACGGTATATCCCGAGCCGGGGCAGACGCTCCGGCCCGGGATTTTTTTGCTCCTCAAGGACTTCCGGCAAATTACGCCAAATCTTTGTGAAAAAGGTAAAAAGACGAGTTCACAATTTGTTAAAATAATGGAAAGTATCGCTAAGAACTTGACAAAATGCGCTATTGGCGAGTAATATAAGAGAACCAAAACTTGAGGAGGTAAATCACTCTAATGGAAAAGAAAGGTACCAAGAT
>OHJY01000260.1_pt1 | contig 22269 bp, 16 predicted proteins | sample 1568681 | NCBI WGS metagenome assembly OHJY01 (sample SAMEA3879540, study PRJEB24766) | human gut metagenome | biome: human-associated habitat; feature: feces | place: USA | collected 1985/1987
ATTGCTCAACTTATTCTTTCACCATTACTAAATATGTGCCTTATGACAAAGGCATGTTTGTCGGCAGAGTCTTTATTGTCGGTCTTGCGTTGTGTATTCTGGTTTATTTCTTCAGAATTGGCTCGCAGGTGAGATTGACACCCAGTTTCTTGAAAATCTTCTGGTCAACTTCGCTCAGCATGACAGTGCAGTGAACTTGGCAACCGCGCAGTTTCGGCAGTTGCTCAAGCGCCTTACGGCAGTTTTCGTCGTTTTCAGAGAGAACAGAGAGCGCCACCAGAACCTCGTCGGTGTGCAGGCGCGGGTTGTGTCCGCCGAGATATTGAATCTTCGTGTGCTGAATAGGCTCAATCATCGATTGCGGAATCAGTTTGATTTTGTGGTCGATGTTGCCAAGATGTTTCATCACGTTGAGCAGCAGCGCCGCGCAGCATCCCAAGAGTTCGCTTGAACTGCCGGTGATGATGTCGCCGTTCTCCAGTTCGATGGCGGCAGAAGTGTGTCCCGTCAGTTTCTTGCATTCCTTGGCAGCGGTGGTAGTGCGGCGGAAGTCCGTGTCAATCTTTGCCTGGTTGAACAGCATCTGGATTTTGCTGATTTCCGATTCGTTGCAGGCGCCGCGTGCCATTTTGTTCGTGGCATCGTAATAGCGTCTGATGATTTCGTTCTTCGAAGCGTTGCAACATACTTCGTCGTTGCTGATGCAGAAGCCAACCATGTTGACGCCCATATCGGTAGGCGACTTGTAGGGGTTGGAACCGTAGATGCCTTCAAAGAGCGCGTTGAGCACCGGATAAATCTCGATGTCGCGGTTGTAGTTGACGGCAATTTTGTTGTAGGCTTCCAGATGGAATGGATCAATCATGTTCACGTCGTTGAGGTCGGCCGTGGCTGCCTCATACGCGATGTTGACGGGGTGTTTCAGCGGCAGGTTCCAAACGGGGAAAGTCTCAAATTTGGCGTATCCCGCTCTCGTTCCGCGCTTGTTTTCATTGTAGAGCTGGCTCAGGCATACGGCCATCTTGCCGCTTCCAGGGCCCGGCGCTGTGACGATGACGAGGGGGCGTTCCGTTTCCACGAAATCGTTTTTCCCGAAGCCTTCGTCGGAGGCGATGAGCTTCACGTTGTGTGGATAACCCTCGATGAGGTAGTGACAATATGTCTTGATGCCGTCGCGTTCAAGGCGTTGCTTAAACTGCATGGCGGCAGGTTGTCCGTTGTAGTGGGTGATGACCACGGAGCCGACCATGAAGCCTCTGTTTTGAAATTCGCCTCTCAGTCGCAGCACGTCTTCATCGTAGGTGATGCCGAGGTCGGCGCGTTTCTTGTTTTTCTCAATGTCGGTCGCACTGATGACGATGACGATTTCAATGCTGTCGCTCAGTTTCTGAAACATGCGCAACTTGCTGTCGGGCAGGAAACCCGGCAACACGCGGCTGGCGTGGTGGTCGTCGAAGAGCTTGCCGCCCAATTCCAAATACAGTTTACCGTCAAACTTGGAAATTCTCTCCTTGATGTGTTCGGATTGAATTTTCTGGTACTTCTCGTTGTCAAATCCTATGTTCATGATGTCGTGTCACTATAATTTCTATGCAAAGTTACAGCAAAGTCGCCGCAATACAAAATCCTCTTGAATGTGTTTTTTTCGAGATGCGATTTTTTTATTACATAAAGGCGGTACGGGCAATTTGCCTATACCGCCTTTTAAGCTGTAGGTTGGGAAACGAAATAAGTATATGTAAGGAGAAGCTCCCACCTACTTATCAATTAACCTTGATGACAAAGTCGGCGCATTCTTTGGGGACAGAAATACCTTCGATAGACTTTTTGCCCTTCACTTTTTTGATGCGCAGTTTCTCGCCAGTGGTCAGCACCACGGCCTCCTTGCCTTTGCATCCAGCAGGCAGTTCGTCAATCCTCGTGACATCGTTTTTGAGGATGTGCATATAGAACGTCTGTCCGTTTCTTGTTGATACGATGCTGTCGCCGCCTTGCGGATAAGTCACACCGTCTGTGCCGTAGATGGCCTCTCCGTTAGCTTTCAGCCATGCGCCCATTTTGTGCAGTCTTTCAACCGCCGTTTTCGGCAAATTGCCGTCGGGCTGAGGGCCGATGTTCATCAGCAGATTCGCCCCCTTAGAAGCTGTGCGTGCCAGCAGGCGGATTAATGTCGTTGCCGACTTATAGTGCTGGTCGGCCACTTTATATCCCCACATGCCGTTCATCGTTTGGCACGTTTCCAGCGGGAGCGTTTCGCTCACACCATTTTCACCAGAATATCCCGCTTCGTTTTCTCCTGGCACGTCACGTTCGAAAAGCTGGATGTCTTCGCCGGCCATTGGAGGCAGGTGGTGGTTGTTTCCCACCAGACAGGCGGGCTGCAGGCGGTGGATGAGGTCATATTGTTCTCTCACGCGCCAGTCAAACGGAACAGAGTCTTGGTCGTGGTCCCAATAGCCGTCAAACCAGATGGCGTCGACTTTGCCGTAGTTGGTCAGCAATTCCGTCAGCTGAGCGTTCATGAAGTTGAAGTAAGTCTGGTAGTTCGGCTTCGGTTCGCGTCCCGTGTGGTGTCCCGTTCTTCCAAGCGGATAGTCGGGTCTTCTCCAGTCGAGGTGTGAATAATAGAAATGCAGTCCCATGCCCTCCTTATGGCAGGCATCGGCCAGCGCTTTGACGATGTCCTTTTTGTAAGGCGTGTGCATGATGTTGTAGTCCGACTGCTTCGTGTCCCACATAGAAAAACTGTCGTGGTGTCGTGTCGTGAAGCAGATATATTTGGCACCAGCGTCCTTGAACGTCTTAATCCAGCTGTCGGCATCAAAGTCGTGTGGATAAAACGCGTTGGCAACCTTCTCATATTCCTGTCCGTTGAGTTTGCCAGTTTCCAGATACCACTCGCCTTGTGCGAAGAGGCTGTAGATGCCCCAGTGCAGAAAGATACCGAATCTGCGGTTGGCAAATTCCTTGCGAGCCTTCAGGTTTTCAGCGCTCGGCGTGTAGGCGGCCGGCTCTTGTTGTGCTGTTGCGGGGGCGGCGAGGAGCAGTGCCGAAACCAGCGTAAGGCCAGTTCTTTTCAGAAGATAAGAGATTTTTCTCATGTGTTTTTGTGTGATGGTTGTTAGTGACTTAGTGATTGGAAATATCAGCCAAGATGCTTTGGTTTGTCCTATTTTCAATGCAAACACAAAGTAACAAAAATATATCGAGGTGCAAAAGGATATTTTCGTTTATCTTGTTGTTGGGGACTTGAACGGTGTAAGTCACAATGGGACAATATATAAAATAAGCAGGCTGGTGCCGCCCTTTTTGTGCTACTTTTTTGATAACTTTGCACAGAGAATCTTTGGGGATTTTCTACTTATAAGCTAATTATCGAACACCTACATAACAAGACGCTTATGGCAAACTACAAAGACAATATGCCCCGCACGGCGGAGCCATTCAACATGGTTTATTTCCACGGTTTCGCTTCTTCAGGCGCGACAGGCACGGCAGAACTGCTACGCAAGATTTTCCCTTCTTCGGAGATACTTGCCCCCGACATTCCCGTTGACCCAGTAGAGGCGCTGCCTTATCTCAAGGCTTTTTGTGAGGAACACCATCCGGATGTCGTTGTCGGAACGAGTATGGGTGGCATGTATGCCCAGCAGATGCGTGGGTTTCTGCGCATCTGTGTGAACCCCGCTTTCCGTATGTCAACGATGAGCAAAGTGTTGCACACTGGGACATTCAAGTTTCTCAACGGACGCAAGGACAGTCAGAAGGAGTTTCGCATCACGGCCGACATCATCCGCCATTTCAACGAAATGGAGCGCCATCAGTTTGACGACATCACCCCCGAGGAGCGCGAACTATGTTACGGCCTGTTTGGAACGGGCGACACGACGGTCAATCCAATCAACGCCTATAACACATTCACAAAATATTATGCGCATGCCGAGCGTTTCGACGGCGAACACCAGCTCAACGAGCGTTCTATCCGTCATGCACTTTTGCCTTTGCTCAAACGCCTGTTTGGAGAACGTTATGAAGCATCGACGCAAGAGCCGTTGCCCGATTATATGAAGTACTAAGGAACTAAGCAGAAGTCCGCTTCGATAAAGATACACGAAAAGAGACTCCCGCCCGTCTGCCAGGAAGCAGATAGGCGGGAGTCTCTTTTCGTTCTATATAGGCATAACGCCATTATTTATGCGCCCTATCAGATGGGGCGTTCAAAATCCAGATTGGTAGAGCGGCGCACGCTGCCCCTGTAAGGGGCAAACCCCGCAACCCTCGCCGCGAGCGCCCTGAAAGGGCAGCCAGTTCTCAGCCCAGGGCAACGCCCTGGGTATCAGTGCATAAACGACCACGCCCTGTAAGGGCAAAAGTATGGGCGAATGGTTGGCTTTTACTTTTGCCCTTACAGGGCGTAGGGAATGGAGACATGGTACCCAGGGCGTTGCCCTGGGCTACGAACTTGCTGGGCTTTCAGCCCGCGCAGGGCCGCAGAAAAGGCTTTTTCCGCACGCTCTCCATCTACTTAACTTTCCTGGATTTTGAATACTCTACCTATCAGAAGTTGACTTTCGTGCCGAGCATGAGGCGTGCCTGCGCTTCTGCCGGATGGCTGTTGCTGCGCTGGATGGTTTTCTGCATCAGCGTGCCGACCGGTTCGGCGAAGATTTCAATCTGATCGTTGACAGCAACGCCAGCTTGCACACCGAGTTCAAGACCGAGCGCGTAGGCAGGACGGTAGCCCTCGCGGGAGCCGATGTTGGCGGTGACGCCAGCGATGCCCGTCAGGCGGAAGGGCGAAGTGGAAGAGGCCGAGAGCAGGTTGCGCAGATAGTCGGCGTGTAGCGTCGTGATGTGCATATTGCCCTTGCCGTGCTTCTGAATGGTGGCATCAGAGAGGCCCACTTGCCATCCGTGGGCAGCCGTTTTCCATTGTCCGTAGCTGAGGTCGAAATCGAGAGAGAACTTGCGGCGTACAGGCGACATGTTCGTCACCGTTCCAGAATAGAGGCCCGTTCCGAAAGAAGCGCTGGCAAACTGTTTCTTGTCCGTTCCTTCTACAGACATCTTGTCGGACACTGGTTTCAGGCGGTAGTTCAATCCCAACAGGAGTTGCGGCACGATGCGCTTCATGCGGGAATCGTAGCGCTTGTCGAGACGATAGGCCACTTGCGGTTCGGCGAAAAGTTCCACCTGACGGCCCGTGCGCACAGCCAGTTGGCCGCCGCCGTGGATGTCGCAGTCAAAATGCGTCTTTCCCCTCAGATAGTCGATGCCGAAGTTCATACCCGCCAGCGCACGTACGCTGACGATGCGGTCTTCGTTGTAGCCATAGGTGAGGGTGGTGAGGTCAGCGATGTAGTCGCCGCCAGCCAAGAGCGCAGCGAAGTGCTTGTCGGCATGCGGGTTGGCCTGTCCCGTGAGCGAAAGTCGCCAAGCCGAGACAGGGCTGTACCAGTGTCCGTAGCTCAGGCGTCCGGCCAAACCATAATTTTCTTTGCTTCGGAGGCCGTTTCCGTTGGTGTAGGTGCCGCCAGCCATCGAGAAGAAACTCTTGAGCTCAGTCTCGTTAAAGCGCTCGCGGTTTTCTGTTGGCTGGTAACCATGCAGATACACTTGCAGACCGGCCATGAGCGTTCCTGTCACGTCGCGGCGTAGGCCCGGCGTGGTGAATTGTTCCAGATAGTCCTTGGCATGGATTTGTGCTTGCGGTTCGATGAAGAGTCCCCACATGCGGTTGATATGCCAAAGTCCCTTCAGACCAGCTTGGAGTCCTGGATAAACCTTGTACTCTCCGCCGTGCATGGCCAGATTGGCGCCCAAGGAGCCGATGAGCTCGAAGCGGCGGTCGGGGTCATATCCGTGGAAGGCGTTGTTGATGTTCCAGAGATAGTCAGCACCAACGGACACCGTTTTCACGCGGTCGTCTTCCCGTCCTTCAATCTGTGCTGCCTGTCCCCAGAGACGCACACCCGAGGTGGCGTTAAACCATTTGCCGACACCCATGAAGGCCGCGGGGCGTACATAAGTGAAGGGGTGGCCAGCAGCCGAAGAAGTGCCAGGCAGCGCCCCGCCGATGCCTGCCTCCAAGAAGAGATGGTCGTAGGCCGTTTCCTGTTTGAAGTCGTCGTTGCGGGCCAACTGCGTGCGGGTGTCGCCGCCTTGCATGAAGGAGAGGCCCGCCATGATGCTGCCCGCTGCATTGAGTTTCTTCATGACAGGGCCGTAGGCGGCATAGCCTTTCTTATAGGCATCCACGCGTGGCTCGATGAATAAGTCAACGCCATGTGCCAAATGGAAATTAGCCTGAAGCCCTGCGCCGAAACCCGGACTCAACTTGCGTCCGTCGCCGCTTGCGCTGGCATTGATCGATGCGTCGGCCACAGCGTTGACCCAGAAAGTGCGGTTGGGGTCGTAGCCGCCAAACGTGTTGTACATGTTCCAAAGATAGCCCACCGAAGCGTTGAGCGCCTTCACGTGTTGATGGCCTTCCTGCTTGTAGGTGGAAGCCAAAGCACCGAGGCGCACTCCCGAATAGGGGGAGAACCATTTGCCGATGTAGCCACCGACACGTGCGCCGGCATATTTCGTTTGCGAACCGCTGCTCTGAAGCAGTGACGAAGGACCGCCTGTGAGACTCACGAAGGTGTGGTTGAGGAAGTGTCCGTCGTCTTCAAACACACCATTGGCCGTGTGTTCCTGCAGACGATAGCCCAGTCCGGCAGCCACGGAGGCTGCGAAGCGATAGCCGCGCCAATTGCTCTCCTGCGCAATTTTGTCGGAATAGAGTCCCACCATTGGTTCGAGATAGAAATAGCCAAAGCGTGAGAGGTTCACCTGTCCGCGCAGACCGAGATGCGCTCCGAGCGCATTCGTGTGCACGCCGTTGTTCGTCGTGTAAACATAGTCCACTCCCGCCTTACCGATGAGTTCAAACATGCGAGAATTGCTGTATGTCGAGTCGCGCATCGTCGACACCGAGAGCGCTGTGATGTTGAGCAGATAGTCGAGTGAAGCCCCCATGATGTTGGCGCTGTTTTGCTCTCCAGAGAATTTGCCGCCCTGAAAGCCGAGGCGCCATCCGTGGAGCGGAGTCACCCAGTCGCCGATGCCCAACTGCGCTGTCAGTCCGGCTGTGCTGAAATGCGACGATGAGCGCGTCACGATGCTGTTTGCGCCGATGCCGCCTTCCACGAAGAGGTGGTCGCCGAAGGTTTTGTTTTCAAAGTGTTTGGCCACTTTTGGGCGTTGCAGCATGTGGTCGAGCGCACTTCCCGGCACCTGTGCCGAGAGGGGTATGGCCAGCGCGAAAAGACAAACGCCAACGCCTTTCTTATATAGGATGCCGCTGCTGAATTGCAGGCGGCAGGTATTTTTCTTGTTATTCATTGATCAAATTTTTAGAGGTAATGGTTGTTGCATGTTATCACCATTACAAACGCCTATTTTTTGTCGAGAATCAAGTCGTTGACGTCACCGTCGGTATAGGCGGTGCGTTCCAGTTCCGGATCCATTGAAAACGCCTGCTTGAGTTCCGTGTAAGCCTCAACTGGTTTTTCGGCGCGGTTGAGACAAACGGCTCTGAGATAATGCGTGAGCGCTTCCTCTTCAGGCAGTTCCTTCGAGCGCTTCAAGGCCTCCTCGTTGCGCTTCATGGCCAGAAGCATCACCACCTCGTTGCGCAAGCCAGTGGCAGCGATGGCATTGAAGTTGTCCTGATTGTAGTCGCCGTTGAGCGTTGCCGTGACAATCTTGAGCATGTGGGTGTCGGGCGTGTCGGGCAGGAAATCCGAGATGCTGTCGGCCTGTGAATATTGTCCGGAATTGAGCAGCGCAATCATGTGGTTGGCATTGAGCGTGGCCGGTGCCTTCTTGCCTGCATAGGGTTTGAGCAAGTCGCGGTCGGCCTTTCCGTTTTTAATCAAGATGGCCTGCAAGTCGCTGGCAGCGATGCCGAAGCTCGGATAGATTTCCAATGCCTGGCGGATGATTTTTTCGCGTTTCGCTTCATCGGCTTCCGCGCGGTAGAGGCGGAAAAACTCGTAGCGCGACAGCTGCTTATAGTCTTTCTCATAGAGTTGCTGGATTTCGCTGAGCGTGAGAACGCGGAAGATGGAATAGTTGAGCGCATATTCCACGCGGCGCAACTGCGGCAGATATTTCGCCTCCAGCGTGTTGCGGAAGAACGGCAGGCGGCGGATGTGGCGTCCCTGCACGTCGGGCGTTTTATAGCGGTTGAGGATGTCCTGGATGGCATCGGCCTCCTTGTTGAGGCTGTCGCGGCGCAGCAGCGCCACCACGTCGTCCCACTTCGCCACTTTGGCTTTCGAACTTACGCTCATGCGGCGGCGCGTTTCGCTGTCGAGCTGTCCGACGATGTAGTTGAGGGCCGATTGCATACGCTTCTCAGCCAGTTTCAGGTTGCCAGCATACGAACCATCGGGCGAGGCCGTACCCATGATGCTGAAAGCGCGGAGCGATGCGTCTTTGCTGTGGGCGATGGCCTGAAGCTGTTCGTTGAGCTGCGAGAGTTCGTCGGCGTTGCGTGGGTTGCTCAGGTCGAGTTTGGCCGAACCGATGGGAAATTGCAGTTTGATTTCTCCCTTGCTGTCGCGCAACTGCATTTCGGCTTTCGGATAGTAGGCCGAATCGGTCACGATGGTGCCTTGGAAAGCATAGTCGAGGAAGCGCAGCGGATTGACCGTTCCGCGGGCGATGATCGTCGTGTCGCGATAGATGATGCGGTTGTAGTTTTCAATGGCAGAAAACACGTCGCAGGAATAGTCGTCGCGTGCGTCGTCAATGTAGATAGAGTCGCTGTAACCGATGATGTCGTTCTTGCGTCCCTTTTCGCGCAAGGAGTCGGCCTTGATGGTGATGTATTTTGCCAGCGGGTCGCCTTGTTTCAGGTCGAAGTCATACATGCGTTGCTGAGTGCGATTGTAGGTCTGTGCGTCATACACCATTGGGCGCATGGCCTGCATGGTCTTTTTCGAAGCGTTGTGGAAGATGGGTTGCACAACGAGTCGCGTGTCGCTTGAAAACATTTCGCGCGGCACACGCACACGTGTTTTGATGATGGCATAATTGCCTCTGATTTCAATCTGTGTTGGCTCCGGCATGATTTTGTTGACGATGCGCTTCACCACCACGGTGGCCTCGCCCAATTCAATGTCGTGTTCGTCCATCTCCACCTCAATGTAGGTGAGGTTTTTCACGCGGATGGTGCGGGCTTTGGCGCCCACCATGCTGAAGCGCAGTATGCTGTTGCCGAAAACGTTGGTGGCGAAGCGTCCGTCTTCATCCGTGGTGGCCAAGAGGCGTCCCGATTTCTCGTCTTGCACGTTGACCCCCATGAGCGGTTTGCGCTTTTCTTTTGAGATGACTTTACCCGTCACGCGGATCACGTCGTCGGCCAAAACCGTCTGTGTGCCAGCCGCGAAGAGAATCATCAGGAGAGCCGCGATGAGGCGCGGGAGCGTGGCGGCTCTGAGTTGGCTATGTAATTTTTTGAATGTCATTTCAGAATGTAAGTGAAGGTTATTCCGGCTTTCAGCGGCGCGGGAATGGTTTTGGTGTGGTTAATCTCTTTGGGTTCCGTTGTTCCCTCGGCAAATTTCTTCTCACGCACGTGGAGCATGCCCAGTCCGACGGTGGTTTCAAGGCTCCAACGGCGTGAGAGCACAAAACTATAGCCGTAGGTCACACCTCCGCCGAGGGCATCGCCCATGTGGTTGGTGTGGTTCCAAGCCATACTGTAGATGCCGCCGAAGCCCATGAGTCCCACGAAATGTCCAGCCTGCGGACGGGCTGAAAACCAGTAGCGGGCTTCTGGCATGAAGGCAGCAGAATGGAGCTTGTAATCGCTGATGGTGAAGGGATTGACGGCACCTTCAAGATTGAGGGTGAAATGGCGTGAGAGACGGAACTCTACGCCAGCATTGGGGGAAAGCGTTCCCCAATAGAGTGCATTGGTTTTGAAAGAAACGCGTTGTGCGCATGCGGTGGCCGCGATGGCAGCAGCAAAGCAGAGGCCGCACAGGCGTTGATGGAATTGCTTCATGTAATAATGATTGAAGTTTTGTGGTGTTTTGTTTTGATAAGCAGTTTACCTGAATATGTATTTGGTATGGAAATGCAAATTTAGGATAAAGTGAAGAATTAGCCAAGATTCTCAGAATGAAAAAACGTTGATATAGAAATAGTTCTCTTCGTTCTGCATGGTGGGTTTTGCAGATGTGCGCTCTGCATGGTGGCATTGCTGATTTGTGACATCTGTTGGCGTTGAAGACAATGGTACGCCCGTCCTTTTCTCTCCATTCCCTATTTTTGTCAGTGCACGCGGGCCCAGACGCAACCGTCTCTGCTCCCAGATGCGAACGTGTCTGCTCCCAGACGCGAGCGCGTCTGGGACGAGGCACGTCTGCACACCGTCCCGCGTTCGCTGACAAGTATAGGGGAAGGGGGGAGGGAGGGTGTTCAAAATTCAGAAAAATCAAGGTTGGTAAAGAGGCGACAGCGCCCCTGAAAGGTAGGGCGTTCAAAATTGAAATATCAAAGGTTAGCGGTAGCGCCCTCGTAGCGGAGATTTGCACAGACCCACACAATCGTCTGTTGCGGCGCCAGCATTGTAGCTCACTTTGCTTGCAAAGTGAGGGCCACGAACACGTAGCGAACATGACCAACGCTCTGGGGCATGACTTTGTTGGATTTTCAGTGCTTGTCCGCCACAATATTCGCCCCCCTCACTTTGCGAGCAAAGTGAGCTACAGTGCTTCGCCCCAGGCCTCCACCAAATGTTCGCGCGATGCTCCTTGCAGCGATGCCCCTTGCAGCGATGCCGCTCTCGCTTGCTATTTGCTCAAAAACGAGCCGAAGTTTTCCTTGATTTTGAACACCCTATCTTACAGGGCGTAGGGAATGGATATGTTTTTTTGTGTCGAGCCTAAGGTAGGCTCGTGCTTTCATAGTTTTTAGATTAGGTGGCATTGCCTGTCCGTGAGGATCGGCGACGCTTTCTGTTTCCTATTCTATTAAATCGTTTTCGGCTACCATTGGGAGGACGGTAGGCTCTTGCTCGTAATGCGCGTTATGCTTTGCTTGAAGCTGCCGGTGTAATTTATTGATTTCGTTCACCAGATCTGTTATTTTTTCGTTTTGCTTTTCGATGATGTCGAGATAGCGCATGCGCTCCATGCTTGGTATTTCAGTCTGCGCCTTTCCACTGGTTCCGTTAACCACCGTCTGCACATCAATTTTTTCGTTTTGCTTTTCGATGATGTCGAGATAGCGCATGCGCTCCATGCTTGGTATTTCAGTCTGCGCCTTTCCACTGGTTCCGTTAACCATCGTCTGCACATCATTACTTGTGTATTTCCTTGTTTTAGCCGTTCTGACATAATTCGGCAGGTTGGAATTCCGGTGTACCGTCGTTCGCGGGTCACAGACTTTCATGCCGTTTTTTCTTTTTATTTTAGGCCATCCGCCGTCTGGTTCAATTTTCGATTGCGGTGTGATAGGGGAGAATATATCATCGTCTCCTGCTTGTTCATCAAAGAAAAAGGCCGTGATTGGCACACTCCAGGCATTGCAGAACTTCATCATCTGCGCCATCGGCATCATGGTTGCTCCGTTAATCCATTTGCCGAGTGTTCCGTAATCTTGTATTTCTAAACTTTCCAAAAGTTTCCTGCGCAGAATCTGTGGGTTGGCTTTCATCCAGTCGCACAAGAATCCGTAATTGTAGACGTAATTGTTTGTCTTCATAATGTATTTTATTTGGTGATTTTACTGCAAAAGTATAATTTATTATTGAAGTGTCAAAGCCTTTTTTTAAAAAAAACTTTGTCTTATCTATAATTTCTTTGTAAAAGCAAGGCCGCTTATCTTCACAGACGAGCGGCCTTTGAATGTAAACAAAAAATTCATAAATGATTTGAATCCTGCCCGCTACTCTCACGAGCCACGGGTAGACACTAACATTATTTAATAACAAGGCAAAGATAGCGAAAACAGACGGTACAACAAAGCGAATTCCGCCGTTTTCGCATCCTTACGTCTCCTGCGATTTCGTTGTTTTGTTCAAACAATTTGTTTGATAAACAAATAGCATGGCGATGCCGTACCACGCCCCCTTCCCGCGCCAACCACGTCCGAGTCTTTTCCGCGCCGTTTTGTACCTTTACAACATGAGTAGTTTCATAAGACTTGTTCTGTTTTTATCAACGCCCATTCCAGACCATGTTTAACCTTTAAAAATACTATTATGGCAAAGATTATATTCTTTGGCAGAGAAAAATCGTTGTGCGTTCTGCCCGCCTTATGGTTTTGTGGTTAACATAAAAAGTAGGTGGCCAAAACTGGTTTTGACCACCTACTTATCATTCCTAAAATCTCATTGCATCACAAGATGCCTTGTGCCATCATGGCGTGTGCCACCTTCATGAATCCGGCGATGTTGGCGCCCTTCACGTAGTTGGTGTATCCGTTTTCACGGCCATAGCGCAGACACTGGTCGTGGATGGCGCTCATGATGCTGTGCAGACGGTTGTCGACCTCCTGAGCCGACCAAGAGATGTGCATGGCGTTTTGCGTCATTTCCAAACCAGAAGTGGCAACGCCACCTGCATTTACAGCCTTGCCTGGTGCGAAGTTAGTTTGGTGTTGGATGAAATAGTCAACGGCTTCGGCCGTACATCCCATGTTGCTCACTTCAGCCACGAGCTTCACGCCGTTTTCAACCAGTTGGCGTGCGTCTTCTTCGCCCAATTCGTTTTGCGTGGCGCAAGGCAGGGCAATGTCAACGTGTTCGCACCAGGGCTTCTTGCCAGCGTGGAAAGTGGCTTCCGGATAGCGTTCTGCATAGGGCGCCACGATGTCTTCGCCAGAGAGGCGCAGTTCAAGCATATAGTCGATTTTTTCGCCGCTGACACCATTGGGGTCGTAGATGTATCCATCGGGGCCACTCAAAGTGACGACCTTCGCGCCCATCTCTGTGGCTTTTTTGGCGGCACCCCAGGCCACGTTGCCGAAACCGGAGATGGCAACCGTTTTTCCTGCGATGTCGTCGCCACGGTCGGCAAGCATCTGCTTGACGAAATAGAGCGCGCCGAAGCCTGTGGCTTCCGGACGCAGGATGGAGCCGCCGAAGTCGAGACCCTTGCCGGTGAAAGTGCCTGTGTGTTCGCGCGTGAGTTTCTTATACATTCCGAACATATAGCCCACTTCACGGCCGCCAACGCCGATGTCGCCTGCTGGCACGTCTTGGTCAGGTCCCAGGTTGCGCCAAAGCTCGAGTATGAAGGCTTGGCAGAAGCGCATGATTTCTGCTTCGCTGCGTCCGCGGGGTGCGAAGTCTGAACCGCCTTTTCCGCCGCCCATCGGCAGGGTGGTCAGGGCATTTTTGAAAGTCTGTTCAAAGCCAAGGAACTTCAAGATGCTCAGATTGACAGAGGGGTGGAAACGGATGCCTCCCTTATATGGGCCGATGGCGTTGTTGAATTGCACGCGATAGCCGATGTTGACGTTGACATCACCGTGGTCGTCCACCCAAGGCACGCGGAAAGTGAGGATGCGGTCGGGCTCTACGAGGCGTTCCACGAGACGGACGCGTTCAAATTCGGGATGCTCGTTATAGACGGGTTCGATGGACTGCAAAACTTCGCGCACGGCTTGCAAGTATTCTTTTTCGCCTTGGTGTTTGGCTTCGAGCGCGGTGAGAATCTGTTCGGTTTTCATACAGATATTGTGTTTTTGGTTAGTATTGAGAAACGCCATGTTGGGCGTTTCTGCTTGGTGTTTAGATGTTTTTCAATGGGCCGCCCATACCTTCCCGTGTCGTGGGGTGGATGGGGTGCCGTCCAAATGAAAATTGGATGTCCCAAAATTATAGAAAGTTTTTGAGACATCCAATTTTTTATCAAGATATTTGTGACAGGCGGTTGTTTAAAAATAGTTTACAGAGATGGCCTGCTTTTGTTAATCGTGAATTGTGTATTATAAGGTGTTTATATAAGTAGCTGGTCAAAATTATTTTTATAATATATGCCAAGAGTATTATTCGTACATTTGAAACGTCCTCTCGGGCGCATCTACTTACCTTGTTTTCAGTCGCAATGCCCGCATTGCTCCTTCACCCAAGGTGGCGTATCTGCATCCCGATAGAACATTTCAAATGTAAAAATAATTCTGACCACCTACTTATAGTGTCTTATGCGTTCTCCTGTTCGCTTTCCCTTTCGTTGGGCATTTCCGCTTTGTGGCAGCGTTCGTAGAGGTCGCGATAGAAAGCGTGGTGGCCGAGGGTTGACGACGAACCGAGAATAATCAGTTTCATTCTCGCTCTGGTGATGGCCACGTTCATGCGGCGGAGGTCGGAGAGGAAACCGATTTGTCCGCTCTCGTTGGCACGTACCATTGACACCAGCACGATGTCGCGCTCCTGTCCTTGGAAGGCGTCGACTGTGTTGACCGTGATTTGAGCTGCCAACGGGCGCAGAAAACTCTCGCGGCGAATCAGCGAGCGGAGATATTGCACCTGTGCTTTGTAGGGCGAGATGATGCCGATGTCGGCACGTTCTTCCAAGAGGCGGTGGCGGCCAACGCGTTCCACGTAGGCTTTCAGCGTCTTGATGGTCAGTTGGGCTTCGGCCTTATTGATGCGGCCGTAGGAGGCGGCCACGAAGGCTTCGTGATAGTCCGCCGTTCCCTCTCCTTCATTCGCTTCGTTTTTCAGGGTGGGCATTTCGTCGGTGTCCACCCACACCAGTGGCCAGTCGAGCTCGTCGAGCATGCTGCGATGGCTCACCTCCGGCGCTGCTTTCAATTGGCCACCATAAAACCAGTCGGAGGAGAAGCGCATCAGTGTTTCGTTCATTCGGTATTGCAGCGTGAGCAGTCGAACACATTCTGGACGCGTTTCTGCCACGTGTTCCATCAGCGTCACCGCCAGTCCGCCCTTCATGGCCGCTTGGCTTTTCACGGTTGGCGGCAGTTGGCAGTGGTCGCCCGCCAGGATGACGCGGTCGGCCTTTTGCAGGGCAATCCAGCAGGCCGCTTCCAGGGCCTGCGCCGCTTCGTCGATGAAGAGCGTGTGGAAATGATGGCCTGTGAGCACGGGGTTGGCCGTGCCCGCCAGTGTGGCCGCCACCACGCGGCAACCGTCGAAGAGCGCGTGGCGGATGCGTATTTCCAGTTCGTCGGCCCGCTCCTTGAGGCGTGCAATCTTCTGGTGGAAATTTGCCGGGCGTCCTTTCCTCGGTTGGCTGTAGAGTTGGCGGATGGTGCGGCGCGTTTGCCAAAGCGCCGGATAGTCGGGGTGGGCCTCGAAGCGGCGCTCATAAGTGTTTTGCAGCATGGCGTCGGTCACGCGGGTGGGGTTGCCGATGCGGAGCACGCCGAGTCCGCGGTTGGCCAGCTGTTCCGAAATCCAATCGACGGCCGTGTTGCTTTGTGCGCAAACCAGCACTTGCGGTTCGCGGCGCAGTGTTTCGCAGACGGCTTCAATCAGTGTGGTGGTTTTGCCCGTTCCCGGAGGACCATGAACCACCATCACATCGCGGGCCTTCAGGGCTTCGCCGACGGCCGCTTCCTGAGCAGCGTTGAGCCAGGGAAGGCTCAGCGGCATTCTTCCTCCGGCGGCAAACTGCGGACGGAGGGAGCCGTGGAAGATGTCGCGCAGATGGGCAAGGCGGCCCTCTTTGGCATTCATCACCCTGTCGAGGGCTTCAAACATGAGGCGGTAGGTGGTCTCGTCGAAATAGAGCTGCACGCCAGGACGCTCCAGCGAGAGAATCTGCGAGAGCTGGCGCTCGTCGTTGAGGCAGACCACCATGCGCGATGCTTCGGCATAGCTCACAGTGGCCGTGAAGGGCAGGTAATGCAAAGAGCCCGTTGCATCTTGCGAGAAGAAAACAACGGGCTTTCCGTATTCAAAGTTGTGATCAATGTCGGTGTCTTCGCTACGCGTGATTTCCACCACCAGGCGGTCGAGCGAATTATAATAGTTGCGCCCGGCAGTGATTGGAAACCAGCAGTCGCCGCGCTTCACTTTTCGCCCGATGCCCATCAGTTCCGCCGATTTCTCAAAGGCGGCCTTTTCGGTTTCATATTCCTTGCGCAAGAGTTCGCGCTGGCGCAAGAGAGAGGTTGCTTTTGACATAAGTAGGTAAGTAGGTGTTCAAAGAAGACGGTTCTTGGACGGACGGGGTGCCTTTGTGGAAGGCGAGGCGTCCTTAAACAAAAGTCGCCTCCTTATATAATATATGAGTGCGCCCTCGTCGCTGTCTTCTCGGCCGTTTTCAATATTTTTGGTGTTCCACGCTCACTTGTATCATGGCGTTCTTCCCCAATTTAAACTCCGCCATCGCGCCGAAGCGTTCGGAAGGAATGCCCCAGAAATAGGCGGGGAGCGGGGCAGGGGTGGCATAACCCGTGAGGAAGTTATAGCGGAGTTGTCGGTTTCGGCCGTTCGGGAAGAACGATTTGGCACCGTAGGCATACACGTTTACGGCATCGTTCACGCGGTATTGCACGGCTGCTGCCAGACCGACTTCGCGGTCGTTGAAAGCCCCCCAGTCCATATTGTTGGCATAAATGCCTGCGGCCACGGCAAAACGCTTGCTCAGCGGCATGGCATATCCGAAGGCCGCTTGCTGGGAAAAGCCGACGCCGTGTGGTGCCCCTTTGCCGAAGCCCGCCGTCAGCGATAGGCCGAGCTGGGCATTAAAGCCCTCGTGCATCTGCCACACTGGCATCGCGCCATAGTTCCAAGGCGAGAAGCCGTTGAAGCCCGGGGCTGAGAAATGAAGCATCGGCAACGCATAGCGCGTCATGCTGTCGGGAACAAGCATTTCTTCGCCCGTCATCTCCGCCCGGGGCGTGATGTCGCCCTGAAGCAATGTGTCGGCAATCTGCTCAGGCTGCTGCATGAGCGGCTGAGTTTCCGCGTTTTGCGCTGAGGCCTCAACGGAGGCAAAGAGCGCGAAGATAAAAGTGATGTATTTCAGCATGACTTGATTTTTAATCTCCACTTGTGAAAAGAAGGACTGTTGGAACGTCCCTAAGTATCATTACTAAAGGTGTCATTCCTAAAGATGAAAGAGGCGCTTGGCCGTCTCAGTGGTTTGTTGTGCCACCTTCTCTGGCATGACTTCATAGATGTCGGCCAGTTTTTCGATGACCAGCGGCACGTAGGCCGGTTCGTTGCGCTTGCCGCGGTGGGGCGTTGGTGCCAGATAAGGGCAGTCGGTTTCCACCACGATGCGGTCGAGCGGTACTGCTGCGCGGAGCGTGGCGGGGAGCGTTGACTTTTTGAAGGTCACGACACCCCCAATGCCCAAGACGAAGCGCGGGAAGCAGTCAAGAAGTTCCTGCGCCTCTTCCGTTGTTCCGCCGAAGCAATGGAAAACGCCGCCTGGCAGGCTGTCGGCAAACGGCAGGAGCGTGTCAACGAGCAGGCGGTGGGCCGAGCGGCTGTGGATGACCAATGGCAGGTGGAAGCGTGCGGCCCATTCAGCCTGGCGTTGCAGGATGGCCACTTGTTCCTCGCGCCGCGATTCGTCCCAATAAAGGTCGATGCCCACTTCGCCGATGGCAATGTAGGGATGGTTGGGCGCTTCGAGCAGGCGCTCCATGTGGTTGAGCGCCGTTTCCACCTCTTCCGCCGTGTCGGGCAGTTCCGTTGGGTGAAGCCCCATCATGGGACGGCAGAAGTCGGGATGCTTCTCACAAAGCTCCAGCATGGGGCCAACCGATGCCTCGTTGATGTTGGGAAGCAGAATCATTTCCGCCCCTGCCTCACGGGCACGGGCGATGACGGCTTCGCGGTCGTCGTCAAACTCTTCCGTATAAGGATGGCTGTGCGTGTCGATAAACATGGGCTTAGTTTTTACGTCCCAAGAGCGACTGCGTGTAGGCAACCAGTGGTGCAAACTTTTCGGCGGCTGAGGCTGCACGTTTCAGGGCTTCGTTAGCTTCGTCGTAGAAATGGTTGATGGCGTCGAGCGTGAGAGCTGGGATGCCGAGTTGGTTGTAGATTTCCGTCACGGCCTGAATCTTCTCTTCGGCAGGCATCTCGTGGTTGTCGAGAAGCGCTTGCAGGCGTTTGCGCGTGGCATCGTCGGCCTTGTTGAATGCGTTGATGAGTAGGAATGTCTTTTTCCCGCAGAGGATGTCGCCGCCGATTTTCTTGCCGAATACCTTCGGGTCGCCGTAGACGTCGAGATAGTCGTCTTGAATCTGGAAAGCGAGACCGATGCGTTCGGCAAAGGCGTAGAGCGCTTCGCAGTCGGCAGCGTCGGCACCCGCGATGAGTGCGCCCATCTTGGCGGCGCAGGCCAGGAAGACGGCGGTTTTCAGGCGGATCATTTCAAGGTATTCGCCAACCGTTACGTTGTTGCGCGTCTCGAAATTCACGTCATATTGTTGTCCTTCGCAAATCTCCTGGGCCGTTTGCGCGAAGAGCTGCAGGGCCTCCGTGGATTTCTCGCAGCGGCATTCCATGACATGGCGGAAGGCCATGATGAGCATCGTGTCGCCAGAGAGTACCGCCGTGTTTTCGTCCCATTTGCGGTGTACCGTCGGGCGGCCGCGTCGCATATCAGCGTGGTCCATGAGGTCGTCGTGTAGCAGCGTGTGGTTGTGGTAGGTCTCCAGACCGATGGCTGCGGGCATGGCGCGGTTGAGGTCTTCGCGGTAGATGCTGTAGGCCAGCAGGAGAAGGGTGGGGCGCAGGCGCTTTCCGCCTTCCTCAAGAACATACTCGATGGGTTCGTAAAGACCTTCGGGTTCTGAAGGGTAATTGGTCGTTGCCAATTCGTCTTCAATGCGTTGCAGAATATCTTGCGTGGTAATCATAATATACTATCTTTATGTGGATAACTTGTTTCAGCGTTTTTGTATGTCTCCTCTGGGAGCTATCGCAGCTGGAAATGTATCGGCAGCGTAATCTGAACGGCGGTGTTCTTGCCGTCGGCCTTCCCTGGTGTCCATCGCGGCATGCGCTTTAGCACCCTGAGAACGAGGCGGTCGATTTCTGGGTCGATGGACTTGGTGATTTTTATGTCGCTGGTCGTTCCGTCCTTGAGAACGTAGAACACCACTTCCATGTCGCCCTCAGTCTTCTCGTCGATGCAGTGTTTCGGATAGCCGATATTCGTGTCGAGCCATTTCATGAAAGCCGTCGGGCCGCCTGGGAATTGCGGCATCTCCTTCACCACCTCTGTCGCCACGATTTGCGGACCTTCAATGGGGAGGTCTTCGCGGTCACGGTTGTGCTGTAGGTCGAGGTCTTCAAAGGACGTCTTGGTGTCGTCAACGATGAATGTTTCTGCCCCGCTGATTCCGAAGACGATGTCCTTCTTCGTGTATTCAACGATGTCGGGGGCCTTTTCCGTGGCGCCCTTGATGACCGTGTACGTCGGAGCGCCTCGTCCTGCCGATATATGCTTGACGGTGTATCCCTTCTCGTGCTCCAGTTTCTTGAGTTGGCGCACTTCCGTGGCGGCGTCCTTGAAACTCTGGTAGAATTTATATCGGAAATAGAGGGTGAAGGCCGTGGGGACGGTGGCGGTCAGGAAAGCGCCCACGAATACCAGGGTCAGCGCATAGGCGTAGCGCCGACCCATGTTCTTGCGTATTTTGTATGCGCCATAGTTCTGATTGCGGCCGCTGAAGATAAGGTCGCACCATGCTTTGGAAAATAATTCGGAATTCTTCACGTTATACTTCTATAATGTCTCGCGAGCGGGAATGTGTCGTTTACCACCTATATATAAAGGTGTGCGGCAGTCTCTTCGCGAGCGTTGCTTTACGAATGCCGAGGCATTCTTCTGGCAACAGGAAATCAGGCCCACGGCCTGTTCTTTTTCAAACCACGAAGCCGCGTCGCAAATGTTCTTGCGGCGCGTCTCCAGTATTTCTCCTGCAAAAGTACACGCAAAATCTAAAATTTGTCGTACCTTTGGACACAATTTTTATTTCTCTAAATGAAAAAGTGTTTATATGCCATAGTTGGCTTGCTATATAGTCTCGGTTCTTATGCCCAGGAATCGTCGTCGGCCTATACGGTGCTCAAACTTCCCGTGTCGGCCCATGCCAGTGCGCTCGGCGGAGAGAACATCTCGGCCATCGAAGACGCGCCGTGGGTCGGGTGGTCGAATCCGGCGCTTTATTCTTCGGTGAGCGACCGCAGTTTGGGACTTTCCTTTATGACGTACGCCAGCGGCAGCAGCTGGATGGGCGCCCAGTTTGTCAAAGGTTTCGGCGAGCGACATACGGCGGCTTTTTCCGCGCAGTATCTCGGCTACGGCTCGATGGACGAAACCGACGCAAACGGACAAGTGATTAGTTCTTTTTCGCCGAAGGACATCGTCGTTGGCGCAGGCTACAGTTATCTGCTCTCCGACGCTTGGGCCGGCGGCGCCTCGCTCAAGATGGTCACCTCTTCGTATGCCGGCTATTCGGCTTTTGCGGTGGCGGTTGACCTGGGATTGAATTATTATGACGAGGAGCGCGACCTTTCCCTGTCGGCCACGATGCGCAACATCGGCGCGCAGGTGAAGTCGTTTGACGGCCGCACAGAGCGTGTGCCTTTCTGCATGCAGGTGGGCTTGACGAAGGGCATGGACCATGCGCCAGTGCGTTTCTCTCTGACTATGACCGACCTCACGCGCTGGAAATCCAGTGACTATTATCATGCCGAGGGAGAGAAAATGAGCTTCGGAAAGAAATTTATCAACCATTTCGTGGTTGGCGTTGATGTGCAGCCGTCAAACGCTCTGACGCTCAGTGCCGGATATAACTTTCGCCGTGCCTCCGAACTCAAGGCGGCCGATGGCGCTCATGGCGCCGGACTGACCTTCGGGGGAAACCTGAACTTGAATCGTTTCAAACTTGGCGTTTCTTACGCCCGCTATCATTTGTCAACATCCTCGTTGATGTTCAACGTGGCGTATGCTCTATAGGTTTCGGATCATATATAATCTCTTAAAAAATGCGACATGGATAAAGATGAACAAGACATAATTACTTTTAACCGCCGCTTTCGCCGTGCAGGTCGTCTCTGTCGCGTGTTATGGTTGATTAATTTAGTATTACTTATACTTATTCGTTGCACAATGTGGTAAGGTGGTGTGCTAAAATAGGGGCAAAATCCAGTGATTTTCCAAAGAGACAAAGAAAATTCAAGATTTTCGCATTTTTTTTTGCAAAAGGCTTGGCTGGTATTATAAAAGTTGCTACCTTTGCACTCGCAAACAAGAAACAACGCTAACGCAGAAACAAACAGTAAGCAAAAAGGTGCCATAGCTCAGTTGGTAGAGCAAAGGACTGAAAATCCTTGTGTCCCCGGTTCGATTCCTGGTGGCACCACTTAAAAAAGCAATTAAATCCCGATTTCAAAACGAAATCGGGATTTTTGTTTTCTGGCGGAATGGAAAAATTTGCAACAGTTTGGAAAAGATAGGAGTGAAACTCTATGAGCATAAGGAAAATAAAATAATACTCTATCAGGATGATAACGAGATAACTCGTGTGTCGGTGCGCTTTGCTGACGAAGATTTGTGGTTGACACAAAATCAGTTGGCGGAGATATATTGTACAACACAAGAGAATATCTCTATGCATATTAAGAATATATATGCAGATCACGAGCTGGATGAGAACCGAACTTATAAGAGATTCTTATTAGTTCGTCAGGAAGGTAATCGTCAGGTAAAACGTAACATCGACCACTACAATCTTGACATGGTTATCGCTTTGGGCTATCGTGTGCAGTCCCAAGTGGCTACTCGTTTCCGTCGCTGGGCTACTCAGAGGCTTCATGAGTATATCCAAAAGGGATTCGCGATGGATGATGAGCGGTTGAAGCAAGGGGGCAATAGGTATTTCCGTGAGTTGCTCCAGCGCATCAGGGATATTCGTAGCAGCGAGCGGAACTTCTACCAGCAGGTTACGGACATATATGCCACGGCTACTGACTATGACCCACGCGATGAGATGACAAAGATGTTCTTTGCCACTGTACAGAACAAATTGCATTATGCCGTTCACGAGAATACGGCAGCGGAAGTTATCTACAATCGTGTGGACAACGAAAAGCCGTTTGTGGGTATGACGAACTTCAAGGGTAACTATGTGACCAAGGATGATGTGAAGATTGCCAAGAACTATCTGTCTGAGATTGAACTCCAGCGTTTGAATCTGCTTGTTTCCGGCTTCTTGGACTTTGCCGAGTTTCAAGCATTGGAAATGAATCCCATGACAATGAAA
>OHJY01000280.1_pt1 | contig 21348 bp, 18 predicted proteins | sample 1568681 | NCBI WGS metagenome assembly OHJY01 (sample SAMEA3879540, study PRJEB24766) | human gut metagenome | biome: human-associated habitat; feature: feces | place: USA | collected 1985/1987
GCAGAAGCGACAGAAGCTTTTTTGCATTCGTTTCCTATGTGTACAAACCCTTTACCTGATACAGGAAAGGGTTTTTGTTTTTGTTGCGAAAAACATGTTTCTGACTTACATATTTAAGAATACCGGGGCAAGCCCCAAAATCAAAAGAGACAGAAAACCTGTCAGAGGAGGAAACATGAAAAGAAGAATCGTAGCAGTAGTACTGGCAACCGTACTGGGCGCTGTATGCATCACCGGATGCGGCAATACCCAGGAGACCGTAGAGAGCACTGTACAGGTAAGCACTGAGGCTCAGACCACCCAGGCAGCGGAAACAGCAGCTACCGAAAGCACCGAAGATGCAGATCAGGCAGCAGCCGATGAAGTAGCAGCAATGATCGATGCCATCTATGTGCAGGAGAGAACTGAGAATACCGATAAGCAGTGTGTAGATGCCAAGGCAGCATGGGATGCACTGACCGACGCACAGAAGGAACTGGTAGAGGGAGAAAATGCAGATCCCGATTATTTCGGCAGAGATACCGGAGATGCTTCCAAGGATGATCCCCGCAATCAGGATGAGATCGGTGAGAACGAGATTCTGGTAGTAAGCTTCGGCACTTCCTTTAACGACAGCCGTGTGGCTGATATCAAGGGTATCGAGGATGCGATTGCAGCAGCCAATCCCGACTGGTCTGTAAGAAGAGCATTTACCGCACAGATCATCATCAATCATATACAGGCAAGAGATGATGAGCATATCGACAATATGGATCAGGCATTGGACCGCGCTGTGGCAAACGGTGTTAAGAACCTGGTAGTACAGCCCACGCATCTGATGCATGGCGCAGAGTATGACGAGCTGATGGAAGCTGTAGAAGCGTATAAGGATCAGTTTGCATCTGTAAAAGTCGCTGAGCCCCTGTTAGGTGAAGTGGGAGACGATGCAACCGTTGTCAATGTAGATAAGAAGGCAGTAGCAGAAGATCTGACTGCAGAAGCAGTGAAGACCGCTGGGTATGACAGCCTGGATGCTGCAAAGGAAGCTGGCGTGGCATTCGTATTCATGGGTCACGGAACTTCTCACACCGCAAAGGTGTCTTACAGCCAGATGCAGACCCAGATGAACGACCTCGGTTATGCTAACGTATTCATCGGAACTGTAGAAGGTGAGCCGGAAGAGACCGCCTGCGAAGAAGTCATCAAGGCTGTTGCGGAAGCAGGTTACACCAAAGTGGTTCTTCGTCCCCTGATGGTAGTAGCAGGTGACCATGCCAACAACGATATGGCAGGCGAGGATGAGGATTCCTGGTTAAGCCAGTTCAATGCTTCCGGTAAGTTCGACAGCGTGGATACCCAGATTGCAGGCCTCGGTGGGATCAAGGCTATCCAGGATCTGTATGTGGCACATACCGCAGCAGCAATGGCTGAGAAATAAATAAGAATTAGAATAAGAATTAAAAAAGGAATTAAAATTAGGAATAAAATAAGGATTAAAATAAGCAATGAAAGCAAAGACAGTAAGGAATAAAATCATAATCGTGGGCGGACTGAGTGCCTGTCTGCTGCTTGGCGGCTGTGGTGCCGGTCAGGCAGCGGATGCGACATCCGCAGAAAGCACGGCTGCCGCACAGGAAAGTACCGTAACACCGACAGAGAGCACGGAAGCGGCGGAAACTGTCAGCACAGAGATTGCGCAGGACAAGGCACAGCTTCCTGATGGTGTCTACACCGCTGAATTTTCCACGGACAGCTCCATGTTCCATGTCAGTGAAGCCTGTGACGGCAAGGGAACCCTGATGGTAAAGGATGGTGTTATGACCATTCACATTTCCTTAGGTTCCAAGAAGATTCTGAATCTCTATCCAGGTCTGGCGGAAGATGCAGCCAAAGATGGTGCAGTACTGCTTGAGCCCACCACGGATACCGTAACTTACAGTGACGGCATGACGGAAGAAGTCTACGGCTTCGATGTTCCTGTACCCGTGATCGGAGAGGAATTCGATCTGGCACTGATCGGTACCAAGGGAAAATGGTATGACCATAAAGTAAAGGTATCTGATCCGGTGGCAGAGGGTGCCGCAGACACTTTTGATCTGAGCGCCGTAGAAGACGGCAGCTACACCATCGAACTGACCATGGAGGGCGGAAGCGGCAGAGCAAGTATCCAGTCCCCCGCACAGCTTGCGATAGCTGACGGAGCGGCAACGGCGATTCTGGAATGGAGCAGCCCGAACTATGATTATATGCTGGTAAACGGTGAAAAATATCTGCCGGTAAATACGGAAGGCAATTCCGTATTTGAAGTGCCGGTGGAAGCACTGGATGCACCCCTTACCATGATTGGTGATACCGTGGCAATGAGCACACCTCATGAGGTGGAATACACCGTAACTTTCCACTCTGAGACACTTGAGAGTGCAGAGAGCGGCAAGTAATACACATTGGTGCCTGCGGCTCAAATATTGCAGGCTATGAAAGGCATGAAAACTTTGAGGTCAGGAAGAAATAGAAGAAAATGGATCTATGTTCTGCTTCTTATGGGACTGCTGGGGCTTAGCGGCTGCGGCAGTCCTTCTTCTGCTTCTATGGATACATCGGCGGAAGCAACATCGGAGATTACCCAGGCAGCAGAGACCACGCAGGAAGAATGGACAGAATTAGTAAAAACAGGCAGCATGGAGCTGCAATATGCGGAAAATTTTGCGGTGGATTACTACGAAGATGGTTATAAGATGCTGACAACGCTTCCCGATAGTAAACGGTATCTGTTAGTGCCGGAGGGACAGCCGGTGCCAAGGGGACTGGATGAGGACGTCAGCATCTTGCAGGAACCGCTTCAAAATATATATCTGGTGGCATCCGGCGTGATGGACATGTTCGCCTCGCTGGATGCTGTGGATCAGATCCGGTTCTCCGGACAGAAGCAGGAGAACTGGTACATTCAGACAGCAAAGGATGCCATGGCGGCAGGGGACATGATCTATGCCGGAAAATACAGTAAACCGGATTATGAATTACTGGTGTCCGAAGGCTGTGATCTGGCGATCGAGAACCGGATGATCACGCATTCGCCGGAGGTGGTGGAAATGCTTCAAAGCTTTGACATTCCGGTGATGATCGAATATTCCAGCTATGAAAAACATCCTTTGGGAAAAGTGGAATGGGTCAAATTTTTCGGAGCCCTGACCGGAAAGGAAGCGGAGGCAGAAGAAGCCTTTGCGGAGCAGACAGAGATTCTGGAAGAGGTAGAAAGCGGGGAAAAAACAGGGAAGACCATAGCATTTTTCTATGTCACTTCCAACGGACTGATCCAGGTACGGCAGAGCACGGATTATATTCCAAAGCTGATCGAACTGGTAGGAGGAAGATACATTTTTGAGGATCTCGAGGACAGCGGAAGCGGACGCTCCACACTGAACATGCAGGTCGAAGATTTCTATGCCGGGGCTAAGGACGCAGACATCCTGATCTACAACAGCTCGATCGACGGTGGTGTGACCACGGTGGACGAGCTGATCGGCAAATGCAATATTCTAAAAGACTTCAAGGCGGTACAGGAGGGGCAGGTCTATTGCACCACCAACGATATGTACCAGCAGTCCATGGCGATCGGGTATTTATTGCAGGATATGCATACGGTGTTGACGGACGATGATACCGCTAAGCTGCGTTATCTGTTTCTCTTACAGTAAGATGGAAGACCTAGAAACACAGCGTAAGTATAAGAGCGTTGGAATGTGATTAGAATACGATTGGAATACGAATAGGAAAAAAGGAGAAAAAGATGCAGCAGCGCAGAAAAATCAGATATCTCATAGCGTTTGTTCTATTGACGGCAGGCATTCTCGTGCTGTTGCTTTGCAATATAGGGATCGGAACAGTGAAGATCCCGTTGACAGAAATACTGACTACGGGAAGAACCAAAGAAGGCATGAATGCGAGGATTCTGTGGGAGATCCGATTTCCCCGGACACTGGCGGCGGGGATCCTGGGCGGAGCGCTGGCACTTGCCGGGTATCTGCTTCAGACCTTTTTCCACAACCCCATAGCCGGACCCTTCGTCTTAGGAATTTCTTCCGGAGCGAAAATGGTAGTGGCACTGGTGATGGTATTTTTGCTGGGGAATACGGTCCGTGTCAGCTCCGGACTGTTGATCCTGGCAGCATTTTTAGGAGCTATGCTGTCCATGGGATTCGTGCTCCTCATGGCGAGGAAGGTAGACAGCATGTCCATGCTGGTAATCAGCGGTGTGATGATCGGCTACATCTGTTCTGCTATTACGGAATTGGTGGTGACTTTTGCGGAGGATGCGGATATCGTGAATCTCCACAACTGGTCGAGAGGAAGCTTTTCCGGAATGACCTGGGACAATGTGAAAGTGATGAGTATTGTGGTGGCAGTAACTTTTCTTATGGTGATCCTGTTGGCAAAGCCTCTGGAAGCTTACCAGCTGGGTGAAACGTATGCGCAGAATCTGGGAGTGAACATCCGGACATTGCGGATCCTGCTGGTGGTGTTGTCCAGCGTACTTTCGGCATGCATCGTGGCATTTGCCGGACCCATCTCTTTTGTGGGGATCGCCGTGCCGCAGCTGATCCGGAAATTATTCGGCACCACAAAACCGTTACTCATGATACCGGCATGTTTCTTAGGAGGCAGTGTGTTCTGCCTGTTCTGTGATCTGTTGGCAAGAACCTGGATGGCACCCACAGAGCTTGGTATCAGCACAGTGACGGCAATCTTCGGAGCACCGGTGGTATTGTGGATCATGGTATCCAAAAGCAGACGGGAGCGTGGATAACTTACCTATGAAGACGCAGAAGCCTTATTATATTACAACAGAAAAAATAAGCGTGGGTTACGATGGAAAGCCTCTGATCGAAGAAGTGGAGATCGCACTCAGGAAGGGAGAGATCCTGACGTTACTGGGACCTAACGGTGCCGGAAAATCGACGATCTTAAAAAGTATTGCGAGACAGCTGTCCCTGATCGCGGGAACGGTGCGGCTGGACGGAGAAGATATGCGGACACTCACCGGGACAGAACTGTCAAAAAAAATGGCAGTGGTAATGACAAAACGTCTGCGGGGGGAACTGATGACCTGTGAAGATGTGGTGGCCACCGGAAGATACCCCTACACAGGGCGTTTCGGCGTGCTGCGGGCAGAAGATCATGCAGCGGTGCAAAACGCCATGGAACTGGTGCAGGTGGCAGAGATTGGGGATTCTTTGTTTGACCGGATCAGTGACGGGCAGAGACAGCGGGTGATGTTGGCAAGAGCCATTTGTCAGGAGCCGGAGATATTGATCCTGGACGAGCCGACTTCTTACCTGGATGTGCGGCATAAACTGGAATTTTTATCGATCCTGCAAAAGCTGTGCAGGGAGAGAGAACTTACGGTGATCCTGTCCTTGCATGAGTTGGAACTGGCGGAGAAGATCTCCGATAGAATCCTGTGTGTGAACGGCAGGGCGGTGGACCGGATCGGAACGCCGGAGGAAGTCATGACAGCCGGCTATATCACCGAACTCTATGGCATCCGGATGGGAAGCTATGATGAGGGCAGCAGTGATATGGAGCTGGCGGCGCCGGAAGGAACACCGCAGGTCTTCGTGATCGCCGGAGCCGGAAGCGGACGGAAAATTTACCGGCGTCTGCAGAGAGCGGGGATCCCCTTTGTCACCGGGATCCTGCATGAAAATGATCTGGATTATCCCGTGGCGAAGGCTTTGGCGGCGGAGGTGATCGCAGAGCATCCTTTTGAGCCGGTGGCACAGGAAAAAATACAGGCAGCGAAGAAACAGTTGGAAAAGTGTAACCGCGTTATCTGCTGTCGGGAGAATTTCGGCAGTCTGGAGACTTATCAGAGAGAGCTTTTAGAGTACGCAGAACAGCTGGGGAAGCAGATAGAAAAGTCAGAAAGCCCGGAGCAACAGCGTGGGTGTTAGAAAACAGAGAAACGAAATTCCCGGGATGTCAGTAGCATCTGTGGGATGGAGAAAACGATGGCAAAAGTTATTATGATACAGGGTACCATGTCCGGTGCCGGGAAAAGTCTCCTGGTGGCGGGTCTATGCCGGATCTTCCGGCAGGACGGTTACCGGGTCGCCCCTTTTAAATCACAGAATATGGCACTCAATTCCTATATCACGAAAGAAGGACTGGAAATGGGCAGGGCACAGGTCATGCAGGCGGAAGCGGCAGGGATCGAACCGCTGGTGTGCATGAATCCTATTTTATTAAAGCCCACCAGCCATACCGGATCCCAGGTCATCGTGAACGGGGAGGTACGGGGAAATCTGTCCGCCAGAGACTATTTTGCCCATAAGACAGAACTGATCCCGGATATCAAGGCAGCCTTCCGCAAGCTGGAGACTTATGCGGATATCATTGTCATTGAGGGCGCCGGAAGTCCGGCGGAGATCAATCTGAAACAGAATGACATCGTAAATATGGGAATGGCGGCAATGGTGGATGCACCGGTACTTTTAGTGGGAGACATTGACAGAGGCGGCGTGTTCGCACAGCTTTTGGGAACCCTGATGCTGCTGACCGAAGAGGAACGGGAACGGGTAAAGGGATTGATCATCAACAAATTCCGTGGAGACAGCACGATTTTAGACCCCGGCATTCAGATGTTAACCGAACGGGGGCAGGTGCCGGTGCTGGGAACGGTACCTTATATGGAACTTACGCTGGAAGATGAGGACAGTCTGACGGACCGTTTCGATGCAAAACATGTGGGGAAGATTGATCTGGCGGTGATTCACTATCCCAGAATTTCAAATTTTACGGATTTTGATGTGTTTGAGCAGATGCCGGAGGTCAGTGTCCGGTATGTGACGAATGTAAGAGAGCTGGGGACGCCGGATCTGATATTTCTCCCCGGCAGTAAAAATACCATGGGAGATCTGAAATGGATGCGGCAGAACGGACTGGAGGCAGCGGTAAAACGGGTTGCGGGAAAAGTTCCCATTTTCGGAATCTGCGGAGGCTATCAGATGTTAGGCTGTGAGATCGCGGATCCGGACAGTGTAGAGGAAGGCGGACAGATCCGCGGCATGGAACTGCTTCCGGTACGGACAGTGCTGCAGAAGGAGAAACATCGCTGCCAGACAGATGGAACTCTGGATGCAGTGGAGGGTATTTTCTCCGGACTTACGGGATGCGAGTTCACGGGGTATGAGATCCATATGGGACAGACAGTGTATTGCAACAGGGACGGCAGCGGTGCGAAGGGTACAATGGACAAGGCAGCCAGACCGGCAAACAGTGCAGGAAGCAATCGGAGCGCTTTCTGTGCAGACGATGCGACGAGAAACACGGAAATCACACAAGCGGTTATCGCTGATCCCACCGGCAGAATCTATGGTTCCTATATTCACGGTCTGTTCGACAAGGGGGAGATCGCCGGGCGTATGATACAGACCCTGGCCCGGAAAAAAGGCATCTCTCTGGAGGACGGCGTCTGGGAGGATTACCGCACTATTAAGGAAAGACAATACGATAAGCTGGCAGATACCCTGCGGGAATATCTGCGTATGGAGGAAATCTATGGAATGCTCAGAGAAGCCCGTATTTCATAACTATACCGGACGGAAATTGGCGCAGATCCGGATCACGCCGCCGGACGAAGCAGTGAGAAAGCTTGTGAAAAAGCATTGGGACACTCTGGCAAAGCCGCTGGACGGCATGGGCAGCTTTGAAACCATCACGGCACAGATCGGAGCCATCTTAGGTACGGAAGTGATCGATATTCGTAAAAAGGGTGTGCTGCTCTTCTGCGCCGATAACGGCATTGTAGAGGAGGGGGTGACCCAGTCCGGGCAGGAGGTTACGCTGGCGGTGGCAAAGTCCATGGCCAGGAAGGGATCCTCCGTCTGCAGGATGGCACAGAGCATCGGTGCCGAGACCATTCCCGTGGACATCGGGATAAATAGTGAGGAATCCATCCCCGGAGTATGGAACTGCAAAGTGTGCTCCGGAACAAGAAATTTCTTAAAAGAACCGGCTATGACGGAAGAAGAGACCGTCCGTGCCATTGCCACAGGAACCAGACTGGTACGGGAGTGTAAGGAAAAAGGATACGGTATCCTTGCCACCGGGGAAATGGGAATCGGCAACACCACCACTAGCAGTGCAGTGACAGCCGCCCTATTACAGTGTGGGGCAGAGGAAGTCACCGGCAGAGGCGCGGGACTGACAGATCAGGGACTGGCGCGGAAGCAACAGGTGGTGCGCACCGCCTTGGAAACCTATGATCTGTGGCATGCGGATGCCTTCACGGTATTGCAGACAGTCGGAGGACTGGATATTGCCGGACTGACCGGTATGTGCATCGGCGGAGCTTTGTGGCATGTGCCCATCGTGCTGGATGGCGTGATTAGCATGGCAGCGGCCCTGGTGGCGGAGCGGCTGTTCCCCGGTGTGCGGGAATATCTGATCCCTTCCCATCTCGGGAAAGAACCGGCGGCAGTGAAGCTGGCAAATGCTTTGCAGCTGTCTCCGGTGATCCATGCGGGAATGGCACTGGGAGAAGGAACCGGAGCCGTTATGATGTTCACACTGCTGGATATGGCAATGTGCATTTATGGACAGAGCGCTACCTTCTCAGAAATCAAAGTAGAACAATATAGACGTTAACAGTTCAGCCATGAACATATCCGGGCGCAAAAATCATGCTTGCATGATTTTTTGAGGGCATGGCGCGGCTGAACATTCAGACGAATGGAGAAGCAGCATGATGACACTGATCCTGGGCGGTAGTGGCAGCGGAAAATCCGCTTATGCGGAAGATTATCTGCTACGGGCTGCCGGTGATAAGAAAAAATATTATATCGCCACCATGCAGATCCGGGATGCGGAGATGCAGGCAAAGGTGGACAGGCATCACAGGCTGCGACAGGGGAAAGGCTTCACTACCATCGAACAGCCTACGGAGTTGGAGCAGGCGGTCTTGCAAATGGAACCGGCAGGAGCGGTATTGTTGGAATGTATGTCAAATCTCACCGCTAACGAAATGTTTTCCGGGGAAAAGCCTGTGGATCGTCAGACGGTGATCACAAAAATTCTGCAAGGCATGGAAGGCTTGAGAAAGCAGGCGGATACTCTCGTCATTGTGACCAATAATGTATTTGAGGATGGAATGATCTACGATGATTCTACGATGGAATACATCGAGGCACTGGGGCGGATCAACGAACGACTTGCCGCGGAGGCGGACGAGGTCGTGGAAGTCGTAGCGGGGATCCCACAGCGGATCAAACCCGGCTCACCAGGAGCAAAAGCACAGAACCGGCAGGACAGCCGGGGATAGAAAGGAAACAGACATGCGAATTATCAAATCGTTTTTCATAGCGTTTTCCATGTATTCCAAGATCCCCATGCCACAGTTTCAGTGGAAGGACGAGGACATGCGGTACGCCCTCTGCTTTTTTCCATGGGTGGGTGCGGTGATCGGTGCTTTGTGGTATCTGTGGAAATGGTTCTGTGACCGGTTCGCGGTGGGAACCCTGTGCTATGCTGTGGTGGGGACGGCAATACCGCTTTTGGTCACCGGGGGCTTTCATGTGGACGGTTTTTTAGATACCTGTGATGCCCTGCATTCCTACCAGCCAAGAGACCGGAAGCTGGAGATCTTGAAGGACTCTCATATCGGGGCATTTGCGGTGATCATGCTTGCACTGTATGGACTGATTTTTCTGGGAGGATTCTCGGAGATCACGACACTGCGCATGCTTACTGTGACGGGCGCCGGATGCTTCCTGTCCAGAGTATTAAGCGGTATCGCAGTGGTGAGTTTCCCTTCGGCAAAGCAGGAGGGGACACTGTATCTGTTTGCGGATAAAGCCCACAAAAGGGTGGTAAAAAGTACTTTGTACGGACAGGGAATCCTTTGCATTTTATTTATGCTGTGGATATCTGTCGTGGCGGGAGGGCTCGCCGTGGCAGCAGCCCTGCTTAGCTTTGCGTATTATTACTATCGCAGCAAAAAAGAGTTTGGCGGCATCACCGGAGACACAGCGGGATACTTTGTGACGCTTTGTGAAGGATGCGTGGTGGTCGCGGTAGCAATCGCGGAAAGGCTGATGTAATGATATTGATCATTGGCGGATTTGCCCAGGGAAAACTGCATTATGTGAAGCAGAGGTATGCACGCTGTGAGGATGGACGGAAAGTGGCTGTTTTGGATGGAACACTGGAACTGCCCGCAGAGACAGGCGCTTTGCAGGTGATCGTCAATCATCTGCACCACTCTATCCGGGAGCAGCTGCGACAGGGAACCGCTCCGGAGGCAATGATAGAGCATTTCTGCAAGGAACATCCGGACTGCATTCTGATCTGTGATGAGATCGGCAACGGCATCGTCCCCATGGAAGCGGAGGAGAGAATTTACAGAGAGCGCACCGGAAGAATACTGGAACAGCTGGCAGCGCAGGCAGATGAGGTGGTGAGAGTCGTATGCGGAATCGGACAGAAGATCAAATAGAGATTCATCTTACCCTCATCCGGCACGGAGCGACGCTTTCTAATAAAGAGGGTCGGTATCTTGGGAAAACGGACGAAGCTTTAAGTCCGGACGGTATCAGGACACTGGAAAAATCCGTGACAGACAGGATTTACCCAATTGCCGACGTTCTGTTTTCCGGTCCCATGAAGCGGTGTCTTGAGACCGCACAGATCCTGTATCCGGGGCAGACTCCTATCTGTATCCCGGAATGGACAGAGATGGATTTCGGTGCGTTTGAGGGACATAATTATCAGGAACTTTCCGGAGATCCGGCATATCAGAGATGGATCGACAGCGGAGGTACCCTGCCGTTTCCGGAAGGAGAGAGCAGGGAAGAGTTTATCCGCCGAAGTGTTGCCGGATACGAAAAAATGGTATATCACATGAAAAGGATCTGGGAGAGAAGTGCTGCATCGGGGCAGAGGGATCGCAAGATACAAAATGCATCCGCGGTGGTTCACGGCGGAACGATCATGGCGCTGCTTGGTCATTTCCTCGGTGGAGAATATTTTGACTATCAGGTAAAATGCGGACAGGGTTACAGTGGCAGGCTGGCATTTAAGGCAGGCGGAGGAGCCCCGCAGTGGAAGGAATTTCGCCCGCTGTCGGAAGCTACAGTATCGGAAGCTGCAGTATCGGAACTTACAAAAGGAGAAACGAACAGATGAAATATCATATCCTGGCATTTGGAGCGGGATTTTTACTGGATCAGATCTTTGGCGATCCCTATTTTCTGCCACATCCCATCCGGGGAATCGGCTGGTTGATCGCGAAGACAGAAAAAGCACTGCGCAGTGGCAACCCACAGGAAGATTCCCCGGAGAGAGAGGCAGCGGAGCGCAGACAGGGGAAGCTTTTGGTGGCAATTGTTTTGCTGCTTACGGGAATGTTTACGGCATTGATCCTGGCGGGAGCATATGCACTTTATCCGAGGATCGGCATGGTGGTGGAGGCGGTCATGACCTATCAGATCCTGGCGGCAAGGTGTCTGCAGGTGGAGAGCGGAAAAGTATGGAAACATTTAAAGGCGGGGAATCCGGAGGCTGCCAGAGAGGCGGTATCCATGATCGTGGGAAGAGATACCCAGAATCTTACGGAAGAAGGAGTGGCGAAGGCTGCCATCGAGACTGTGGCGGAGAACACTTCCGACGGTGTGATCGCGCCGATGCTGTATACGGCACTGGGAGGGCCGGTGCTTGGTTTTTTATATAAGGCGGTCAATACCATGGATTCTATGGTCGGCTATAAAAATGACAGATATCTGCACTTTGGAAGGGCGGCGGCGAAGCTGGATGATGTGGTGAATTTTTTCCCGGCGAGGATCAGCGCATTTTTGATGATCGGGGCGGCATTTCTCAGCGGAAAAAGCTATAACGGCAGGCAGGCATGGCGTATCTGGCGCAGAGACAGCAGAAAGCACGCCAGTCCCAATTCCGCCCAGACGGAATCCGTATGTGCCGGCGCACTGGGAATACAGTTGGCAGGAGATGCCAGTTACTTTGGCAAAGTCGTGAAGAAACCCTATATTGGGGATCCAAAACGGCAGGTGGAATATGAGGATATCCGGAGAGTCAATCGTCTGATGAACCGGACGGCATGGATCTGTGAGCTGTTGTGCCTGGGAATCCTGACCTGGGTGGCAGCGGGCTGTGGATGGTTATAACACGGCGGCTGGCAATCTGTGAAGGAAAGCTCTAAAAAGAAAACAGGTACAAGAAAAGAAATGAGGAAACAACAGATGCAGCAGAGCATACATGGTGGTGACATATACAGCAGACAGATACAGCTGGATTTTTCGGTAAACGGCAATCCTTTGGGAATGCCGGCGGAGGCAAGGCTTTCACTTTTAGCGGCTATCGATCATGTGGGGGAATATCCCGATGCCGCAGCCGGCGAACTGACAGAGACAGTAAGTCATATGCTGTCGGTGCAAAACGGCAGGGAAATTCCAAAGGAGTATCTGCTGTTTGGCAACGGGGCATCAGAACTTTTTCTGGCGATCGTACATGCACTTAAGCCGAAAAATATTGTGATCCCGGTGCCGTCCTTTTACGGATATGAGTATGCGGCGAAGGCGGCAGACAGCCATATAAAATATGCATATCTGTCGGAGGAGACCGCATTTTGCCCGGGGAAGGAATTGTTACAGGCGCTGACGGCAGACACAGATCTGCTGTTTCTTGCAAATCCCAACAATCCCACAGGGCAGCTGCTGGGCAGGGAATATCTGCTGGAACTTTTGGAGCACTGCAGACAGCAGGGAATCATCGTAGTACTGGATGAATGTTTTATAGAGTTCTGTGAGACTGATAGAGAGCAGCCCAGGTCCCTGCTCGGGAAGATAGACCAGTATGAGAATCTGTTGCTGGTACGGGCGTTTACGAAAAGCTTTGCCATGCCGGGGGTGCGTCTGGGATATCTGGTGTGCAGTAATGAGGGGCTTCGGGAGAAAATCCGCAGACAGCTGCCGGAATGGAATCTGTCGGTGTTCGCCCAGAGAGCGGGCATCGTCTGCGCGGGGCAGGCGGAGCAATATCTGCAGGATACCGTGGAATATGTGAAAACCAAGCGGGCGTATCTTAGGGAAGGGCTGGAGGCACTGGGCATCCGGGTAGTGTCCGGAGAAGCGGATTTTCTGCTGCTCTACACCACACAGCCCATCTATGACAGATTGCTTGCAAAAGGCATCCTGATCCGCAACTGTGAGAATTTCCGGGGACTGGGAGAGGGCTATTACCGGATCGCGGTGAAGAAGCAGGAAGAGAATGAAGAGCTGTTACGAGAACTTGCTATGGGAGACTGATTTATGGATAAAACGAACATCGAATATGTATTGCCGGAAGAAATCGAGATGCGAAGCTTTGAGATCATTGCGGCGGAACTGGCAGAGAGGGGAATCACGTTGCCTGCGGAGCAGGATATGATCACCAGACGGGTGATCCATACCAGTGCGGATTTCGATTATGCGGAGACGATGACCTATTCGGAAAATGCAGTGGAGATCGCCAAAAACCTGATAAAAAACGGTGCGGACATTGTGACGGATACGAATATGGCACTGGCAGGGATCAACAAAAAGGTGCTGGCTTCTTTTGGCGGCGAAGCCCATTGCTATATGGCAGACGCAGAGGTGGCAGCAATGGCGAAGGAACGCAGGACCACCCGGGCAGCGATCAGCATGGAACTGGCAGCAAAACGGGAAAAGCCGGTGATCTTCGCTGTGGGAAATGCACCTACGGCACTGATACAGATTTACGAGATGATGCAGGAGAGCAACTGGCGTCCGGCATTCGTCATCGGGGTTCCCGTGGGCTTCGTGAATGTGGAAGCCGCCAAGGAACTGATCCTTCAGACGGAGGTGCCCTATATCATCAACCGCGGAAGAAAGGGCGGCAGCAACGTGGCAGCAGCCATCTGCAATGCATTGTTGTATGAGCTGCGGAAGGAAAGGTAGCAGGCATGCGGTACGGATTTACCACAGGAAGCTGCGCGGCAGCAGCGGCGAAGGCAGCCGCTTATATGCTGTTGACCGGCAGGGAGAAAACTAAGATCACCATAGAAACACCCAAAGGCATCCCCTATACGGCACAGATCCTTAGGATCTGTCGTAAGGAGCGGGAGGTCAGCTGCGCCGTGGAAAAAGACGGTGGGGATGATCCCGATATTACCACCGGGGCATTGATTTGCGCGAAAGTTTCGTTTCCGGAAGAAACAGGCGAGGAAGCCCTGGCCCGGGTCGTGATCGACGGCGGCTTCGGTGTCGGACGTGTGACGAAACCGGGACTGGATCAGCCCGTGGGAAATGCAGCTATTAATCACGTCCCAAGAGAGATGATCGAACGGGAAGTATTACAGGTGTGTCAGGTACTGGATTATTGTGGAAGCCTGTCAGTGGAGATCTCTGTGCCGGAGGGCGAACATCTGGCAGAGCGGACATTTAATCCGAGGCTTGGCATCGTGGGCGGCATTTCGATCCTTGGTACCAGCGGTGTCGTGGAACCCATGAGTACCCAGGCCATTTTAGATACGATCCGCGTGGAACTTAGGCAGCAGCGGGCATTGGGAAGAGAAGACGTGGTGATCTCTCCGGGCAATTATGGACTGGATTTTTTGAAAAATACCTATCACTATGATCTGGATAAAAGTGTAAAATGCAGTAACTTTATCGGTCTGACGATCGATATGGCGGTGGAAGAGGGCTTCAAACGTCTGCTTCTTGCAGGACATATCGGAAAACTCATTAAAGTGGCGGGCGGTATTATGAATACCCATTCCAGAGAGGGTGACTGCCGGATGGAGCTGTTGACCGCTTTTGCCGTAAAATGTGGTGTGGCGGCAGTGGATGCTGCAAAGCTCCTGTCCTGTGTCACCACAGAGGAAGCCGTGCGGATCCTGGATGAGTGCGGCAGGAGACAGGAAGTCATGGATTATGCCATGGAGCGCATTTTATTTTATCTGGAGAAACGGGCACAGGGAAAGCTTGTGATCGAATGTATCATGTATGCCAATGATTTCGGAGCATTGGCGAAAAGTAAGGAGGCGGAGGAATGGTTTACTTTGTTGGCGCAGGAAGCGGAGCAGCAGATCTGATCACGGTGCGGGGCATGCACATGCTGCAACAGGCGGATGTCATCATCTATGCGGGATCGCTGGTGAACCCGGAGCTGTTAGAATATGCCAGAGCAGACTGTGAGATCCATAACAGTGCGCACCTGACCTTAGAAGAAGTGCTTAAGCTCATGCAGGAGGCACAGGCGCAGGGGAAAATGCTGGTGCGTCTGCACACCGGAGAACCCAGCATCTATGGTGCGGTGCGGGAGCAGATGGATGCACTGGACGAGCTGGGAATCCCTTATGAGAGCTGTCCGGGAGTCAGTGCCTGCTTTGGTGCGGCGGCATCGTTAAATCTGGAATATACCCTGCCCGGTGTTTCCCAGACCCTGATCATCACCCGTATGGAAGGGCGGACCGGAGTGCCGCAGAAGGAGAGCATCGAAAGTCTGGCAGCCCATCATGCTTCCATGGCGATCTATTTAAGCACGGGAATGCTGCGGGAACTGAGCCACAGACTGATCTCAGGCGGTTATGCGAAGGACACCCCCGCAGCCCTTGTCTACAAGGCAACCTGGCCGGAGGAAGAGGCTTATATCTGTACGGTGGAGACACTGGCACAGGTAGCGGAAGAACACGGCATCAAAAAGACAGCGTTGGTACTGGTGGGGGATGTTATCACCCATGGAAATTATCAGAAGTCGAGGCTGTATGCGGCGGATTTTACCACAGAATTCCGTCAGGCAAAATGCTGTGCCATACGGGCAGAGGAAACGCAGGAGGGGTGGCGTGAAGATTAGTGTGATCAGCTTTACGGAAACAGGACAACAGCTGGCGGAGCGGATCCGGGAGAGCATGGATGGGGAAACTGCGGTCACGCTCTATACCAAATGCTCCCGACTGGAAAAAAAGACGGTACCGGCTGTGGATGACAGCGATGCAGACACGATCTGCGTCAGGAACAGCCTGTCAGCGTGGGCGGGAGAGCAGATGGCGGCCCGCCATGCACTTATATTCATCGGTGCCTGTGGGATCGCGGTCCGTGCCATTGCCCCCTGGATCATGGATAAACTGCACGACAGTCCGGTACTGGTGGCAGACGAGATGGGGAAGTATGTGATTCCCTTGTTGTCCGGACATGTGGGTGGAGCCAACGAACTGGCGGTCCGTCTGGCGGGAGCATTGGGTGCCGTACCGGTGATCACCACAGCCACAGACTTACATGACAGTTTTGCGGTGGATATCTTTGCCAAAAGGAATGATCTGCGGATCTGCAATCGGGAGGGGATTGCCAAAGTGTCGGCAAAAGTACTGGCAGGCGAGGAAATTACCATGTCCGTACAGACAGGGCATCTGGCAGTGGATGAGACCATTCCGCCAGGGATCCGGCTGTGTGCGTATCCTCCTGTGGAAAAAGTGGATGTCCTGATTGCGGACGACACGGAAGAAACATTTCGAAAAGAGTCAGCAGAACTACTGCTGCAGCCGAAAAAATATATTCTGGGCGTGGGCTGCAGGAAGGATACGGACAGCGCAAAGCTGGATCTATTTTTGAAAAAAATACTGGAAGAACAGGGCATTGTCATAGAGCAGATCGCAGCATTGGCTTCTATTGACGTGAAAAAAGAGGAACGATGCCTGCTGGAATTCAGTGAAAAATACAGGATACCATTTAGGACTTATACAGCACAGGAATTACAGGCAGTGCCGGGAGAATTTCACGGTTCCGAGTTCGTAAAGACACAGGTGGGCGTGGACAATGTATGCGAGCGCGCCGCCCTGAAAGCAGCCGGGACAGGCGGATGGATCCTCTTAGGCAAGCAGGCACAGGATGGCATGACCGTGGCAGTTGCAGAGAAAACATGGAAAGAGCGGATTCGGATGTGGCTTGGAAAGGATAGAAAGAGGCAAAACGGATGAGTAACAGAATCTATATCGTGGGAATAGGTCCCGGCAGGGAAGAAATGATGACAGGAGAAGCCATCGCTGCGCTGGAGCAGGCAGATGTGATCGTGGGTTATACCGTATATGTCAAATTATTGGGAGAACGTTTTGCAGGGAAAAAACTGCTGACCACCTCTATGCGGCAGGAGACAGAACGCTGCGAATTGTGTTTTAGGGAGGCGGAAGCCGGGAAGCGGGTGGCATTGATCTGCAGCGGCGACGCCGGTATCTACGGCCTGGCATCGCTGATGTATGAGCTTGGAGAAGAACATCCCCAAACGGAACTGATCGTGATCCCCGGTATTACAGCGGCAAGCAGTGGGGCGGCGGTACTGGGAGCACCCTTAAACCATGATTTCTGTGTGATCAGCTTAAGCGACCTGCTGACTCCCTGGGAGAAGATCGAAAAGAGACTGCGGGCGGCAGCAATGGGAGATTTTGCCATGGCAATTTACAATCCTTCCAGCCACAGGCGAAAGGATTATCTGCAAAGAGCCTGTGATATTTTACTGGAAACCATAGAAGGGGAGCGCCCCTGCGGCTATGTGGAAAACATCGGCAGAGAAGGCACCCGGGCGGTGACCTGTACGCTGCGGGAATTAAGGGACCGGGAAGTCAATATGTTCACCACGGTATTTATCGGCAATTCGGAGACGGAGATCCTTAGGGACAAGTTGATCACAAAGCGCGGATATCATGTGGAGAACAACATACATTAAGTTCTCTTTGGGAGGAGAGCAGGATGAAAAAAATAGTAATTTTTGCGGGAACCACAGAAGGACGGCGGCTGTCGGAAATCCTGGCAGATGCCGGAATCGCGCATACCGTATGCGTGGCAACGGAATATGGTGAGATCGTGATGCGGGAACAGACGGATGCGGAGGCGGCAGGGACAAAGGGGCAGCCACTCGTATCTCTTCACCGTGGCAGAATGGACCGGCAGCAGATGGAAGAATTTCTGCGTAACGAGGGTTATGAGATCGTAGTGGATGCCACCCACCCTTATGCCCAGGTCGTTACAGAGAACATACGGGACGCTGTGAAAACACAGTCTTCCATTTACCTGCGTCTGGAACGGGAAATTTCGGAGACTCCGGAAGCAGAGAATCCTGCCGTAAGTATCCGGTATTTTGAAAGCAATGCTGACTGTGCCAAAGTGCTGGAGAATACAGAGGGCAATATTCTGCTGACCACAGGGAGCAAGGAACTGCCGACGTATTGTGCCTCCGGAAGACTCCATGACCGCCTGTATGTGCGGATCCTTCCGGGCAGAGAGAGCCTGGAACTGTGCATGGATCAGGGAATCAAAGGCAGACAGATCCTGGCATTGCAGGGACCTTTTTCCACAGAGATGAACGCCGCTATCCTGAAGCAATACGATATCCATCACATGGTCACGAAAAACAGCGGACGCACCGGAGGGTATCAGGAGAAACTGGAAGCTGCGAAAATTCTGGGGATCCCGGTGTATGTGATACAGCCTGCCAAGAAGGCTGTAGATACGTATTCTTTTGCGGAAATCTGTGGAAAACTGGAACAGCTCTGTGACTGTAAGCTCTCCGGGCAGGGCAGCATGGAGATCTGCCTCGCCGGAATCGGCATGGGCAGCAAAGACGGTCAGACACAAGAAGTGCAGCATGCGATCGAGACTGCGGATATTTTGCTGGGTGCAGAGCGCATGATCGAAAGATATTCTGCTAAAATCGAAAAAAGACCCTACTACATGACGGAGCAGATTCTGCCGTATCTGGAGCAATTACAGAAAAACGGTCTTACAGCACAGAAAGATCCCCTTCAGGTAACGGTCCTTTTTTCCGGGGATACCGGATTTTACAGCGGATGCAGGAAGCTGTATGTGGCATTGCAGGAAGCCGTTGCCGTAGGAGTGTTGAACGCAGGAGTACGGATCCTGCCGGGAATTTCTTCCGTGGCCACACTGGCGGCCCGAGTGGGAGAAAGTTATGAAGATGCCGCCATTTTGAGCATGCACGGCAAGAAGCTGAACCGGCTTTCGACAACGGTGGAGAGCCATGAAAAGGTATTTTTACTGACCTCAGGAAGTGAGGACATCCGCAAGATCGGACATTTGCTTGCAGAAGCGGGACTGACAGACTGTGAAGTGATCGTAGGATATCAGCTGTCCTATCCGGAGGAAAGCATCCGGATCCTGACCCCGGGGCAGTGTGAGGAGATTACGGAGGAAGGGTTATATACCTGCCTGATCCGCAATCCTCACTGGCAACCGGAACGCCTGACACATGGAAGAGCCGATACCTGTTTTCTGCGGGATGCGAAAACTCCAATGACAAAAGAAGAAGTCCGCGAGGTCAGCATCTGCAAGCTGAACCTGACACAAAACGCCGTGGTCTATGACATCGGCAGCGGCACCGGATCCGTCGCCATAGAGATCGCCGGGGTGCCCGGAGGGGTGCAGGTCTATGCCATTGAGAGAAAGCCGGAGGCGGTGGAACTGCTTCGAAAGAACAGAGAGCATTTTCACATGGATAATATACAGATCATTGAAGCCCCGGCACCGGAAGGGCTGGAGGAATTACCTGTGCCGACCCATGCCTTTATCGGCGGCAGCGGCGGCAGATTGCTGGATATTTTACAGACCCTGTACCGGAAGAATCCCCATATGCGTATTGTGATCAATGCCATCAGCATGGAGACCATTGCAGAACTTAAGGAAGTGCTGGATACTTTTCCGGTGGAGGAAGAGGAGATCCTGCAGATGCAGGTAAGCCGGGTGAAGAAGCTCTTAAGCTATCATCTGCCCCAGGCGGAAAATCCGGTGTGGATCTGCTCGTTTACGTTCCGGGAGACAGGAACGGATCCTATGGATAACGCGAAGAAAACAAAACAAAACGCAGGGGAGACCGGAAACGGTAAGAATGGAGAAGTACAGAGATGACCGGAGCACAGAAAAAGAAGATACGCCGCATTATGATCGCTGCACCGAAGAGCGGCAGCGGCAAGACTACGATCACCTGTGGATTATTGCAGATTTTTAAAGAAAACGGTGAGGATATTTCTTCCTGTAAATGCGGCCCGGATTATATTGATCCTATGTTCCACAGACAGGTGCTGGGGGTGCCCTCTCGGAATCTGGATACCTTTTTTACCGGAGAAGAGGGCACCCGTAAGCTGTTTTTGAAGGATCGCAGAGAAGACGAGCTTGTGGTCATGGAAGGTGTTATGGGATTGTATGACGGGCTGGGCGGCATCCGTGAGGAAGGCTCCTCCTATCATTTGGCAAAGGTGACGCAGACCCCCATCCTGCTGGTGGTGGATGCAAAAGGCATGGGGAGATCGGTGATCCCTCTGATTGCCGGATTCCTGGCTTACGATAAGGCACATCTGATCCGTGGCGTGATCTTCAACCGGATGTCCGCATCCTATTATGAGATACTGAAGCCCTTGGCAGAAGATGAACTGGGCATTGCGGTACTGGGGTATTTTCCGGAAAATAAGGACCTGCAGATCGCCAGCAGACACTTAGGCTTGTGCATGCCGGGAGAACTGGAAGACTTGCAGGGACAGATCCGTATGACGGCAGAGAGATTACGGGAGACCGCAGACATTTCAAAGCTGTTGCAGATCGCAGAGGAAGCGGAGCTGTTGGAGGAAGAGACGGTAGTGGAGGATTCCGTAGAAACCAGCGAAGCAATACGCCCACGGATCGCCGTAGCCCGGGATGAAGCTTTTTGTTTTTATTACGAAGAGAACCTGCGTCTGCTGGAACAGGCGGGCGCGGAACCGGTGTATTTTTCCCCGCTGCATGACAGAAACTTACCGGAAAACATTCACGGATTGTTACTGGGCGGTGGATATCCGGAACTGTATGCCGGACAGTTAAGCGAGAATGATACCATGCGCACAGCAATCCGGAAGGCAGTCACAGACGGCCTGCCCACGGTGGCAGAGTGCGGCGGTTTTCTATACCTGCATACGACCCTGACGGATCGGGAAGGACATTCCTATCCCATGGCGGGAGTCCTGCCCGGTAAATGCTTCGACACCGGACATCTGGTGCGCTTCGGATACATTGAACTGGAAGAGAACAGCGGACATTTTATGCCTCGTGGCAGCCGCATCCGTGCCCACGAATTCCACTATTATGACAGTGAAGACAACGGCGCAGACTGCATCGCTACCAAACCCTCCACCGGACGAAATTATCCCTGTATCCACGTGGGAGAGAGTCACTGGTACGGTTTTCCCCACCTCTATTATCCATCCTGCCCGGAGTTCGCGGAGCGCTTCGTGGAGAATGCAAAAAAATTCTCAAAAAGCGGAAAAGATATGTTATAATCGTAGTATCTTTTTTGCTCGGAGGATAAATCAATGGAAAAATCAAA
>OHJY01000282.1_pt1 | contig 21202 bp, 20 predicted proteins | sample 1568681 | NCBI WGS metagenome assembly OHJY01 (sample SAMEA3879540, study PRJEB24766) | human gut metagenome | biome: human-associated habitat; feature: feces | place: USA | collected 1985/1987
TTCCGCCGCGCGCGGAGCAAAGGGCGTTAATCCCGCCCTTGCAACGATTATATTCATCCCCCTCGTAACGCTGCTGCTTATCGTCAACCTGAGGCGCATCAGCAAGGAGCGCGAGGATGAGATACAAAACAAAAAAGTGAAGATGAAAGGATAGGAGAAAAAATGAAAAAATTCTTTTGCTTTGCGCTTGCCCTCATGATGCTGTTCGCCTTTGCCGCGTGCAGCAACAGCAGCGACGGCCCCGCCGCTACCGGCGACAACGAGGTTTTTGCCGACGGCGATCAGTACGACGAAATAGGCGGAGAGCTGAACATACTCAACTGGGGCGAGTATATAGACCCCGAACTCATAACCCTGTTTGAAGAAGAAACGGGCGTTAAGGTGAACTACGTTGAAATGACCAGCAACGAGGAAATGCTGATAAAGCTTAAATCTTCCGATTGCGTATACGATATGTGCTTCCCCAGCGAATATATAATAGAACAGCTTATCGCAAGCGATCTGCTGCTGCCGCTGGATATGGACAAAATACCCAACGCCAAGAACATAATGGCGGATAAGCTTGAAATAACCAACTCCTTCGACCCCGGCAACAAGTATTCCCTGCCCTATATGTGGGGCACGGTGGGCATACTTTACAACACCACCATGGTTGAAGAGCCCGTAACAAGCTGGGGCATACTTTGGGACGAAAAGTACACGGGCCAGATTTGGATGTATGACAGCGTGCGCGACTCCATAGGCATAACGCTCAAATACTTGGGCTACGACCTCAATACCCGCAGCGAGGCCGAAATCGCCGAAGCGCGCGATCTGCTCATTGCCCAGAAGCCGCTCAGGAAAGGCTTCGGCACGGATAACATGCGCGCCAGCATGATAAACGGCAAAGCCGCAATGGCCGTGATATACTCCGGCGATGCTTTCGTCTGCATGGATGAAAACGAGGATCTTGCCTACGCCGTGCCGGAAGAGGGCAGCAACGTTTGGTTCGATAACGTGGTAATTCCCAAAAGCGCGAAGAATATTGAAGCGGCGCATGCCTTCATCAATTTCTTAAACGATGGCGCAATCGCCGCGCGCAACACGGAATATATCTATTATTCCACGCCCAATCAGGCCGCCATGGACAGGCTGGACGAATACTTTACCGGCAGCGAAACATATAACCCGCCCAAAGAGGTGCTGGATCGCTGCACGGTGTTCCATGACCTTGGCGATTTTGTAAGCGTATATAACGAAGCCTGGAACGCCATAAAGATGAAATAAGCTTATGGCGGAAAAACATGGTAGCTCCCTCGCTTGTAAAGGGGGAGCTGCCTTCTGCTAAACAGGCATACGGCAAATGCCTTTCGATAGCATGGCCAAGCGCGATAGAAAGCGTGCTGGTGGCGCTGGTGTCAAGCGTGGATACCATGATGGTAAGCTCGCTCGGCCCCAAGGCCATATCCGCCGTGGGCGTAACTGGGCAGCCGCGTATGCTTATGATGACGGCTATATTGTCGCTCAATATGGGCGTTACGGCTGTTGTTGCAAGGCGGCGCGGCGAAGGGGACATGATAGGCGCATCCAAAACGCTAAAGCAGTCGCTTTGGATAAACCTTATGCTGGGCGCAATAATGGTTGCCATATCCTGCTTTTTGACGGAGCCTATAATGCGCCTTGCCGGTGCGCAGGCGGAATACATTGCCGATTCCGTGGCGTATTTCCGGATAATTATGAGCGGGCAGTTCTTCGCCTGCATAGGCATGACCATAAACGCCGCGCAGCGCGGCTGCGGAAACACAAAGGTGAGCATGCGTTCAAACGTTACGGCGAACCTTGTGAACATAGTGTTCAACTATTTCCTCATAAACGGAAAATGGTTCTTCCCAAAGCTGGGCGTGGTCGGCGCGGCTATTGCCACCGCCATAGGCCACTTGGTCGCGTTCCTTATGGCGCTGTACAGCGTTGCGCATCCGCATAAGGGCGAGCTTAACATTGTGGATGGCGGCAAGTGGGGTTTCGATAAAAAAACACTTTCAAGCGTAACAAAGGTGGCCACCGGCGCGTTTACCGAACAGATAAGCCTGCGCGCGGGGCTTTTTGCGTTCTCCAGCATTATTGCCCGCCTTGGCACCATTCAGTTCGCCACGCACCAGATAAGCATGAGCCTGAGCCAGCTCATATTCTCCTTTGCCGATGGGCTGGGCGTTGCGTCAAGCAGCCTTGTGGGGCAGGGGCTTGGCATGAGGCGGCCCGATCTTTCCACCGTTTACGGCAAAATAGGCCAGCGCTGCTCCATGCTAATAGGCTTTACGCTTTCGCTTCTGCTCGTAATTTTCCGCAGGCCGCTTTACGGCCTTTTTACCTACGATGCGGAGGTAATAGCCCTTGGCATGAAGCTATGCTATTTCGTTGCGGCCGTTTGCATGATACAAACGTCGCAGGTGGTCATTTCCGGCTGCCTTCGCGGCGCAGGGGATTCGCGCTATGTTGCGGTAACCAGCCTTGTGAGCATAGGCACGTTCCGCGTAGGGCTGTCGTATCTTCTGTGCTACCCGCTCGGCATAGGCGTATACGGCGCGTGGATAGGCTTTCTTGTAGACCAATGCACGCGGCTTGTGTTAAACTATACCCGGTTCCATCGCGGAGGGTGGACAAAAATAGAACTGTAAAGAGGACTGCATGAACAGAACCGTAAAAACAATGATCTACTGCGCGCTGTTCGCGGCGCTTACCGCCGTATGCTCGCAGTTAGCCATTCCCATTCAGCCCGTGCCCATCAACTTGGCGCTGCTCAGCGTATATATCGCGGGCGGCCTTCTTGGCGGCGGCATGGGCGCGGCAAGCCAGGCCGTATTCCTTTTGATAGGGGCGGTTGGCGTGCCTGTGTTCGCGGGGTTCCGCGGCGGGGTGCAGGCGCTTGTCGGCCCCACTGGCGGCTACCTTATCGGTTACGTTGCGGCGGCGTTTGTTACGGGCGTGATTGTAAAGCGCCTGGGTGCAAAGCCGCTGAAAATCGCACTTGCGTGCGCGGTGGGCATGGCGGCGTGCTATGCGCTGGGCACGGCGTGGTACTGCGTGCAGAGCGGCACGCCGGCATTGGCGGCGCTTAGCACGTGCGTATTTCCCTTCCTTCCGGGCGACGCGGTAAAAATAGCCGCCGCGGCGCTGCTTGTACCGAGGCTGAAAAGGGTAATAAAGCTATGATAGATAAACACGAAACCAACAAATACTTAAAGCGGCTGCATGCGCTGGGCTATACCCTTGCCCCGCTTGGCGTGGAGTTCAGAAAGGATAACGAGCCGTATTTCTGCACGCCCAAGTATTCAAACATAATAGGCTGGGCAGGAGTGGACGGAATACACTTCTGCTGCATATTCGGCTATTCGGACGCGGTGTTTGCGGTAAGCCCCATGAACGCGCCGGGCGAATACATTCACATAGTTGCCGAAAGCATAGGGGATTTCATAAGCCTGCTGCTTGCAACGGGGGACAGCGCCGCGCTGGAGCAGGCGTGGCAATGGGACAGGGAGCAGTTTGAAGCATTCGTGCGGGAAAGCAAGGCCAACGCCCCGCACGAGGTTATAGACATGGTGGGGCTGAAGCTGAAGCTTAGGCCCATGCGCGACCCGTATGGCTATATACATAATCTTCAGCGGGATTTTGATTACAGCAAAATAGCGCTCCGTAGCGATGATGCCGAGAAAAACGCATCCGCGGACGGCGGCAAACCGCCGAGAAAAAAGCGCACCCCGAAGCCGGCGCAGGGAAGCTCCGAACCGCGAATGAAGGTATACTTTGAAAACAGGCGCAAGGGGCGCATAGGCCAGGAGATAAGGATAGAGCGCCGCTTTAATTGGGCAGAGCGAGAATGGTTCGTGCCCTGTATATACACTTTCCGCTACGGCATGGCGGTTGATTTGTGCATGAAGCTATGCGATGCGCACGGGCCTATGGACATTAGGCCGAGCATAGCCCTGAACGGCGATTTGATACGCTATTCCGTGGGCAGCAGCACATGCTATTATGCGGAAAATGAATACAACGAGGATGAAGCGGTCGCCTTTGTCAGCAGCTATGGGCTTGACCCTAAGGCCGACTATATGTTCAGCCGCTGGTTCTTCCCGTGGGTAACCACGCTAAAGCCCATAATAACGGAGCTGCGGATCCAGATGATAGCCGAGCCGCGCCCGATATCGGCAGGCAATTTCATGATACAGCAGGGCGGAAGCGCAAAGCTTACGCATCCCGTAACGCACGATGTATATACCCTTACCGCGCTGAGCATAGAGCAAAAGACAATGGGCAAAAGGGCATTCGGCATAAGCAACTATGAAATGCCCCAAAACATGACCGTAATGAAATACACCGTTTCTCCCGATGCCGGCAGCTCCATTATAGTAACCGATGCCGAGCCGGGAGACAACCCGCGTCCCCGCAGCGCGGACTTTGGCATGGGCAGCATGGCTGCGGCGATAGGCGTGATAGGCGGCGCGGACGGCCCCACCACGCTTTATATGAACAACGATAAAAATGCCCGCGTGGCATGCTCCGCACTGCGCTTTGAAAAAAGCTCCCGTCCCGTAAAATGGCACGCAGAGTTCCTCTACAAAGAATATGAGGATGCGGAAGAAAGGCTGATGTAGCGGGCTTCCGCCCGCGGTGAAATCCGTTCTTACGAACGGGTGAAATTGCGCTGACGCGCAGTGAAATATTGCTTGCGCAATGTGAAATCCGCCCGGCGGCGGGTGAACGAAATTTTCATCAAACAAGAAGCCCCGCGGTTATTGCTGCGGAGGCTTCTTATATTCCCTCATTCCCTCACTATATACGGATCCAGCCTACTGAAATCCGCCGGATCGGACAGGCAAAGCTCAACGCCCTCTATCTGCCCGTCCTGAAACATCTGCGTCAGCGCAATGTATTGGCACAGCGTGGATTTCAGGTTAAGCCTGTCCCCTTCCCCCGTAACAAGCTCCACGCGCCCGCGGCACTCGCTGACGGCGCTGAAGAAATTGTTTGGTTCGGTTATGTTTAATATTTTCATTTGCTTACTCCCATTCTATCGCGCCTACGGATTCAAGGTATTCCTCCGCAAAGTCAAGATAATCCTCGCTCAGGCGCATTGCAAATTCCTTATATTTCGGCCAGCGCTTCTGCATTCCGGCGAATATCAGCTCGTATGCGTCGTCGTCGTCATAATCCGCGCCCTCGTCCGCGCCGCTCTTGGCCATGTATTCGTTGTCAAGGTCCATCAAATCGTCAACCATCTTGGCAAGCTCGCCTTCCTCAAGGAAGTCAAAGTCACCCTCAACGGTGAACTTATTGAGTATATATGCCTTCATGGCGTCTATGTCTATATCGATGTACATTTCTTGGTTCTCCTTTTATTCCTGTGTGTTATTCGTTTCGTTATAGTCGCTCTTTTCAACGAACTCCGGCACTTCCGCAGGAGTTACCGGTTCGTTCTGCGCTTCGGGTGCATATTCGTTCGCGGGTGCATCGCAAGGCTGAGCCTGCACGGGCGCATCGTGCACGTAGGCATTGGGCGCGGGGTCGTTCACGCTGCCGCGGGTATAGGCATCGTAGTAAAGCACGGTGTAAAGCGCGGCGGAATAGTTGACCTCTATCGCCGCAAGGAACAGCATGGCAACCGCCATAACAACGGCGCTTATCACCACCGCCGCCGTGCTGCCCGCGGCAAGGCATATCCCCAGCACAACGCCGAATATTGCCGAAATTATAAGCGCTATCAGCATGAACACAAGCGCCACTATGAGCGATACGCCGAGTATCCTGCCGTAACGCTTGAACGCAAGGTTAAGCCCGCGGCCGAGTGCGGAGAAGTTCTTTTTATCCTCGTTCACCGCAACGGGATAGGTGAAGGCAAGCGGCACCGTGGCGCATATGGCAAGCACCATGTTTATCAGCCATATTATAATCAATAATGCTATGAATCCTGCGCCGAGCGAGGCCACTTCGCTTATGTCCTGCACCGCGCCGCTGTCAAAAAGCCCCTTGCGCGCAGCGCTCATTATTGCGCCCATCATGCCGCCCGCGGTAACTATGCCCGTAAGCACGCTGCTTATAAGCGAAACGGCAATGCCCGCCACAAGCCGGCCGACGTATTGGCAAAGATTAAGCGTGAAATACCGTTTAAGCGTGTAGCCGGTGCGCCTGAAAAGCTGAGAAAGGGTGGAGCTTTGGCCGTATATGCGCATGGACATTTCCGTATAAAGCCCGCCGTTCATTATCGGCTCCAGCACGAGCCATATCGCCAAAGCCGCAACGAACATAAGTATTACGCTGAGCGCCACCAGCGCCGCAACGCCGCCTTCCTGCCCCGCGTTATTCGCAACTATGCCGATTACTGCCGGCGCCGCGCACAGCGCCAATACCGCCGCGGCTATAAGCACCCATATGAGCGTATACATAACGCCCGCGAAGAAGTGGCGCTTGGTAACGGCCCACGTTATGCCGAACACGCCGCGCATAGTAAGCGGACGCATGGGGATGGGTTGATAATCTTTGTTCATCAGGTATGCCTCCTTTGTGTTGCTTTATTTTAATTCAAAGCAGCTTTTTCGTTTGGATGTAAACGTCTCCGCTGCCTATTGTTACAACAAGGTCGCCCGCGTTCGCATGGGAATCAAGATAATCCCTTATGTTTTCAAACGTTCCAAGGTACGTTGCGTGCCCACCGCCCGCGTTTATGGCGGCAACCATGTCCCGCGCATGTACGGAACCGTCGTCCTTCTCGCGGCCGGGGTAAATATCCGGCACCAGCGTTTCGTCCGCCAAATTGAAGCAGGTTACGTCGTTTAGGAACAGCGTTTTGGCCCGCGTATATGAATTGCACTGGAAAACGCAAAAAAGCTTATTATGCTTAACGTTGCTTGCGGCCTTCATAGTTGCGGCAATTTCCGAAGGATGATGACCGTAATCGTGGTAATACTTCACTCCGTTGCGCTCACCGTAGTATTCAAAGCGGCGGCGGGTATTGCGGAACGCGTTCAGCGCCGAAACTATGCATTTATCATCCGCGCCGATCTCGCGCGCGACTGCCGCAGCCGCAATTGCGTTCATCACGCTATGTTCACCCGGTATCCGAAGCTGAATATGCATAAGCTTTTCGCCGCGGAACATGATATCAAACCCGGGGCAGCCGTTGTCGTCATAGTTTATGTTGGCGGGGGTATAGTCCGCATCCTTCATGCCGTAGCTAAGCTTGCGCCCCGTATGCTCCGCCATCAGCGCGCGCACGCGGAAATCGTCCGTATTGCCTATCAAAAGGCCGTTTTCAGGCAGCAGCGCGGCAAATTTTTTGAACGCGGCAACAATGTGCTCCATATCGCCGTAGTAATCAAGGTGATCGTTGTCAATGTTGTTTATAAGGGCTATTGTTGGGCGCAGCGTTAGGAAGCTTTCAACGTATTCGCATGCCTCTGTTATGAACATATCGTGCGCGCCGAGCCTTACCCCGCCGTTCAGGAAATCCACAAAGCCGCCTATATGCACCGTTGCGTCCGGCCCGCCCTGTTCGCAGATGAGCGCAAGCATGCTGGTTATGGTGGTTTTGCCGTGGCAGCCGGCTATGCCCACAACGCTTTCGTAGCCTTCCGTAAGCTGGCCCAGCGCCTCGCTGCGTTCAAGCTCCGGTATGCCGCGGCGCTTGGCCTCCGCCCGCTCCACGTTATCGCTCTTTATTGCAGCGGAGAATATTATAAGGTCGCAATCGCCTATGTTCTTCGCATCGTGCCCTATGAATACGGGAACGCCCAGCTCCTTCAATCTTTCGGTAAACGGGGATTCCGCCCTGTCCGAACCCTGAACGTAGTAGCCGCGGTTTTTAAGTATGCTTGCAAGGCCGCTCATGGAGCAGCCGCCTATGCCTATAAGGTGTATCCTTTTATGCTCGGTTATATGGGTCATGTATCTTTTCTCCCTTCCGATTCCTTAAATAATTATTATATCACATTTGTTCCGCATTACCAATGCCCGCGCACGCATGGCAGAAGGCCATATCGCAGAAAGTCTCTGCCGCCCGCTGCGCCTGCGCCAGTGTTTCAAATATGCCGAAGCACGCGCTGCCGCTGCCGCTCATCTCCGCCGCAAGCGCGCCCGCACTTTTAAGCCGCCGCTTTATTTCGGCTATGCTGCCAAGCTCCTTTTCGGCCGCCTTTGCAAGCCCGTTCGATACCGCCGCCGCAAGCGCATCCGTATCGCCAGCGCGTATGGCATCGGCCGCGTGTTCGCTTCTGCCCTTAGCATACGGAGGGGTGAGCGCGGAAAAAAGCTGCCGCGTGGATATGCCCTCCGCGGGCTTTACTATAAGATAGCACAGATTGATATCCGGCAGCGGCTCTATCCTTTCGCCACGCCCGCGACAAAGGGCCGTTGCCCCGTGCAGCAGAAACGGAACGTCGGAACCAAGCTCCGCCGCAAGCGAATACAGCTCCGCTCCGCTCATGGCGCCGTACCGCCGCTGCATAAGCCTTAAAACCCCCGCGCCGTCCGCACTGGAGCCGCCAAGGCCGGCCATTTCGGGGATATGCGCGCGTATTTTTATATGCGCCCCTCCGCAGCCCGTGCGCCGCGCGTATTCATGCGCCGCGCGGTAGGCAACGCTGCCCTCCGGCAGGTCAAAATCCGCAGTAACGGCAATGTCCTCATGCGAAAAGTCCGCATAAAGCTCGTCATACAGATCTATCGTCTGCATAACGGTTGAAAGCTCATGGTAGCCGTCCGCGCGTTTTTTCAGCACATCCAGCGTCAAATTGACCTTTGCAAAGGCCCTTGTTTCGGCAAAATCGTTCATCATTTTTATACTATGCATTCACGAAATTTTCACTCGCCTTGGGACTTTTTTGGCGGTATAATGCTTTATATGGAAAAGAACATGCATGATTTTGACGAAGAATACGTTCCCGGGGTGCGGAAGAAGCACAACCCGGCCAAATGGATAAGCCTTGGCGCGGCGGCGGCGATGGCGATAGGCATTGCGGCGGCGTGCATAGTGCGTGCGCCCGAAATTTACCCGTATGCGGAGCCTACCCCCGCCCCAACCGCTGCACCCACGCCAACCCCAACGGCGCTCCCAACGGCCGAGCCCACGCCCAACGTTGGCGCGATTGTCCCTGCCGCATCCGCCACGCCCGATGCGCAGTACGTTGCCACGGCAATAATGGTGGACGGCAAATGCATAGGCGTGCTTGCCAGCCGAGAGGCGGCCGAAGAGGTGCTGGACGAGGCCGTTGCCGGCTTTGAGCTGCAAATAAACCTGCCGGGCAACATGGATTCGTATATAACCAACGACGTGGAGCTTATCGACGCGGCGGACAATGCGGACGCAGCAGCCATGGAAACCGTGACTTACGAGGCTATGCTTGCCCTGCTCACGGGCGAGGATACGCCCATCGAGGTTGAGACCACGCTTAGCGAAAGGCACACGGAGATAGTGGCCCACGAGACCGCCACCGAAAAGGACGATACGCTTATAAAAGGCACGCGCGTGGTTTCAAATTACGGCACTGACGGCGAAAGCCGCACCGTGGTGACGACGAAGTACATAAACGGCGTGCAGCATGGCAAAAGCCAAAGCGAAACCTTTGAAATAAGCAAGCGAGTGGATGCGCTGATACGCGAAGGCACCATAAAGGCGGACAGCCACGCCGAGCCCGGCAAGCGCGAGGGCGCAAAAGGGCCGGATGCAGGCGAACTGAGCTTCATCCGCCCGACAAAAAGTGGGGAGATAACCGAAAACTTCGGCCAGCTGAAGGGTATAATGCACCTTGGGCTGGATTTTGCCGCGGCCGAGGGGGATGAGGTTTACGCCGCCGAGGCGGGCACGGTGGTTTGCGTAATGGAGCGCGGCGGATACGGGCTGGTGGTTGAAATTGCGCACGGAGGCGGCTTCCTCACGCGCTATGCAAATCTTGGCGAAGTCAAGGTTTCGCTTGGCGACGCCGTGAACAAGGGCGATACCATTGCCCTTGCCGGCAACAGCGGCAACGCCGCCAAGGCAAAGCTGCATTTCGAGCTGCGCCATAACGGCACGGCATATAACCCAAGGAATTATTTGAAGTAGCTCTTATTCCGGGAATGCAAAAGGGCTCCGCCGCTTTGCCTCATTCTTCCTCCCGCTGCCATGAACGGTCCGTTAACATAGCTTCAATCCATCGGTTCTAATTAGCCCGCTCAAATTGCAGTATAGCATAAAACCGGCCCGGGGACATCTCCCCAAACCGGTTTTGCATTGCTGCATCAGCAGCGGCTTATTTTCACGTTTTTGCCCATCTCTCTAAGGCTGCTTATAAGGCGGTTTATAACTATCGCCTTCGCGTCCATGCCTATGTCAAGGTCGTCATTGGCGGTGTTCTCCGCCTTGCCGAAGAAGAAGTTTATGTCCGTGGCCTGCTCAAAAAGATATGCGCACAGCAGCGATACGCCGTCGTTTCCGCTGTTTATGGTTATGCTCAGCCTGTTATCGGAAACGTATTGCTCCGCAAGGTCCGCAACCTGCTGAAGCGTTATTATGCCCTCCGTCACCAGATCCATGCCCTCTATCGTGGCTATGGCCGGCACCTTATCGGTTCCGCTGTCCTCCACGGGGATTATGGGCTTATTAAGGTAGCGGCTTATCATGTGCGCCGTGGAGCCGCCGCAGCATATGTGGCTGCCCTCTTTTGCAAAGAAAAGCTTCAGCACGCGCGCGTCGTCCTTGGGGTCGGCAGGCGGGCCTATCATAACGTTTATGGCCCGGCGCGGACGCACCTTGAACACAAGCGCGGTCATATCGTCGTCATTTGAATCCATGCACAGCACGTTCCCCGCCTCCACCAGCCTTGCGGCCAGGTTTTGGGGCGATATGTCCGGCGTGTACCAGCGTTCAAGAAATTCTATTACCTCCTCGCGCTTCCAGCCGCCCGGCGAAAGCTTGCCTATGCCGGCGTTGGTTATGCCGTCCGTCATCAGCACCAGCATGTCGTTTTCCATAAGGCTTATGGTGCTTTCGCATATCTTCTTTTCGCCTATGAAGTGTATGCCTGTGTCGTAGGCATAGTTTTTGCCGTTTCTCAGCAGCACCGCGTCCGGATTATCGTACTGCACAAGGCGCACGGTGGAATCCGTAAAGCAGGCGAGAGTGAACGTTGAATACGCAAGCTTCCTTTCGCGGCACATGGGCAGCGTGCTTGCAACGGTTTCTATGCATTCGTCAATGGGCAGGCGGTTCAGCATCATTGTGGAAAGCATGTTCGCGGTCAGCGTTGAAAGTATGTTTGCCTTAACGCCGCTGCCAAGCCCGTCGCTCAGCACGGCAACGAGCTGCTCCCCGTTTTTCTTTATTGAATACGAATCCCCGCATAGCGTTTCATCGTGCTTATTTATGCTGGCATGGCCGCTTTCTATGAACAGATCGACCATTTACTGCTCCTCGTTCTCCATCATAACTGCTTCCTTCAGCTTGGATATGGCAACCTTTGTTTCCGCGGCCGATTCGCCAAGGAGAGACGCTATTTCGTGAACTATCCTAAGCTGCTTATCCACAATGTCGTCCGCCATGCCGGCAACCTGCGTTTTGTGCCGCATTACCATATTCTGCCGCTGCTTTTCGCGGGTTATGTTCTTCATTATGCATATAACTATGCCGCTTGAAGCGTCGTAATAAAGCGACTGCTTGAGATAAAGGTTATATTCCGCCAAATACGTGAACTTTTCCTTTGCGGCTTCCCCGCTTGAAATAAGGTCGACAAAGTCGAACTCATCCACCAGCGCGCTCACGCTTTGGCCCACTATGTCGCTTGGCTGCACACCGAACATTTCGCACGCGGCGTTGTTTATCTGCTGCACGCGAAGATCCATGTCCACGGCCAGTATAGCGTCCGGAGTAATACTGAGTATTTTGTCCGAGAATGACTCCGCGCGCTTTTTCATATACGGCATGCACATGGTTATTTCCGCGCGACCCATTATTACGGCAATGGCCTTATCGCGGCAGGATGCGTAGCCGCACATGCCGCAGTTCAGCTCATCCTCCGGCCCTTCCTTGCCCATTTTTTTGAACACGGCGGCTATCTGCTTTTCGGTGGGCTGCATATAATATGTGCGGCTGTTCTTAAAGTGCGCCTCCATGTCCGGCGCGGGCGCAATGTCAAAGTCCGCCTCTCCTGCGGCATCGTGCGCCACGCTTACGTAGCTTGCCGCAGCGGAGCGGTTAACGTTGCGGAAAACCGGCCCGCCTATGCAGGAGCCCTGGCAAAAGCTCATCTCTATAAAGCAGCCGTCAAGCTTGCCCGCCATCGCGTCCTTAACGGCAGCCATGCAGCTTTCCGGCCCGTCCACGGCAACGTAGTTCACACCGCTCTGCTGCGTCATGGTTTTCAGTATGCCGCCGGATACGGGGAAAAAGCGCGAAAGCCGCTGCTCGCTCTCCGCTGCGGGCATAATGGTTATCTTCGCTTCGCCAAGCCAGTCGTCCAATTCATCGAACGTTATTGCGTATTCGAGTTCGCTCTCTTCCTGCTCGCACTCGGCCTTTTTGGATATGCAGGGCCCTATGAACACCACCGCCGCGCCCGGTTCGTCGCGGTGTATCACCCTCGCATGCGCCTGCATGGGCGTAAGCACGGGGGCCAGCAGCTCTATCGCGTCCGGATAATGCTTCTGAATATAAAGGTTCAGCGTTGTGCAGCAGGATGATATCACCGGCTTTTTTATGCCGTTAGCAATAAGCTTTTCGTATTCGCTTTTTACTATATATGCGCCCTCGGCTGTTTCCCGCGCATCATAAAAGCCTAATGCCTTCAGCGCGGTGCGCAGCGCTTCAAAGCCGCAGCCGTCAAAATACGCAGCGTAGGAAGGCGCAACGCTTGCAATCACCTTCCTGCCGGAGCGTATAAGCTCCTTTACGGAGGCGGATTCATCAGTGCCGTGCTTGGTATGCTGCGGGCAGGCTATCGTGCAGTTTCCGCACAGTATGCAGTCCCGCTCAACTATCATGGCGCGGTGGTTTTTGACCTCTATCGCCTTAACGGGGCATACGCCTATGCATTTGCAGCAATCCTTGCAGTTTACGCTTTCAAACTGAAGTATACCCATCGCCGTGTTACCCGCTTATCCTATGCGCGGCAGCACAAGCTGCTCCCATGTTGCGTCCACGTTATCTTCGCACATGCCAAGCACAAGCTGATCGTCTATCCTTACGGATACGCCGTTTGCGCATTCGCCCAGGCAGAATACGGGCGCAACGTTCACCTTGTCCTCTGCGCCGTGCTGCTGCACAAGCTGCTTAAAGCGGTTCAGTATGGCGTAGGAGCCTCTTTTATGGCATGCGCTGCCAATGCATACGGATACGGTTATCATCGCTGTTCCTCCGGCTTATTTATTTTGTATGTTCTATTTCTTCTATTTCCTTTTCAACCTCGCCGTCGCCCTTCACGTCAAGGGCGGGGTTGAGTATCTGCATAACCCTTATGGCGTCCGCGATGGTATTTTCCATTGAGGATTTGCCGTATGCGTCAACCTGCGCGAAGTTTTTGGAGCTGTGGCTCAGGCACGCCGGGCCGCCTATGCAGCCGTTTACGCACGCCATGCCCTCAATAAAGTTTTCCTTCAGTATGCCCTTCTGCTTTTTGAAAAGGGCGGTTTTGCATTCCGCAATGCCGTTGCAGGATACCGCGTTGAGCTTGAACTGCTCCTCGCTCACGCCCTGCTCCTTGAGCGCCTCGGTCACGGCCTCCGCCAGTCCGCCGCAGCGGGCGAATATGCGCCCGTAGAACGATGCGTTGTCAAGCTCCGCCTTGTGCATGGTGGTCACGTCTATTCCGCGGGCGGAGAACATGGCCTGCATCTCTTCAAACGTTATGGTATAGTCAACGTACTTGCCCGCGTCGGTATACTTGGTTTCGGCCTTTTTGGCTATGCAGGGCCCAATGAACACAACGTGGCAGTTTTCATCCGTTTCGTGCAGCCATTTTGCCATCTGCGCCATCGGGGAAAGATTGTGGGACACATGCTCCTTGAGCGATGGGAAATGGCGGTTTATATAATTCACGAACGCCGGGCAGCAGGAGGACGTGAGGAACCCTTTTTCAACAAGCTCCTGCGCTTCAAGCCACGCCACCATATCCGCGCCCCACGCGGCCTCAACCACCGCATGGAAGCCCAGCGCCTTTATGCCGGCAACCACCTGCTCCGGCACGGCGTTGGGATACTGGCTGGCCATGCTGGGGGCTACCACGGCATAAACATGATAATCCCTGTTCAAATTGGAATCGCGGATAAGGGATATTACCTTTGTTATGTCGGACTTATCGGTTATTGCGCCGAAGGGGCATTGATACACGCACGCGCCGCAGGAAATGCACTTTTCCTTATCTATAACGGCCTTCTCGGTGTTTTGGTCAATGTGTATGGCCTGCGGCTTGCAGGCATTTACGCAGGGGCGCGTATGCTTTACTATTGCCGAATAAGGGCAAACAGCCATGCACTTGCCGCATTCTATGCATTTTTCTTTGTCTATAACAGCCTTGTGGTCAATTATGCTTATGGCGTCCTTGGGGCAGTTATCCTTGCAGCGGTGCGCAAGGCAGCCGCGGCAGGCATTGGATACCTGAATGCCGTCAACGGGGCATTCGTCGCACGCAATGGGCAGCACGCCCACAACCGTGCCGTCCTCTTCCCCGCCAAGGGCCATGCTTACGCGCTCGTTTATAATGGCGCGCTCTTTATATATGCAGCAGCGGAACATGGGCTTGCCTTCCGGAATTATTCGCGGGGCAATTTCCATTATTCTCTGCGGGGTCAGCTCATCGCGGTAGGCAAGCTTTGCAACTTCCCTAAGCACGTTGTACTTCATTTTTTGTACATGGGTATCGAATAACAGGGCCATTTTTATCTCCTTTTTTTCCGGCACGTCACCCGGCCAAAATACGACACAATAATTATAAGGTATGCTTATATGTTTTGTCAATTACACCTAACTTATAGCCGCATATTGTTATAGTTATAATGATTATATGTAAAAAAGCTTTTACCTGCGCACACAGAGCCCGTTTGCTTGCATCGAGGCCGATATGATGCTATTATACGGACAGAGTATTCATAAGACTGAAAGGAACAGGCGCAATGGCCGGAACGGACGAACTTTACGGCGTGCTGTGCGCGCATGCGGCGCGCTATCCGCTTATGCGGCCCACGGATGCCGTGAAGCTGATATACCAGGGCGAATTCGGCAGCGGACACATGATAAAAAACGAGGCCGCCGCGCTTGATAGGCTGAGGGCCGAATACGCCCAGATTATTCATGACGAAACAATGCCGCTATATGAATACATAGGCTGCGGCATAGCAAGGGTGAACCTTGCGGCGGTGGATACGGGCACATTGCCGCTTGAGCGGCTGAACGCTGCATTTGCCGCCGCGGCGAACGGGGTGCACGGCAGCACGGCCGGTTTTAAGGCGAAGCTGGATACGCTGAAGGCGGTATGCGCCGAAGGCCGCTTCGGCTTCGGCACGGCGGAGCTTGACGAATATTTATGCAAATATGAAAAGGCAGGCTTTCCGCCCGTTTCCCACAGCGAAGCATACAGGCAAGCCTATAAGCCGAGTTACAGAATAATACGGATATAAAAAGAGCGGCGCGAACCGCTCTTTTCATATTATATAGAACTATATAAGCAGCATCCTGTCGTTATCCAATGCCTTGCCCGATATTTCGCGAAACCTTAGCAGAAGATCGTTCACCGTAAGCGCCGTGCGCTCATTGCCGGATATGTCCGTAACTATTTTGCCTTTGTCCATCATTATGGTGCGGTTGCCCAGCTCCAATGCGGACTGCATATTATGCGTTATCATAAGGCAGGTCAGGTTATGCTCGCGTATTATCGAATCCGTAACGCGCAGTATCTTTTCCGCCGCGCCCGGGTCCAGCGCCGCCGTGTGCTCATCAAGCAAAAGGAGCTTTGGCGGGTTTATGGTCGCCATGATAAGCGTAAGCGCCTGCCTTTGTCCGCCGGAAAGGCCGCCAACGCTTTGGTCGAACCTATCTTCAAGCCCCATGCCGAGCATTGCCACCTTTTCGCGGAAAAGCTCCCTGTCCCGTTTTGAAACGCGGCTGAGCCATTTTCCGCTGCCCGCGGCAAGGGCAAGGTTTTCTTCAATGGTCATGCCCGGCGCGCTGCCGCGCATGGGGTCCTGAAACAGCCTGCCTATGCTGTGCGCGCGCTTATATTCGCTCATAAGCGTTATGTCCCGCCCGTCAAGGCTTATCGTGCCGCTGTCGGTTATAAAGCTTCCGGCTATCGCGTTGAACAGGGTGGATTTCCCCGCGCCGTTTGCGCCTATTATGGTTATAAAGTCGCCTTTTTTAACGTTCAGACTCACGCCGTCAAGCGCGCGCCGCGTTTCCGTGCCGACGGAAAAGGATTTTGTAATGTTGTCTATTTTAAGCATTGGCGTTGCCCTCCCGTTTGCGGCTTTCAAGCCTGCGCTTTATCAGCGGAAGCTGCTGCTTTATATACGGTATGGATATTGCCGCGACCACTATTACGCTCGACACAAGCTTGAGCATGAATGCCGGCATATTGAAGCGCAGGGCTATCGTGTACACAAGGCGGAACACGAACGCGCCCAGCACCATGCCGGCTATCCTGAGCGGCATTTTCTTTTTGCCCAAGAATACGTTGCCTATCAACAAAGAGGCAAGGGCTATGGTCACCATGCCGCCGCCGATGTCTATATTCACGGACTTCTGCGCCTGCGCAAGCAGGCAGCCGGAAAGCGCCGTGAACGAATTGGCAACGCACAGGCCTATTATGGTCGTGAAAACGGGATTGATGGATGAGGAGCGCACCATATCCGGATTGTCCCCCGTGGCGCGGATGGCAAGGCCAAGCCGCGTTTTGAGGAAAAGCCCCAGCAGCACCGCTATTATGATTACCGCCGCCGCGGCAACGACAAGCTTATATTGCTCGCTCAGGTTAATCTTCGCAAGCGCGGACTTAACTGCCGTGAACACGGTATCGGCCTTGTTCATGTTCAGTATACTCGATCCGCCCATTATGGCAATGTTCACGGAATACAGCCCCGTGTTTACTATTATGCCCGCAAGCAGGCTGTTCACGCCCATTTTGGTTTGCAGTATGGCGGTTATAAAGCCGGAAGCCACGCCCGCAAGCATGGCCGCCGGTATGGATAAATACGGGTGTCCCGATATGGCCACCGCCGCGCCCACCACGGCGCCCAGCGTAAAGCAGCCGTCCGTGGAAAGATCGCACACGTTAAGCATGGAATAGCTTAAAAACAGCGCCAGCACCGTAAGCGAGGATATAAGCCCCAGCTCAAGCGCCGTCTGCAGCAGCGCCAATATCTGATCAAGTCCCATTTTTCTTTGCCTTTCTTAGGTTTGTTATTTCACTTCGTCAAAGCTTTCCGCCGTAACTATGCTCTGTATCTTGGTGCAGAACGGCTCGAACGCCTTGCATATTTCATCATAGTTAAAGCCCAGCTTTTCGCAGGTTTCGGTGTTTATGGTGGCGCAGCCGTTATCGAATGTCTTAACGGCCGTCTCCGCGGGTTTTGCGCCGTCAAGCGCTATGCTTGCCGCCATGCTTGCCGTTTCAACGCCCAGCGCCGCGTAATCCACGCCGTAGCCCAAGAATGCGCCGTTGAGTGCGAAGGAGTCCGCACCGGTGTAGTGCGGTATGCCCGCCTCCTGAAGCATCTCGTATATGCTGAGCTCGGATTTCATTATGGTGTTGTCCGTGGGGGTGAACACGGCGTCCACGCCGTCCGCTATAAGCGCCTGCACGGCAAGGGTAACTTCATCCACTGTGGTACCGGTGTATTCGCCGTAGGCAATGCCGTTAGCGTCAAGATATTCCTTGGCGTGGGCTATTGCGGCGGTGGAGGAATCCTGCCCAATGTCGTAAAGCAGGGCGATGTTCTTCACGTCCGGGTCTGCGGCGGAGATAAGCTGCATAACGGCCGCCGTGTCAAGATAGTCCGAAGTGCCGGTAACGTTGCTGCCCGGCGCTTCCATCGATTCTACAAGGCCCGCGCCCACGGGGTCGGATACTGCCGCGAAAACCACGGGAATGCCGTTGTCCTCTGTCGCGGCCTGCATAGCCATTGCAACCGGCGTAGCCACGCCTATCATTATGTCCACATCGTCCGCGATGAAGTTTGAAATTATCTGCGTGAGCAGGTTCGCATCCGCGTTGCAGTTGTCGTAGGATACATCGAACGCAACGCCCTTTTCGCCGCCTATCTCTTTAAGGCGGGTCTGAATGTTTTCAACTATCTGGTTAAGGGAAGCATCGTCAACGTAATTGCATATGCCGACCTTTACGGTTTTGCCGTCCGCATCGTTCGCGGGGGCGGGGTTTGAGGGGGAGCATGCGGCCATGCACGCCGCGGCCATTATTATGCTGAGCACAAAAACGAATATCTTTTTCATTGTTTTATCCTTTCTTAGTCAATGGTTTCAGTTTCTCGGTCAAATATCAAAATATGCTTGCGATACCGGCGCGCCGCGCCATCGCCTTCCCTTGCGAAACATTGTCCATCTACCTCCTTGGGTCAAAAAAATCTTAAAATAAAACTCCCGCCCGCAGCGACCACAACTGACTGCGATCGCTGGGACAGGAGCAATTCTTCTAAAAAAATCCTGCGGTGCCACCCGGCTTGGCGCATATATTAAAAACGCGCCCTCTCGTTGCGTACATTCATACGCCGGCCTTTGGTAACGGAGAGCCTTTGCTCCGGCTTGCATACTCGGCTTTCGCTTTTCCGCTCGCCCTCAGAAGTCCATTCGGCATTGCCATGCTCTGCCGCGATTTCACCGCCCGCGGCTCTCTGAAAGAACAGAATCAAAGCTTACTTACTCTTCCTCAACGGTTTTGTGCATTGTAGCACCGCCGCACGCCCGTGTCAAGGGGTACGGCGAATTATTTTTATGCATTTTCATGCATTTTTATTGTTTATATATTCATGTATAAGCGGCAGCGCAAGCACGAACTTTTCGTTTATCTGCTTATTCTCCGGCCTTATGCTTATCGTGCGGATGGTGTTGGGCACATCGAACTGATTGCCCATGTTGAACGGGAACTTATATATCCCCTCAAGCGGGAACGCATAGCGTATGGGCTTGCCCTCCGCCGTGCCTTCGTATATCAGCTCCGTATGCGTAAGCGTTGCCGTGCCGCGGCCCACGTCCGTATGCGCGGTGGTGTTTGGGTCAAGGTGATACTGAATATGGCACGGCGCGCTGAGCGCAAAGTCATCCTTCGCTATTTCGCGGCGCAGCGCGTCCCGCTCAAGCTCCACCCAGTCCGGCACCATTTCCGGTATAACGCTGCCTTCGCCCACGGGATGCAGAAAGCCGTATTCGTCCACCGTGCCGCGGTTGCCGCAGGCGGCGCAGTATATGTCGTTCCCATCGGTGCGGGTTGTTAATTCGCCGCCGCATTTGGGGCAAAGGTATAATAGGTTTTCCAATCCCTTGGCCCTGTTTTTGCCGCCGAAGGGTATCATGCGCCGCTTTTGCCATGCATAATCGTCCACGAACAGCTTTTGCTCTATCCGTGCGTAAAGCTCATCCATGCTCAGGCTTTTCACTTCCTCCGCCGTGGCGATGAGCTCTATCTCCGTTTCCACCTTGCCGCGCCGCTGCACCGGGTTCCATTTGGGGCGGGTGAAATAGCCGCCGTGCGTGCGCGCGGCGTAAAGCGGGGCCTTGAGCAGCTTTGCAAGCTTAGCTATGCTGTCGCTGAAGGGGGCGGTGCGACCTGTGCCGTTCACCTCTCCCTCAGGATATATCAGCAGGCTTTCGCCCATCTCTATCGTGTTCTTCATGCGGGCAATGCTCTCCACGTCCGCGCGGAACTGCTCCTTTTTTATGCAGCGGAACAGGTTCAGTAACCATGCTATGCGGCGGTTGCGGTAAAAGTGCGCCGCCACAACGGCATGGAACCGCTTTTGTCTGAGCGTTGCCAGTGCAAAAAGAAAATCAAGATTTCCCGTGTGGCTGCCCAGCAGCACTATCGGCCCATCCGGCAGCGCGGGAATATCCTTCGGCACGCGGAAGCGATACTTCAGCCAAAGATACGGCCTCAGCAGCAGCATAATCATATCGTAAACCGGCTTTATGTGCGGCTTTACGGCGTATTTAGATCTCATTTCAGTCCCCCTTGAACGGCTCAGCCGAATATCAGCATAAGCACCGGCACGGCTATAAGGCAAAGTATTGACGTAAAGCCCATGCCCAATGCGTTGTACTTCTCATCTGCGCCCGCGTAGGCGGAAACCACCACGCTCTGCGTCATAACGGGCATTGCCGCCTCTATCATAAAAACGCTCTGCGCCATTCCGCCTATATTGAATATGCGGCACATTAAAAGCATTATCAGCGGCGATATTATGAACCGCATACCGCTTACGACCCATATGCCGGCATCGGGCTTCAGATTTTTAAGCCCCGTTTCGTATATCAAAAAGCCGATGTATATGAGCGCAAGCGGCGTTACCGTGTTGCCCATATACTTGGTGAAGCTTTCAAGAAGGCTTGGCAGCTTAACGCCCATAAGCAGCAGCGTTACCGCCGCAAGCAGCGAAATAAGCGGCGGGGAGGCAAGCTTTTTGCCTATTTCCTTAACGCTGAGTCTGCTCTCCCCCGCGCTCATGTATATCATGGTTGCGCCTATCGCCCAGAAGAAGAACGTGTTCATCATATAGAAGCACATAACATACGGCGTGCCTTCCGCGCCGAAAAGCTCCGTGCATACGGGATACCCCACGAACAGGGAATTGGACATGGCGCACATTACCACAAACCCGCCGAAGCGCCTATGGCTTATTTTCATGGCCTTTGCAGCGGTAAGGGCTATAAGGATCATGGCAATGTTGAAAAGCATGGGCGTAAGCAGCAGCGCGCCCGCGCTTTTTATAAGCTCCACGGAAAAATCCGTAAACACATTGTGTATGCACATGCAGGGAACGGAAATATTCACAAGCAGCTTTATGACAAAGCTCTTGTGTTCCTTTTTCATCAGGCCTGTTCTGCCCATTATGTAGCCCACGGCAATGAGCATAAGTATCAGCACAACGGCCGATACGCTGTCCGCTAAAGAATTCATGCTGTTGCTAAGTATAAGCCAACGGGGGCGCGCAGCATTCTGCCGCCCCCGCCGTGGATTTTATTTTCCGGGAAATTATTTGGAAA
>OHJY01000284.1_pt1 | contig 21187 bp, 16 predicted proteins | sample 1568681 | NCBI WGS metagenome assembly OHJY01 (sample SAMEA3879540, study PRJEB24766) | human gut metagenome | biome: human-associated habitat; feature: feces | place: USA | collected 1985/1987
GGTGGTAGGAACGGGGGACGTGTCCCCTTTCGGGGATTAAACGCTCCCCCCGCAATGCAAAAGTACAAACATTGAATGGAATAAAAAAATATCCACATACAATAAATGCAAATCCTTTTTAGATTTCGTTAAATCGTTTATGAACTGCGACACACAGACTCATAAGAACCAACGTGTTGCAGCCCCCCCCTTAGCCAATTACATTGTTGATAATTTAGCGTTTTAATATTTAAATAAAGAGCCAAAAAAATAACCGCTGACAATTAGTGGATATCTAATTATCAGCGGTTTAATTATTGTCGGGGTAGCGGGATTCGAACCCACGACCCCCTGCTCCCAAAGCAGGTGCGCTAACCGGACTGCGCTACACCCCGAAACTTGCTTCATCCAAAGGATTTAGCTTTGAGCCTCTTGTCGGATTCGAACCAACGACCCCGAGATTACAAATCACGTGCTCTGGCCAACTGAGCTAAAGAGGCATACGACTTGGTTTCCCAAACGCGATGCAAAATTATAATATTTTTCCGATTACACCAAATAAAATTGGATTTATCTTCTGACATTCCTGTATTTTTCTGTTTTCAGCACTGTTTCACGACGCAAAAGAACGCCAGCCTACCATTATCTTCAAGAAACAACAGGAAACCAGAAGCATTTCCAGCCATCGCAACAACGCTGCCGACGGCCCGACAATCCATCAACCAAACTTGCCAGCGAACGCCGTCCCAGATTCGGTTGCGTCTCGTCCCAGGTTCGGTCGTGCCACGTCCCAGGTTCGGTTGCGTCTCGTCCCAGGTTCGGTTGCGTCTCGTCTCAGATTCGGTTGCGTCTCGTCCCAGGTTCGGTTGCGTCTCATCCCAGGTTCGGTTGCGTCTCATCCCAGGTTCGCTACCAAATAGAGAGAGTCTGACAGAAATCATAAGCCTTAGCCCTGAAATGGCAATTCCGCCATCACTACCCTCCATCATAAGAAAAACAGATTGGAGCATTCTCCGGAACAAAAACGATTGGATTCTCCATAATTTTGAGCGACATTTCAGCAACATCACCAACCGCCACTATTTCCCGTTCAACACAGATTGCCTTCCAGAATATCAAACCTCACCTCTTACCAACCTCCCGCCCGAACAATCTTGTTTCATGGCGTAAAGATACAAAACTATATCCACTTAATAAAATCGTAACCGAGTTTTCGGACTGACCCCTCAAAACGCGAGCCAACAAGTTATCAGTACAAATAAAAAAAGGACACTTGATTGCTCAAATGTCCTTTTTTTGAGGTACCCAGCAGATTCGAACTGCTGTACACGGTTTTGCAGACCGCTACCTAGCCACTCGGTCAGGGTACCGTTGTTGCTTGTTTGCGAGTGCAAAGTTAAAACTTTATTTTCACTCCACCAAACTTTTCGGCAAAAATTATCTCTTCTTATCAAAAATATGGCAGACACATATAGTAAAGAACCACTATTTCAGCTATTTATAGAAGACAACTAATCAGAGGGTGACAAAATTCAGATGCAGAGGTATCAGAAGAAACACACAAGAGCACGACCTGCACTTGACTTTCTACGCAGTTGAAACCGTCGTCTTTCTCACACTAACGGAATACTCCCACTGACTCCACACCAAACTCCCTCACAAAGCCCTGCCAAAAGCAATAATACCAAAAGCGGCAAAAAAACAGGGCATAAGATATTATTTCTTACTCCACACTCCACAAAATTGGGCAATTTATTTTTTTACCATTACTTATTTCTTCAGCATTACTAATTTGATTAATTTTGCATACCATTTCACATTCGCAACCTGCCTGTCTCTCACATTCATTGGAAATACATACCGCCAAATGGACAAGCAACGAAATATGCGATTCAAGACTTGAATAACAACCATGATTAAATTTATATGTTTTGGAAGCGGCAGCAGCGGAAACTGCTATTACATAAACGCCGATGGATATGGGCTTCTCATTGACGAGGGCATCGGCATACGGAAATTCAAGAAGTATTTCCGCGACTACGGCCTCTCGTTCGGAGACATAAAGGGAATCCTTGTCACACACGACCATGCCGACCATGTGCGTGCCGTTGGAGCGGTTTCTATTGAATTTCATCTGCCTGTTTATGCCCTGGCAGACGTGTATATGGGCATGAACCGTAACCGCTTCGTACGCAAGAAAGTACCCGCCCCTCTCGCCAACACCATCGTTGCGGGAGAAACTTTTGATTTAGGACCATTTGAAATCACCCCATTTCAGGTTCCGCACGATAGTGCAGACAACTGTGGATATTTCATCAGCGTCAACAACACCACCTTTTGCTTGATGACAGACGTTGGACACGTGACGGAAACAATGCGACACCACCTCTCTAACGCAAAATACATCGTGGTGGAATCAAACTACGACGCATATATGCTTGAAAACGGACGCTACCCGCGCCACCTGAAAGACCGCATACGGAACGGCACTGGACACATGGACAATGCTGACACGGCCAAACTATTGTCGGAATGCCTGTCGGCTGACGCACGACACATCTGGCTATGCCATCTCAGCGAAGAAAACAACCGGCCAGACTTGGCTCTACAGACGGTTTCTGAAGCGCTGAAACAAGCTGGACGATTGTCTGAAGACGACCCTCTGACGCTTGAAGCGCTACAACGCACCCACCCCTCTAAATTATATGAATTGAAATAGCAATTGCATTACTACCGTCTGAAGGACGGACTTCAAAAAGGATGCAACTTTCTGAAGTTACAAGGTTATGGCAAGAAGGCAAGCTGATAATCAAAACACCGAAACGGCCTCGCCGTCATCTCCTCCCCTATTGGAGAAATGACAGCGAGGCCGTTTCGGTTTTCTTCTTGTGTTGTTAAGTAGGTGTTCAAAATTAGTTTATACTATCCATGTAGGGATAAGCCAGTTTAAACTAATTCTGAACATCTACTTATCAGAACGGAAGTCCAACTGCAAAATGGAACGTGAAATCACGCGAGAACACGGGATGTATGACAGGGTAATGCCCCTTCCCGCTTTCAACTGTTGGATTGATGGCTTTCATGCCGGCGTCCAAACGCAGCACGAAATAGTCCAGATTGAAACGCAAGCCCAAACCATAGGACACTGCTATCTGCTTGTAAAAACGGTCGAAACGAAACTGTCCGCCAGGCTGATCTGCATAGTTCTTTGTGTTCCAAATGTTTCCTGCGTCGATAAAAGCAGCGCCATGAAATTTCCAAAACAAATGCGTTCGGTATTCCACGCTCAAATCGAGCTTGAGATTTCCGGTCTGGTTGATGAAATCAATTTTCCCATCGTTTCCTTTGTAGCTGCCCGGACCAAGTTCTCTGACACCCCAACCACGCACACTGTTCGCACCTCCCGAGAAATAACGCTTTTCATACGGCAAGATACTGGAGTTTCCGTAAGGCAGGGCAACGCCGAAGCCAGCATGCAGGGCCATGGAGTTTCGCTCATCAATCACAAAACTTTTGGCATAATCGAAGTCCACTTTTGCATATTGCGAATAGGCAATGTTCATCAAACTATATTGCCCGCTGGACACCCGCTGCGCTCCCAAAAGCTTTGACATGCCATATAGCAAATTTCCCGCAGATTCCACGTTGAAACGTATCTGATACCCATTCGTGTGATACAGACCCATAGCCGTTGAGGTGTTCAGGGAATTGTAGGTGAAGCTATACCCCATTCTCATGATGAAGAGATTCTCATAACTATAACGCAACACGGCGTAGTGTGGGTCGTCTCCCTCCAGATATTCCTTTCGGAAGGTATCTGAAATCCAAGGCATGAAAACGTAATTGAGACTCACCAAATCCAGACGATGGCGCCAACGAGGGGAGAATGTGGGCGACCAACGGTATGTCCAACCGCCTGTCAGCACACGGCGATGAAACTCCGGACGATTTTGGGAATCATACATCACATTCAGTTCTGAACTGGCTTTCAATCCCTGCCTGTGTTTTTCAGAAATGCCAGGAAAGAGAAATGCAGGAAACCGCAAGGCGGCCTCTGCACTATATTCCAGGTAATTCTGATTGTTGTATCCTTCCAAACCAGTAATGGCCTCATATGCGCCACGCAATTTCAACGACAGGCTTTCTGCACCGCGGAATATGTTTTTGTTGGAATAAGTGAGCACCAAAGCCGCACCTAAATTTCCCGATGTGTTTGTTCCCTCGACTTCGGCGCTGACACTGTTGGGCATGTTGAGATTGACATTAACATCGCAATCAAGCAACGCACTATCGGTGGGAACTTCCCGAAAACGCACGGCTGAATAGCCCACTGAAGGAAGACTATTGATGCTGCTGTAGGTGTTGCGTAAATCTGTGGCACGATACAGACTGTCGGGACGAATATACATGTGACTGTCGTACACACGGCGATACATCTTCAAGCCATCGCCGTAATAGATGTCTAATCCGTGGTATGGCGAAACGCCTTTCTCCTCGCCTTGCGCCACGTCTTCATATATATTCACCTTGCGTATCTTGAATTTTTGATAGACGCGCGTGGAATCCATGCCATTGGGAATTTTAACGCGCAGCGTCAGATTGACACTGTAATCATCGGCTGCCGTATCGGCCCTGAAGGAAACAAATTCCTTGTGAAGGTGATAATATCCTTGGTCTCGCAGAAGGTTCACCAAACGGGAACGCTCGTCATTGAGCAGAGAGGCATCGAGCGGCATACCACGGTAGAGTTTTGAAGAGGAGATGGTTTTCATCACCGCCTGTTCCACCTCCGCATCGTCAAACTCATAATGGATGTCACCGACATAAGTGCGCAATCCCGGATGGATTTTATAACGCAAATTCACACGCCTTCCACGCACCAAGGAGGTGTCGGCCTCTACGCTGGCGTGCAAAAAACCGTGGTTGTTCAACGCCGCTTTCAATGCCGAAAGCGACTCTTTGGTTTCTGCCTCGTTATATATCACTGGGGCCTCACCAATTCTCCGTATGAAACGATTGAAACGGCGCAAACTGTCTTTCCCTTGCATGCAATAGACGCCAAGGGGAACTTTCATCAGGCTGAACCAACGCGAATTTGGCTCCTGACGAACGTATGCGCGATATGAACCGGGCGAAATCTGCTTGCTGTCGCTCTGCATTTTCACGGAAGACAGCATCGCTTCATCGTCTGGCACAAAACGCAACGCAGAACATCCCGCAAGTAGCAGTGTGCTGGCGAATAGAAAGAAACACCGCAACATGCTTCCAACAATTTCACGGTTTCGCTTAATTTTGACCATAAATCATATTGATTTGACTACAGAAGTAAAGAGGGCACACACGATAGAAGAACTGCCGAACAGCATCATTTGGAAGCCTCGGATGCCTCCCAGGCCTCCCATTCCTTCATGGCATCCTGCCAAGAGGTTTCTTCGCCTGCCTCAACAGCCATCTCGGCCCGCTTGGCTTCATCTCTCGCTTTGTCTCTCGCCCGCTTTTCCTTCATGGCTGCAATGGTGGCATCGTCCAAAATCACGATGGCACCGCGCTCAACTGCCCTCAAAAGGTCGTCTTCACCAAAAGCCTTTCCCGGCTCATTGAAATCCGCAATATTGAACTCATAATCCACACGCAACTGGTGGCGAATTTGTTTTTGTCCGAAGCGATTGGCCGCATTTTTCAGACGGAGCAACTTACCGATTTCCTTTATTTCCTTTTCGGAATATTTGTTTCTTCCCATAAACAGGCATTCAACTTTTAACGATTATTTCCACAACAACTAAGGGCGCATACCGTTCATAGTATGCACCCTTAGCTTATTATACCTCAGATTTTTACTTTGCAAAGCTAACTGAGCGGGTCTCACGGATTACCGTAATCTTCACCTGGCCCGGATAAGTCATCTCGTCCTGAATGCGCTTAGCGATTTCGCCACTCAAGCTCTCAGTTTGCTTGTCGTCAATCTTGTCGGCACCAACAATCACTCTCAACTCGCGACCTGCCTGGATGGCATACGTTTTCGTAACGCCAGGATAGCTCATTGCGATGTTTTCAAGATCGTTCAAACGCTTGATGTAAGCTTCAACGATTTCACGACGGGCACCCGGACGGGCACCACTAATGGCGTCGCACACCTGAACGATTGGCGCTAAGAGCGTCGTCATTTCCATTTCATCATGGTGGGCACCTATTGCATTGCAGATTTCAGGTTTTTCCTTGTATTTTTCAGCCAACTTGGCACCATAGAGTGCGTGTGGCAATTCGCTCTCTTCATCGGGCACCTTACCGATGTCGTGCAAGAGACCTGCACGCTTGGCTTTCTTCGGATTCAATCCCAATTCGGCAGCCATCACAGCACAAAGATTGGCCGTTTCACGCGCATGCTGCAAAAGATTCTGACCATAAGAAGAACGGTATTTCATCTTACCAATGATGCGGATGAGCTCAGGATGCAAACCGTGAATACCCAAGTCTATGGCCGTTCGCTTACCGGTCTCGATCACTTCTTCCTCGATCTGCTTCTTCACCTTGGCAACGACTTCTTCTATGCGAGCAGGGTGAATGCGGCCGTCTGAAATCAACTGATGGAGCGCCAAACGGCAGATTTCACGACGCACAGGATCGAAAGCGGAAATCACAATGGCTTCCGGCGTGTCGTCAACCACAATTTCAACGCCTGTGGCTGCTTCCAAAGCACGGATATTACGTCCTTCACGACCAATGATGCGGCCTTTAACCTCGTCGTTGTCGATATGGAACACTGTCACGCTGTTTTCAATGGCGGTTTCCGTTGCAACACGCTGGATGGTCTGAATCACGATGCGCTTGGCTTCCTTATTGGCCGTCATTTTAGCATCGTCCATGATTTCGTTGATATACGACTGGGCATTGGTGCGGGCTTCATCCTTCAAAGAATCCACCAAACGCTTCTTGGCTTCCTCTGCCGACAAACCGCTGAGTTCTTCCAGTTTCTCGCGCTCTTTGAGTTGCATCTTCTCCAACTCCTCTTCCTTGGTTTTCAAGAGCTGGGCATGAGCATTGAGCTTGTTCTGCGTGTTGTCGAGTTCAACTTTGCGTTTTCCTAAGTCTTCCTGCTTCTGCGAAAGACTCATTTCGCGCTGCTTGAGTTTGTTTTCAACCTGAAGAATCTTTTGGTTTCTCTGCTGTACTTCCTTTTCAAGCTCAGCTTTCTTGTTCAAGAATTTCTCCTTGACCTCCAACAACTTCTTCTCTTTGATGACATCGGCTTCTTTTGCTGCCTCATCCAGCACACGTTTATACTTGCTTTTGAGGACATATTTTAAGGCACCGAATTCAATGGCACCAGCTATAATCAGCGCCACAACAATCCATACATATTCCATTACGTTAATTTATATTCGGGCATTTCCCAATACGGCCGCCGCGAGAAAAACTTTTCCGCTTCCCTCCCATCCTACTTTTTTCATGAGAGGCTTTAGCCGGCCAATTTCTGGAACGCCTCATTTAGAAATTGGTTACTGTTTGTTTTGAACACCGCCATCCGCTGCCTCCTGGCCACTTCCTGCGGTTTCACATCCAAGCGCTTCTTCAATCTCACGCGTCAGCGCCGACACAGCCTCGTCATAAGGTTTGGTGTCGTTGTTGCTTTGAGCCTGAAGAGCTTCTACGGCAAAATCAAGCAATGTGATTGAAACACAGCTTTCATAGCTCAGATTCGGATAACTCTCCTGATAGCGTCCAAGACGTTCGTTGATATTCTTGGCAGCCTTGCGGAAAATCTCCTCCTTGTCACGACGAATGGTGATTGGATGCATCTGCTTTCCAATCATCAATTGGATGCTCAGTTTGTCGTTGACGGACGACACTTTATCTGCCATAATTACTTGGATTTTAAAGATTAGAACAACCGGAAACTTCCTGACACCGACAAAGTTCCTTATAAATATGAAAGCTTTGCCGCTCGTTGAGATTAAACATTCAACAAGGCGATGCACTTGTCAACTTCCTTGACCAGGCCGTTGAGACGCTTTCGCACATCCCGCACATCTTCGCCAGAGACTTCAAGCACCTTTGCCGTCTTAAGCGTGTCGTACTGCTTCTTCAAGGCTACATTTTCAGCTTGCAATTTGGACATACTTTCCACCTGAAGCGCCATTTTTTCAAGCAGTTCTTGATTTTTAGCTTCCAGGTCTTTGTATGACAAGATGAGTTGCCTCACTCTTGTTTCCAATATGCGCAGGTTGTTTTCTTCCTCTTTTGTCATGTAGTCTCTTGCTGTTGACAGGTGTCTTTCCCTGTGGGCAAATCAAATGCGCTGTCAATGTTTTCGTTTCCTGTTTGATTTCTGCATGCACCGCTTGAAACAAGAGCACGCTGACGATGAGATCGCGTCTCCGTTCAACGAATCTGAAAGTATCAGCAATGCAGCAACAGGCATCGTTGGGTTATTTCTTGGCGTCTTTTTCCTCAACATCCTTTGGTTTCGGCTCTTTCTTAGCCAAGATAACGATGTTATAGACATATTCCGCCATCCATTCGCCGCTGTATCCAAGCTTCTGCTGATACTGGCGAACACTCATACAGGCCTTTCGCACATCGTCTTTCTTCCAGTTGTCTTTCGTCAAGACATCGTTCACGGTTTTCTGCGTCATGGTACGCAACGCGTTTTTCATGAAGCCAGGCACGCGGAACTTCCATTTCATCAAGTTTCCCATAACCATCATAAGCTCCTGAGAGAATCCCTGGAAAGCAAAGAAATAAGGTTGCACGCCATTCAGGTTCTTACAGTTGCGCTTGATGCTCATATCAATTTCCTTGAAAAAATTGTCTGAGATGCCATAGATTTCAGAGAGGAGTTTCTTGCAGCGGTTTTTCTCACCCAACCCCAACTTGTTGTTCACCGTTGGCACATGCAACGTCTGTTTAAACAAACGAAGGTCGGGCAAAGCCGCCAAGTTGTTGATACCCAAATTGGCCGCCATAACCGCCTGGTAGTAGACACGGATAAGGGTCATGAAATCCTCCATGCCTCCGACGCGCCAACCTTGTTCGGCTACAGATTTTTTGCCAAATATGTTTAATATTCCCATACTATTTGCGCTATATCAAAAAAAGATTTATACTATTGTTTCTTGTGATACCAAAGAAGTCTGCCAGATTCCTTTCAGGCTTTATCAAGTGCAAAAATCAGCCCGACTCCTTTTTGTTCAATTTGCAAAGTTACATTTTTTTTTGAAAGTAGCAACTTATAGCTTAACTTTTTGAACCAGACGTTGCAATTGAGTTTTACCAGGCAGGCGTTCTGATTTTTATGGCGCGAGGAGTTGAATGCTATCAAAAGCCACATGGCGTGAGAAATTCACGAAGCACAGACGAGCAAACACCCCATGCAACCCCACCCCAACTTATAACAATGGCGGGAGAGTCAGCATGAACGCCTTTGAAAATAATACAACGCCAGCCTACTCTTCCGCCATTACACCTATTGAGGCATGCCGATTAATGAAACATGCCGATTATAGAAACGTTTCCTTGTTCCTAAGATTCTCAGACAAGTAGGTGTCAAAAATATTCTTATATTTGAAATGCCCTTGGCATATATAACCTACTTACGTTCAGCATCAACAACCAGAACCGTCAAGACTACAGGATTCCGCCTCTGCCGCATGTTGCGCCATCAATCCAGCTTCCTCCGGCACAAGCGTCACGCGCCCGTCTTCGAGCACGAAACAAGGGATTCCTATGTATCCTTCGCGTTTGGCTTCGTCAAAAACCGAACTGGTATCTCTCAAACGAAGAAATTCCTTCAGGTTTCTGACGTGCTGCCCGATTTCAATGATTTGATAGGACGGATTATTCTCCACCTGCCGTTTGATGTCAATGCAGTCCGGGCATGTGTCCATGCTGTATATTTTTATCATGAGTGTCTATTGTCTTTAGAAATTAAACGTATGCCTGGAAAGGACAGGGCTATTTGGATATGGCTTTTGACGCTCGAGGCCACAAGCCATCAGCGACGCACGAAGTCGTGGCGGCGCCCAAAATGCCGCATTTTCTCAGTCAGCGTATAGAATGGCTGGGCCAAGAGCCGCCCCCACAAGCCTAACCAGCAGAAACGACGTTCTCCCAAACTATCGGTACACCGACGCAAAAACCATCCCGGCAACACGACATCTAATATCATCAGCAAAAAAACTGACGCGTCATACGGAATGTCATCCGTTGCATATTTTTGAGTTTCCACCAGGACCTCTACACGCAAAAGCAGGTAGGCCATCAAGGCCAACAAGAAGAGCCACGTCATCCATGTGGCAGCGCTCTCACGATAACGGAATAAACGCCCTCGCCACGACAAACGGCGAAGTGCCTCGCGGTGTGCCGCCTGTTGTGCCACCAAAAGGGGACGCGACGGCAGATGCTGCATAATGGTGGCTTCTGGTCGTACTTCTACCAAGGTGCGGGATTTGCACGAAAGAGCATCCACGAGCAAATCGTCTTCGCCACAAGAGACATTGAGACTGTCGGCGTAACCTTTATTGGCCATGAACCAACTTTTGCGCACTGCCATATTAGAGACATCTCCGCCAAAAGCTTTTCCCACAGGCGTTGCAAATTGGCGACTCCACATGCGATGTATTCCAAACGCAGCCCTATAACGCAGCAACTGGCGATGCAACCGATTGAAGATGGCACTGCGAGACATCTGCGTGCCATCATCGACATAATTGGCATATCCCAAAACGAAATCAGATTCATCCGAGAAACGGGAAGCCATCAATCTGAGCCAAGAGACATCTGCTGGCTGACAATCGGCCTCGGTCAAAACCACCCAAGGTGCCCTGGCAGCCCTTACGCCAAGCGTGATGGCCAATTTTCTCCGGTCGAGGTAACGGGAAGAGGCTGGAACAAAGGTGTATCGCAGATTGGAATGCTCCGAAGAAAGATGATTGATCAACGCACGGGTCTCGTCGGTTGAAGCCTCATCCACAATAATGATTTCAAACGCCGACAAATCCTGATTCAAAAACGCTGGCAGATTTTCCCGTAACGTGTCTGCCTGATTGCAACACGGAATAACCACACTCGCACGCGGCAAAGGGCGGGCAAATGCCGAAATCCCCTCCTGCGCATCCATTGCCGGCGCAGGAACATCCTGAATGTTTTCTCCCCTACGCAACCGGCGATTTATCTTCCACGGAAGCAGATAATCCCGCCAGCGCCACCGCCAGGCAAGCAGCAGGCTCAACGCCATAGCGCCGACAAGCCAAGGTTGCAGACCTAAAATAGGCTGCAGACCTAAAATAGATTCATTTAATATGCTCGTAAACATTTCACTTAAACCTCCATTTATCTGCGGCGACGGAACTCAGAACAAGTAACCGCCGTTGCTATTGCCACATTAAGACTTTCCACTGTCGGCCGGCCCTCAGGAAAATTCGGAATAGTGATTCGCCGCGAAACATGTTGCTCAACGGCCTGAGAGATTCCCTTTCCCTCATTGCCCATGACGATGATGCCATGAGAAGTCAGTGTGGATTCATACAAATTATCGCCGTCCATAAACGTGCCATAAACTGGCATCTGTCCCTTATTCTCCTCCAACCACTGCGGCAGGTCGACATAAAAGACATTCACACGCGCCAAGGCCCCCATTGTTGCCTGCACAACCTTAGGAGAAAAAGCGTCGGCCGTTTCACGCGAGCATACGACATTCGTAATACCAAACCAATCGGCCAAACGAATAATGGTGCCTACATTCCCAGGGTCTTGCACACCGTCGAGCGCCAACACCAAATCGTCAGGATTCATCTCAAACGCCACTTTCCGGTCTGGCTTTTCAAACACGGCCAACGCCTCATGCGCTGTTGTCAGGGCCGACGCCTGAGAAAGTTCCCTTGACGTAACGACATCAATTTCTTCAGCGGTCACTTCAGGATGCTTGTCAAGATATTCCTGCGTGGCAACAAGAAGACGCATACGGAAAGCGCCGGAGAGCTCCCCTATCACTTTTGCTCCTTCAGCCAGAAAAGCCCGCTCCGCATCCCGGTATTTCTTCTGCGTAAGCGAACGCACGAACTTGAGTTTGTTTTTACTCCACATTTTTGAATACTTTTGGCATGTTCCAAAAAACCGTCTATACCCATTCCCGACAGGAAAACGATACAGACGGTTTGTTGTAATGTATATATTCTAAAATATTAGTCCTTGATGATTCCGAGTTCAACAAACACCTTGCGGAGAGAGTCAACGGCGCGGTCAACCTGCTCATGCGTATGGGTTGCCATCAATGCAACGCGAACCAAAGTATCTTGGGGCGCACATGCTGGCGGAATAACCGGATTAATGAAAACGCCTTCCTCAAAAGCACGTGCCGTGGCAACGAAGGTCTTCTCCGTGTCGCGAACGTAAAGCGGGATAATCGGAGATTCCGTTTCGCCGATTTCAAAACCAGCCTCGCGGAAGCGCTTCAACGCATAGCGCGTCACATCCCAAAGAGCCTCAATGCGCTGCGGTTCTTCCTGGATGATATGCAATGCTTCGAGCGCAGCAGCAGTGGCAGCCGGTGTATTGGATGCACTGAAGATATAAGTACGTGCGTTGTGGCGCAACCAATTGATGATGGTTTCGTCGGCAGCGATAAAACCGCCGATTGAAGCCAACGACTTGCTGAAAGTACCCATAATCAAGTCGACCTCGTCAGTCAGACCGAAATGGTCACACACGCCTCGTCCCTGACGACCAAACACACCAATTCCGTGTGCTTCGTCGACCATGATGGTTGCATTGTATTTATGCTTCAAGCGCACGATTTCCGGCAAGTTTGCCAAGTCGCCCTCCATTGAGAAAACGCCATCAACCACAATGAGCTTAACGGCTTCTGGAGCGCACTTCTGAAGCTGACGTTCAAGGTCAGCCATATCGTTGTGCTTGTATTTCAAATTGGTTGAGAAAGACAAACGGCGGCCGTCAACAATTGAAGCATGGTCGCGATCGTCACAAATGATGTAGTCTTCGCGCCCCGTGAGGCAAGCGATCACACCAGAGTTTACAGTAAAACCTGTTGAGAAGCAGAGAGAATCCTCCTTGCCAACAAACTGAGCCAACTCTTTCTCCAATTTAACATGGAGGTCAAGTGTACCATTAAGGAAACGCGAACCGGCACAGCCTGCACCGTATTTGCGAAGCGCCTTGACACCGGCCTCAATGACACGTTCATCACCAGGCAGACCAGTATAGGCATTTGAACCGAACATCAACACCTTGTGTCCGCCCATGTCTACTTCAGTGCCCTGCTTTCCGTCGATTTCACGAAAATAGGGATAAACGCCTTTTGCCATATACTGCTGTGGCAAAGTGTACTTAGATAATCTTTCCTGTAAAATACCCATGGATTAATTTGTCAGAACGGAGAGAGCAACGTCGCGATAAACGTGGAGACCATCTGCCTCCCTCCTTGGTTATAAACATCCCCCTGCCCGAGAATGCCGAATATCTATAGACTTCCACTCCTTAATTATTATATACCAATTATATATAAGGAGTCATCCGCCCCAATAAAAGCAATTTCCAGCACGGGATGCCAACGTTTTTAAATTATATTACTTCATGCAATAGCCGGAGCTTTTCTTCCCTTCGTAGCATAGCTTTTACAACTACCACTAACGCCTGAAGGTTTTTGACAATCAACAAGCTCCGTAAAACTTGGCAAAGATACACATTTTTGCATTAATACAGGCTTTTTATCTTCAAAAAATGCGCCCAGACGATTTATCACAAGGGATTTTATGGTCGGAGCGAAAGAAAAACTTAACTTTGTGCCTTGGAGTTCTGAATTTACAATCAAGCTCCTGCATGGCTCTGCCTCCTTGAAAAAACAAAAAGGTTTCACATCTCTTATTCTTATCTATGAAGAAGGAAGTCCTCTTTATCATCAATCCCATATCGGGCACACGACACAAACAGTCAATACCGGAAGAGATTGAACGATGGCTCGACCACACACTTTTTGACCACGAAATAAAATTCACCACACACGCCGGGCATGCTTCGGAACTAACCAAGGAAGCTGCAGAGAACGGGGTGGACATCGTTGTGGCCGTTGGCGGCGACGGCACTGTCAACGAAGTGGCACGCTCTCTGGTGCATACGTCCACCGCTTTGGGCATCATCCCCTGCGGTTCTGGAAACGGTCTGGCCAGACATCTGCAAATCTCCCAAACGCCGCGAGGAGCGATTGAAATTCTAAATCAAAACGTGATACACTGCCTTGACTACGGAAAAATCAACGGCAAACCGTTTTTCTGCACTTGCGGTATGGGCTTTGACGCATTTGTCAGCAAGAAATTTGCCGATAGTGGCAAACGCGGCCTGCTGCAATATGCCAAAAACACCATCGGAGTGGGACTGACCTACCAGTCGGAACACTATATCTTGGAATATAACGGCCAGAAGGAGGAACTTGACGCCTTTTTGATTGCGTGCGCCAACGCTTCACAATACGGCAACAATGCCTATATCGCGCCAACGGCTTCCATGAAAGACGGACTGATGGACGTGATTGTCATGAAACCGTTCCCTACAATAGAAGGGGCCTACGTTCTGCTACAGATGTTCACCAAGACATTACTGAACAACAACCACGTGCAACTTTCCCAAACCAAGAAGCTCCATGTCAAGCGCACGCAACCTGGCGCGGTACACATCGACGGCGACCCCGTCATGATGGGCTGCGACATCGACGTGGAATTGGTGCCGCACAGTTTTAATGTCGTTGTCAACCCGAAAGCACACGACAAGAAAAAGAATTACATCCAGGAGATGGGTGAACGCTTGGAAGAACTGTTCACCATCGGTGCCAACGGCAAAGAGGAAACCGAGGATTCTCCTGAACGACAGGGCAACGAAAGCAGCAACGACCAATTCAATCTGCAACGCTTCGTCGCGGCGCAAGAACAAACTTACAGCCGAGCGCTTGAAGAGATTCGCAACGGGCACAAGAGAACCCACTGGATGTGGTTTATCTTCCCGCAAATTGCTGGCCTCGGCCATAGCAGCATGGCACAAAAATACGCCATTTCCTGCCGTTCTGAAGCCGAAGCCTATCTGCGCCACCCTGTTTTGGGAATGCGCCTACTGGAAATCACAGAGGAACTGCTCCAGCACGAAGGCCTAACGGCTTTTGACATTTTCGGTTCGCCCGACGACCTCAAACTGCGCTCTTGCATGACGCTCTTTTCATCCATCTCCGAAGAAGGCAACATCTTCGAACGTGTCCTGGTGAAATATTTTAACGGACAACCATGCCAATTCACCCTGGCAGCAGTGGCAAAGAAATAGCCACCGACAGACAATAATCCCCGAAAGAATCGGAACACCAGTTTTTTTGAGTTCCATCCCTTCGGGGATATTTTTGAACATCTTCATCCAGCCATAAGCAATTGTTCAAAAACACTTGTCATTTACCTGATGCCGGACCATATTTCGCGACAAGCGCCAAAAGTTCATCCCCATAATTTTCAATACTCTTGTCGCCAAGATAAGGAATCACTTTCAAATCAGCCTTCGTCGTTGGCAAGAGATTGGCCACACCAATCAACGCCTTCTGCTGGAGAATCGTATAGGCCGGCAGGAGTTTCTCGCGCGACTTGTCGTAACGCCATTTCACCAAATGTTTAAACAATTCGGGATGCAGAATATCCGATGGCACCTCCACCTTCTGGCTCACGGAACTGGCTTTTCTCTTCTCGCCCTTTTGGGGTTTCGACTTCTTCTCCCCCATAGACGCGATGGCCTTTTCAGCGAAATACTTCTCCAGCTCAAAACCATTTTCCGCCACATACCTCAACATGCGGCATTTGAATTGAAGCGCCTCTCGGGCCGCCAGCAACACGTTAGAGACGCGTTGCTTAATCTGCTTGTTGTCTGTCGGCAACTCCATCTGCATCACAAAATCATAGACGGGCTTCATCTTCTCTGAGAAATACGCAGCCCCCTTCTTTATGCGCTCAACAATCACTTCATCGCCAGAAGTATTTTTCGCCTCTGCAAACAAACGGGAGAGCTGATGATGGAACGCCACAGCCACCTGCTCCACTTCCTTATAAAAAGCAGCAGCAAGTTCATCCGACGCAGTCACTGTCCGCGGAAACAGCCTATTGAAATGCTCCGCCAAGAGCCGACGCAACTGATCATACTGATAGCGCAACAGATGGAAGTCAAACAGACGGACCACCGTTTCCATATAAAAATCAGCCTGCATCTTTCTCACCATCTCATCCGTGGGAGTTTCAGCCTCCGCCCTCTCCGTAAACTGCGCCACATCGGCATCACAAATGACAGCCGCCCTTGGAATCTTTGAAGAAAGCACCATGCCCTCCAACGACTTGCAACGACTCAAAGCCACATAGGTCTGCCCGTGGGCAAATGCCCAATGCGTGTCGATAATGGCGCGTTCAAAAGTGAGCCCCTGACTTTTATGTATGGTAATGGCCCACGCCAGCCGCAGGGGATATTGCTTGAATGTACCTTCCACCACCTCTTCAATCTCATTATTCTTTTCATTGAGGGCATATTTGGCATTGGTCCACTCCTCGCGTTCCAAATCAATGGGAGAAGCCTGCTTCTGACCTATCGGACGAACGCGCACCCCATTCTTATTAATCATAACCACCTCGCCCAGCATACCATTATAATAGCCAGCTTCAGCATTGTTCTTCACAAACATAACCTGGGCGCCTTCCTTCAAGACGAGCACTTCATCCGTCGGATAAGAACACTCCGGAAACACCCCGCTGCACACGGCCTTAAACTCAAAAGCCGATGTTTCGAGGCGGTTCAGTTCAAGTTCATTCACCTGTTTTGCCTGATTGTTATGAGTGACCAAACGCACATAGCCATCCTTTTGAGGAGGATTGAAATCAGGGATATACCGCTTGTTCAACGCGTCCAGCGTCTGATTGTCCACCGTTCCAGAACGCACTTCATTCAGAATACGAATAAAATCTGGATCATCCTGCCGATAGATATGTTTCAATTCAACCGTCACATAGTTGGAAGCCTGGAGGGCACGGCTTGAAAAGAAGAACGGGGTGTCGTAATATTTCTTCAGCATATTCCAATCCTCGTCTCTCACCACTGGCGCCAACTGCTGCAAGTCGCCAATCAAAAGCAACTGCACACCGCCAAAAGGCAAACCCGGATTGCGGTATCGACGCAAGACGGAATCAATGCTATCAAGCAAATCGGCACGCACCATAGAAATCTCATCAATCACCACCAAATCCAAACTGCGGATGAGGCGCACCTTCTGCTGCGTCATTTTAAAGGTTTCCCGACTGTAATTGGCATCTGGGATATAGGGAGAGAAGGGGAGCTGAAAAAAAGAATGAATGGTCACACCGCCCGCATTGATAGCAGCAATGCCCGTCGGGGCAAGAACCACCATACGTTTGGCAGACCGCTCACGTAGCCGACGCAGAAACGTGGTTTTTCCCGTTCCTGCCTTACCTGTCAAAAAAAGGTTTGTCCCTGTATATTCAACAATCTGTTGAGCTCTGTACGCTTCTGGATTTTCCATGATCTGCATATTCTTTGTAAGCATCAATAAGTAGGTGAGCAGGTGGTCAATATTATTTTTAACACCAACGCTGGGAAAACCATTTTGAGCACCCGCCCATTCTGAAAACACAGCGCATCCAACAACGGCATCTTTCAGCCCCGCCACCCAATGCGCCATAAACGAAAAAATGCGAAGACTCTTTTGAATCCTCGCATTTCGTACACTCTCAGGGGTTCGAACCCTGGACCCACTGATTAAGAGTCAGTTGCTCTACCAACTGAGCTAAGAGTGCATGTCGTTATTTCGTTTTTGCGAGTGCAAAGGTACAACATATCTTCAATACCACCAAATTTTTCTTCATATTTTTTACGCATTAGTTACAAATTCCATATAATCGAACCATTTTCAGGGTCGTAACCAGCGCTTAAGAAGGGAGCCGCAAGCATCGAGAAGCGCCGGCAACCGTAAAAAGACGAAAACACTTAGGACTTTCCCGAACATCTGTCTCTGATTTCATACCGACTCATCCGATGTCGGTTTCTCTCAGAATATTTTCCAGCCTCATCAAATTACAATTCCACTCTGAGCGCACCCTCCGCCTGCATATCATACACCTGGAGGTGCTGCCGTCTACTCTCTTCCGCATACCTTCTCCGATAATAATTCGACAACGAGGCGGAAAGCACCACCTGCCTTGGACTGTAATATTTCAGCAATACGGAAAGTGGCGACTTGCTCCCACGTTCAATCAAAAGATAGTCGACAGCCAGCGGCATCCGACCTTCCCCGCTCCGCAGCCTCGCATTTACCCGGGCAACCGTTTTGCCACCAAACCAAGCGACATTTCCACGAACAAGGCAATCGTCTCTGCGCAATGTGTCAGTCACCACAACTGGCGGCGCCACATGATGGTCGGCCCAGAATCCGTCTTTCAGGTGCTCCACCTGCTTTTCGGCCCCCGTTGCGCCAACACCGCTTGACATCCACAGATAACTACTGGACGACGACTGAATGAAATGAACAGGCACACCACCATAACTGCCATAGAAGATGATTTGCGGATTGAGGTTTGAACGCCAAACGGCATACAATTCCACACCCACACACAACGTAAAGGCGAAGACCGCGCAACGAACTAACCGCCAGTCGACATACTTGACACCCCTACGCAAAGCCCGGAACGACATCGCAAGCACCACATAAATCAGTAGCACAGCAACGAGACTCGGACGAAAATGCAAAACACCGCCAGGCACTTCCGCCATCCACCCCAAGAAAGTATTCATCAGGGAAAGCAAGAAATGCAGCACCGGCGCCATCAAGGGCTGCAAAAACTGAACGACATAAAAAACGAGGCCAAGCATCAGCAACAAATAAGCCACGGGGACGGCAACGAAATTCGACACTACGCCATAGAGCGGAACAGTATGAAAATAATAGGCCACCAAAGGAAACGTGGCCAACTGCGCAACGACCGACACAAGTGCCAGACTAACCACCCAACGCAACACAGGCCGCTTCATAAGCGTCTTGGGGGTGATCAGCAATCCCATATACAGCAGAATACCCAACACGGAAGCGAAAGACAACTGAAAGCCCACATCAAACAAAGCCTGAGGCGAGAACAAAAGAATAACCAAGCCAGCAGAAAACAGGTTATTGACCGAAAACGGCTCTCCCTGGAAATGGTGCTGCATCTGGCAGAACGCCAACATCAAGGCAGCCCGCACCAACGACTTCGGAAATCCAGCAAGATAAGCGAAGGCAAGCAGACCAAGCAATCCAAGCAGACGCATAAAAAGAAAGAAACGCCGCCGACGATGGTCAAGATGTTTGAGAACGATCTGCCACAGACCAAACAGAATGCCCAAATGCAGACCAGACAAAGCCAGCACATGGCTCACGCCACTCGAAGAATAGACATTGCGTATTTCTTTATCAACCTTGGTCTTGTCGCCCAACGTAATGGCAGAGAACACAGCCAAATCGTCATCCGACAAATATTTCGCACTACGCTCCACCATATAGCTACGAGCGCGAAGTGCTTTTACAGTTAGCGGCATGTCGTCTGACACCCCAGTATTCATCCAATATCCTGCATAACAAAAAGCCATACCAGACACGCCCTGCCGGCGCAGCCACTTTGCATAGTCAAACTCTCCCGGATTTCCCGTATTGTGCAATTCGGTTATCCTGCACCGCATCAGCAGTTCATCTCCCGGGCGAAGCAGCAGTTCTTTTCCAACCTGTCCACCTCCTTCATCATTCACAAGCGCACGCTTCGCCCCGCCAGCATTTTTCTTACCCACACTGCAACGCACCAATTTCCCAACGTCATTGCGCACGCTTCCGTCGGGAATATCCTCCGTTGGCAAAACGCGCCCCGTAAACTGCCACACGTTTTCTTTCTCCACCGGAGCATCCTCCACCATGACGCGATACGTCTTGATACCCTCAACCCATACCACTTCCTGCCCCTTGCGATCATCCACCAGCACAACTGTTCCCAAAACAAAGCAGGCAACACCGGCGAAGCTGACCAGCGGCAATGACGACCGACGATCGTAAAAGTAAAGAACGGCAACTGCCAGCACAACAAGGAGGCCGACGAGGACTACCGCCCAATCGACATAGGATTTCAACTGCCCGTAAAAACTGTCGCCCAACAACACGCCGGCTGCAAATGCCACAAACATGTAGAAGGCCGGACTCGTTGTCAAATTGCGCAACGGAAGAACAGGGACTTTCATATTTATATCAGCTATAAGGATTCTTGCGAGACAATACTTGAAAAGAGACCGAGCGACACTCCTACCTGACACCACGAAGACCACGACACCAAGGACAAACGAGCAGCTTCACCCAGAGAACCATCTTAGAAATAAAAATGCCTTTCAGCATATCGCTTTCAACGGCACACCTTTTTCCAAACAGTTCACCACCTCTTTTCGAAGCAGAAAACACGTCAGCAACACGTCCCTCCAACCTCAAAAAAGCGATTAAGAGAGCGCCATTTCACCCCGTGAAAGGAAGAATACGCAGAGACGCTAATCCCCTGAATATCAAACGGAGTTATTTACCAGAAGGTACAAAAGCCTCGTATGTACCATCACTGAAAAACACCCTAATTTCTTTGATTTCTCGGACTGGTTTGTCAATAATATTCGTATTTTTAGACCTGCGAGAGTAAAAATCCTCGTTGGAAACGCCCAAATGACTTGAATTTACTCCATCAGCGACACCCATCCTTGAAACCACGTCACCACCTGGCGCTTCCTTTCCTTCTGAAGAAAACAACGCCAAACCAGCAGGACTGACGGAAGTATCAGATTTTCCATTTTCAAGTCCTCCCTCATCATTATTATTGACCGCCTCACCATTTTCATTCAGCGCAGCGCCAACAACACCTCCTTCAGTCATATCCCCCTCTCCAAACATTAACCAATTTACGTTAATTTGCGGAAAGGCCTTATGAATGGCCATCACATGATTATTCGTAGGATTGGTACGCCCCGTGTAGATACTCGACAAAGATGCTGGCGAAATACCCAACTTGTTAGCAAACTCTATCTGCGACAGCCCAAGCTGCTCCTGGATCAAACGAATTCTTTCTTTCATACTGATTTCTTATTTTACCAAACTGTGTTTTATATCTTTGAAATTACATGT
>OHJY01000310.1_pt1 | contig 20366 bp, 13 predicted proteins | sample 1568681 | NCBI WGS metagenome assembly OHJY01 (sample SAMEA3879540, study PRJEB24766) | human gut metagenome | biome: human-associated habitat; feature: feces | place: USA | collected 1985/1987
AGGTAGGGGCAAGCCCCTACCCTAAATATGAGCCCCTTTCAGGGGCGCTGGCGCCACTTTACCAACCTTATTCTTCCGTATTTTGCCCCCCTACTTATACAGAACCTTTGAAGCAGCGGCGGCGCTTATGTTGTTCCGTCTTGAAATACTGCCACTGGTTTTGCACCTTGTCGTTGACTTCCAGTTCGGGATTGCTCTCGGCATATTCAAATCCCATCTTACGGTAGATGGGGATGAGGTCGGTGAAGAGCAGGGCATTGGCCCCCTTTCCCTGATAGTCGGGACGCACGGCCACGAGCAGGAGGTCGAGCGTTTTCGGACGTTTCCACATGAGCGCCTTGAGCAAATGGAACCATCCGAAGGGCAGCAGACGGCCCTTGGCTTTCTGAAGGGCACGCGAGAGTGAAGCCATTGAGATGCCGACGGCAACGAGTTCGCCAGCTTCGTTTTCCACGAGCGTTACCATGCGGAGGTCGAGCACAGGCACGTACATGTTGACATACTGGTCGATCTGGCGCTCCGTCATCTTCGAGAAGCCAAACAGCGGGGCGTAAGCTTCGTTGATGAGGCGGAAGATTTCATGGCCGATGCCAGATTGGCGCACTTCTTTCTTGCTGGTGAGCTTGCGCACGTGGAGCCCATATTTCTTGCTGATGATTTCAGAGATGCGGCGGTGCTTTTCGGGAATTTCCTCAGGCACATAGATTTTCATTTCCACCCAGTCGGCCGACTTCACCAGTCCGAGTTTTTCCATGTGCTCGGGATAGTAGGGATAGTTGTAGATGGTGGCCATCGTGGAAAGCTGGTCGAAGCCCTCAATGAGCATACCCTCGGCATCCATATCGGTGAATCCGAGCGGGCCCTCGATTTCGTTCATGCCACGCTCCTTGCCCCACGCCTTCACCGTATCGATAAGAGCACGGCTCACTTCGAGATCGTCAATGAAGTCAATCCACCCGAAGCGCACGCACTTCTTGTTCCACGTTTCGTTGGCACGACGGTTGATGATGGCCGCCACACGTCCGACGATTTTCCCGTTCTCGTCGTAGGCCAAGAAATAGTCGGCTTCGCAAAATTCGAAGGCGGCATTTTTCTCAGGCGAGAAGGTGTTAAGCATATCGTCGTAAAGATCGGGGACGGAATAGGGGTTGTCCTTATAAAACTCGTAGTTGAAGCGGATGAAGCGCTTGAGCTCCGATTTGCTGGTTACTTTTCTGATTTCAACAGACATATTTATATATGTGTAGGTGTTCTATATTACGCCACAGTTCCCGTTAAGAGCCTGTTAGCCAATTTGCCTACAAAGTTACATAATTTATCTTTTATAGCGGATTTTTTTTCTGATTACGAACAGTTTTAAGGTTTAAGGGTGGGAGGTTTATAATTGGGAGATTGGAGGGGTAAAGAGGTGGAGACCCCTGAAAGGTAGGGTGTTCAAAATTGAAAAGAATCTCTGCACGGTTTTGAGCCAAAATATGGCAAGTGCGGTACCGCTGCCCCTGAAAGGGCAGTCAGTCCGCAACCTTCGCCGCGAGCGCCCTGAAAGGGCAGTCAGTCCACAGCCCAGGGCAACGCCCTGGGTATCAGTGCATAAAAATCTACGCCCTGTAAGGGCAAAAGTATGGGCGAACGGTTGGCTTTTACTTTTGCCCTTACAGGGCGTAGGAAATGGGGACATGGCACCCAGGGCGTTGCCCTGGGCTAGGGACTCGCTGGGCTTTCAGCCCGCGCAGGGCCGCAGACAGGGCTTTTCCCGCACAATCTCTACCTACTTAATATTTCAATTTTGAACATCCTACCTTGCAGGGGCGCTTTTAAACCATCCTCTCCGCTTAACCCTTTTTTAGCCACCGACTTACCCCCATTCCAAGGCTATATCGTATCTTTGCAATTATGAGAAAAAACTTTCAACCATGATACCTATCAAACATTTCTTCTTGGGACTTTGCCTGATGTGCCTGACAACAGGACAGGCCGCAGCCCAAAGCTATGCCCGCCTATGGAAGGACGCACAGGCGGCGATAAACGACGACAAACCGAAGACGGCCTTGCAAACCGTTGAGCGCATCGTGGCCAAGGCCACTGCCGAACATCAGGAGGCTCAATTGCTGAAGGGGGTGTTGGTGCGGCTGCAACTGCACCAGGACATTGCGCCCGACAGTGCGAAAAAGATGCTCAGACAACTGGAAGAAACGGCTGGACGGCCAGACGGCATGACGCCAGAGGCCGCCGCTCTGTGGCGCTCCGCTGCGGGACAGCTGTGCATGAAGCAATGGGGAGACACGGCGGCCGTCAGTCGCGGCAAGGGCTTGCTGCGGGCTTCGGTGGCTGATTTCGAGAGGCTCCACCAGGCCAAGGCGACGGACTATCTGCCGCTCTTCGTGGAGGGGAAAGACAGTCGATACTTTCAAAACGACCTGCTGTCGGTGTTGGCGAAACCGCTGCTGCAAAATGCGGCGTTCACGCAGGAGGAACGCCGGGCAATGGCGGCGAAACTGTTTTGCTTTTATAACACCAAACACTTGCGCGAGGCGGCCTTGCTCTCGGCGCTCGACACCGTGCGCCTGGCGCCCTACCGCCTGCCGATGACGGAAACGCTGCGGAAGATGGCGGCGGACTACCGCGATGTGCCACTGAACGTGGAGACGTATATCGAACTGGTGGCGCACGCCAACCGCGAAGGCAACGCGGGCAGCGCCACCGACAGCATGGTGGTGGCACTGGCCCGCGAGGGACTGGCGCTCTACGGCAAAATGCCACGAGCGGAAAGGTTGCGCCACTGGGTGAAGGAGAAGGAAAACACGGAGGCGGCGCTCTCGCTCCAGCGCCAACGTTTCTTGCCAGGGAAGGACTATGCGTTGACCATCAGGGTGAGGAATGCCAAGGACGTGACACTGCGTCTGGTGAGGCTCAACGCCAAGGCCGACGACAAGCGTCTGACTGCGGGCAACGAGAAAGCGCTGAGGGGCATCGCGGGGCGCGTGGTGAAGACATACGACAAGGCATTTGCCGCCAAACCGGCATGGGCGTTTGTCGAGGACAGTATGCTGGTGCGCTTCCCCGAAACGGGGGTCTACCGTCTGGAACTGCTCGTTGAAGGGAAAGCCGTGGCGAGCGAAACGGCCTATGTTTCGCGTCTCTTCGCCATGCGCCTGACGTCGGAGGGCGACACCTGCCGCCTGCGGGCTGTCGACGCCATCAGCGGCCAACCGCTCAAAGCGGCCAAGCTCCGCATCCTCCGCCGGCAAAACGGGGAATACGTGCAGCAACGCACGCTGACCGCTGATGCCGAAGGGGAATTTGCAGTGAGAAGAGAGGCAACGCGGAGCAATCTGCGCTATTTTCTCTCCACGCCCGATGATGCGTTTCTTCCCAGTCTGTCGTTGGGATTTTCCCTGGGAGAGGCCGACGACGTTGTCAAGGAAAGCACCACGGTCAGTCTCTTCACCGACCGCGCCATCTACCGGCCGGGACAGGAAGTGGCGTTCAGCGGCATCGTCTACACGCAACGGGGCGACGAGGTAAAGGTCCATCCGCGCTTCAGTTCGGATTTCCTGCTCCGCGACAGCAACGGGCAGGAGTTGGCACGATTGACGTGCCACACGGATTCGTTTGGCGTGGTCAGCGGACGTTTCCGCCTGCCGTCGGTCTGTCTGCCGGGAACATTCTCCCTGCAAGGCACCAACGGCGGTTACACCAATTTCCGCGTAGAGGAATACAAGCGGCCGACGTTCACGGTTAGCACATCGCTACCCCAGGAGGCGTTTCGCCTGGGCGACTCCATCACCATCAAGGGGAAGGCTGAGACGTTCACGGGACTGCCCGTGAAGAACGCCCGCGTGAAATACACCATCGGCCGACAAGGTAGCTATTTCTACTACCGCAACGGCCAGGCGGGGGAGACGATGGAGCGGGAAACCGTCACCGACTCTTTGGGAGCGTTTTGCATTCCGCTGACACTGCGCCTCAACGAAGACCGATACGACGGGGCACGCCCGCTGCGCTTCGCTCTCTTCTCCATCCAGGCTGATGTCACGGCGGAGAACGGCGAGACGGCTTCCACCTCGCGCTTCGTTTCTGCCAGCACGAAGTCGTCGTGGCTCTCCACGGATTTTCCAAAGACAGTGTGCCGCGAGATGCCGGGGCACTTCACGGTGGCCCACACGGGAAACAACGGGCAGACGCTCGGCGGGGAGGCCGACTTCCGGGTGACGCAAGGCCAACGCACCGTGGCCACCGGCCGCCTAACAATGGGCAGTCAGGCCCTGCCGAAAGAGATTGCGGCCCTACCCTCTGGCGAATATCTCATGAGCATCACCATGACGGGAGTGGACACGCTGAGGCAGACTTTCGTTATCTTCTCGGAACACGACGAGCGCCCCTTCGGCCATCAAACGTTCTGGAATTATGTACGCACTTCGGAGCGTGGCGACAGCGCTTTGGTGGTGGTGGGGTCGCCCTGCGACAGCGTGACGCTCTTCTGCGACATCTTTGCTGGCAACCGCCGCGTTGACCACCGCATGCTGACGTTCTCAAACCGCCTGCTGCGCTTCCCGCTCTGCTATAAAGCGGAATGGGGCGACGGGGCGACGGCGATTTTTGCATTCGTCAGAAACGACACGCTCCACCGCGTGAGCACTTCCCTGATTCGTCCGCGACCGGAAAAACGCCTAAATCTCCGCTGGCGCAGTTTCCGCAGCACATTGCAACCGGGACAGGGCGAGACTTGGAGCCTGCAGGTGACGAACGCCGACGGCACGCCAGCAACGGCTTCGCTGATGGCGCGGCTCTACGATGCGTCGCTCGACGCTTTCGCCACCTCGAAGTGGACGCTACCGCTTTATTTCGAACGCCACGTGCCGACGGCACGCTATTCGGACATGCCTGCCTATGCGCTCTGGCTCACTTATCAGAAGTCTTGGAAGGCGGGGATGGTGCCGACGATGGCCTTCACCGTTTGGAACGAACAATTGCTGAGTTCTTCTTATGGCATCACCACGGATTATGCCGTCAGGAAATTCGGTTCGATACGCTTGCAAGGAAAAGGACAGGTGCTCATGGCCAGCGCCGCCACGCGCAGCAACGGCACGATGAAGCGGGAGTATGAAATCTCTGTCGGCGCCGATAGGGCCGACGAGGCCGCGCAACCGGAATCGGCCACGGAGGTGGCGGAAGCAGGCGCGACGGCTGGCGGCGGCCAAGCCCGCGTGAATTTCGCGGAGACGGCGTTCTTCCTTCCGGCTTTGCAGACGGACGAGAACGGCATGGCAACGTTGTCTTTCACCCTGCCGCAGAGCCTGACATCGTGGAACTTCACGGCCTTGGCGCACACGAAGGGGATGGACAACGGACGGCTCGACACGACGGTTGTGGCGCGAAAAGAACTGATGGTTGAACCGGCGCTGCCGAGGTTTGTCCGCCAAGGCGACCGTCTCACGGTGCCTGTCACGCTGCGCAACTTGACGGAGAAAACGCTACGCGGCACGCTCTTCTGCCACACGGCTGACCCCAATGGCCGACAAGGTGCCAAGACGCAAAAAAGGAAATTCACGTTGCGGGCGGGAGAGGAACAGGTGCAGCGTTTCGACATCGAGACGGCGGACAACGCTTCGCTACTGCTCTGCCGCATCACGGGCGAAACGCCAGATTTCAGCGATGGCGAGGAGCATCTGCTGCCAGTGTTGGCCAACAGCGTGGAACGCTCCGTGAGCGTTCCGTTTGCCATGACGAAAGCGGGACGCACGGAAGTGCGCACTGACACGTTGTGGAGCCGCCAGGCCGATAACCGCCGCCTGACGGTGGAAATGACTTCCAATCCGACGTGGAGCGCGGTGTCGGTTTTGGCACCGCTGGCAACGGCCAACGAGGAAAGTGCCACGGGATGGGCAACGCGCTACTATGCCCTGCTTCTGGCGGAACAACTGACGAAGGAGAACCCAGCCATTGCACGGGCCTTGGCGGACTCAGCGGCGCTTTGGACCTCGCCACTCTCGCGGAATAGTGATTTGAAACAAGTATTGATGGCTGAATCGCCTTGGGCGGCCGAGGCGAAGACGGAACGGGAACGGGCGGCGGCGCTGGCCCTGCTGTTTGACGCGCCAGCGATGGCGGTCTACAAAGCAACGGCAGTCGACCATCTGCAGGCTTTGCAGGATGCTCAGGGCGGCTGGTGCTGGTATCCGGGCATGCGGGCCAACGTTTATCTCACGGCCGACGTGGCGCTGCTTCTGGCACGCCTGCAAACGATGGCACCGAAAAAGGTAACGGCCATGATGCTCGACAAGGCTGTGGCCTTCCTGCAACGCGAGATTAAAGAGGAAGTGGCACGCGCCAAGCGCGAAAAGCATACCATATATATAGGAACGGCACACCTCAACTATCTCTACATCCGCGCTCTACTCAACCAACCGACAGACGAGACCACGCGCCTGCTCACCAAACTGGCACTGAAGCAAGCGCCAACGGCCACGATGGATTTCAAGGCGATGCTGGCGGTTGTCTTGGAAAAGACGGGCGACAAGAAGGAAGCAAAGACGCTACGGGAGAGCCTGAAGGAACACACAGTGAGCACACCGGCCTTTGGACGCTATTTCGACACGCAGCGCACGCGATTTTCTTCGCAGTGGTACCGCATTCCGGCACAGGTGGCAACCATCGAGGCACTACGCGCTTCGGGCAACGCGGCGGACGAAAAGGTGGCGGACGAGATGCGCCTATGGCTGATGCAGAGCAAGCGCACCCAGATGTGGCAGGCAGGCCGCACGTCGGCCGATGCCGTCTATGCCTTGCTCGCCGCCAACAACGACCGCCAACTGGTGATGAGCCTCAACACGTCGGAACGCCCGATGACTTATTCGCTCTACCAGGGACGCCAGCTCGTTGGCTTCAACGCACCCTTAAAGGCGAAGGGACTCGCGACTTGGGGATATGTGTGTGACACGTATGCCGAGGCGAAACCGCTACTGGCCGACCACCTCATCGTGAACAAGGAAACGGAGGGGTTGAGCTGGGGAACGGTGACGGCACAGTTCACCGAACCGCTGGCGGCCACTACCGCGAGCGGCACCGACCTTCCTATCTCGCGCCACATACAACGCTGGGAAAATGGCCAATGGACAACGCTTCCCGCCAAGGCCACGCTCCGCGTTGGCGAACGTGTGCGACAAGTGGTGACATTGAAGGCGGTGCGCGACATGGACTTTGTGGCAGTCAAACTCTCCCACCCTGCCAATTTTGAAGTGCGGGACGCGCTTTCTGGCTATGTCTGGAACGCGCCACGCGGCAGTTACCGCGCTGTGCGCGATGCCTCCATCGCCCGCTATTTCGACCATCTGCCAAAGGGGACGGTGACGTTCACGGAGGAATACAACGTGAACCGCGCAGGAAGCTATGAATGCGGTATCGCCACAGCTCAATGCCAATATGCTCCTGAGTTTTCTGCCAACACGGCAGGCAAGGTGGTAAAGGCGGAATGAAATGTTTTGACAGGGGGGCAGCGCGAACATTTGGCAGAACTCTGAGGCGAAGCACTGTAGCTCACTTTGCTCGCAAAGTGAGGGGGGCAATTCTTGAGGCGGCCTTCGCGGGCTGAAGGCCCAGCAAGTTCCAAGCCCAGGGCAACGCCCTGGGTAACGTAAAACCCGAACCTACGCCCTGAAAGGGCAAAAGTAAAAGCCTACCATTCGCCCATACTTTTGCCCTTACAGGGCGTAGGCGTTTATGCACTGATACCCAGGGCGTTGCCCTGGGCTATGAACTGGCTGCCCTTTCAGGGCGCTCGCGGCGCTGGTCCAAACGTTTTTCGCTACGTGTTCGTGGCCCTCACTTTGCGAGCAAAGTGAGCTACAATGCTGGCGCCGCAACAGACGATTGTGCGGGCCAGCGCAAATCTCCGCCGCGAGAGCGCTACCGCTAACCTTTGATATTTCAATTTTTAACGCCCTATAATTTTGACGACCAACTCACGCAACAAAAAAGCACTGCCAGAATACCCTCATCGAGGATATTCTGGCAGTGCTTTTATTACGACTAATGCCGTGGTCGGCGGTACTTGCAGGCATTCAGGTTGCGTTAACAATGCCGTCTACTTAGTAATGGTAAAACCACCAGCTTTTCATTTTCTGTCTTCTCCAAATTCTTCCTGCTGCCGTTCAACTTCCTTGAGGCGCTTGGCGTTTTCAACGCTGCGGCGCTGTTCTTCAAGAATATTGACGGACGACTGGCGGGAGACGTCAAGGGCATGGCCTGTCGTATGGGGTATTGAGGCGGCTTCGGAGGCGTCGTAGACGAGTGGGACGCTGGCTGCAACGCTGCTAAATTCCAGCACTCCGCTCACGGGTTTCTGCGAACCTTCAAAGAGCATGCTGGCGGTCACCTTTATCTTTCCAGGTTTCAAGGTCGACTGGATAAGCACGGGGGCCGTTCCCCATTTGACGGGGACGGGGTTGGCCATTACGTCGGCACCGCCCAATATGCGGCCTTCGCCTTCCACGAAGAATTTGATATAGTCGTTATTGAGCCGCTTGATGTTTCCGTTCTGGTCGGCCACAGCAGCGACAACGACAACGGCATCAGAGCCATCGGCACGAAGTGGCTGTTTCTCATGGTCAATCCAGAGGATGATTTTGGAGGGGCGGAGGGCCGGGCGCACGGTGTCGGCAGCCACGACTTTTCCGTCTACGATTCCCTCGGCCAAGAGGTATTCATCGGCAATGCGTCCCTTACACGAGAGGGCTTTCAGCGCCATGAAATCGTAGACATCCTTGAAGGTGATGACGGGCGAGGGCATGCCTTCCTTCGTTGCGGGCTTTTTATAGCTATACTGCTTGCCGCCGCGGTTGAAAGTGAGGCGCACTTCTTCGCAATTGGAATAAACCGTCACATCCTTGGGCGAAAATGGGGTCATCTCATGGGCGATGTGTACCATCGGTCCTGTCTCAAACGGACGCTCCTCTTTCAAGATGTCGCGCTGCGACTGGAACATATAATAGGAATATTTCGGCTGGCGGAAAACGTCCATGATGCCGCCATAGAAGGGATCGGGATGATAACCGCGCTGATGGTCGAAGGAATGCCAAAGACAACCGCCGATGTGCTGGCGTGTGGTGCGATAGAGGCCATCGTAAGAAGTATAGGTGTAACTCGGTTTGGCATAGTGTTGCGCCTGCACGAGCATCGGCACCTCGCCCCAATTGCGTGCCACACGGCTGGGAGAATTGTGGCTGTTCCAATCGTCGACATTGTCGCCCCATTCACGGGTGAAATACGTGATGCGCTTGTCCATCTGCGTAACGGAGACATCGTTGCCGTTGGTGGGGTGGGCAAACAAGACGTTGTAATATTCATGGCCGCGGGCTGTGGCGTCGCAGCCAGACGTGCTGTAAGGGAAGGGATATTCCTCATTGACGATGTCGCGCGTTTGCTTAGCGAAGTCGGCGGGATACCAGGTTTCGTTCAGAATGGGTTCCCACATCCAAAGGCAGGCATGGTTGCGGTCGCGGCGTACGAGGTTACGGGTGTCGCTGAAAACGCGCTGGGCAAACTCTGGCGCGTCGTTCCAGAATTGCCACCCGGGGATGTTGTCGAGCACGAAAAGGCCCAATTCATCGCAGGCATCCATAAAGGCGGGGTCTTGCGGACAGTGGGCGTTGCGGATGACTTTAAGTCCAGCATCGCGCAGCTTTTTGGCGTCGCTCCAGTGCAGACTGTTGGGCACGGCATTTCCCACTACGGCAAAATCCTGGTGGCGGTTGGCGCCGATGAGCGGATGGGGATAGGGCTTGCCATTGAGCCAGAATCCATCTGCGCCCTTAAATTCCACACTGCGTATGCCAAGGCGCTGACGGTAGCCGTCGACAACATGGCCTTTTTGGTCAAGGACACGCACGAGGAGCTGATAGAGCTGCGGATTCTCGGGCGACCAAAGGGAGGGCTTTTTCAGCGTGAGGCGATTGACGGTCTGCACGGCCTGCCCTGGTTTCACGGAGAATTTCTGGTTGACAAGGGCAGCCTGACGGCCGTTGGGCTGCAAGAGCTGATATTCCACAACACCAGAAAATGCCTTACCGCGTTCGTTGCGCACCTGCAATTGCAGGCGCACCTCGGCAGAGGCGTCGCTGACATGATTGTAGGACACAAACAAGCCACCGCCCGCTATGGTGTTTTCGACATTGGGGTCGGTGATATGAAGACGGTCGTGCGCCACAAGCCAGCAGTCGCGATAGATGCCACCGAAATAGGTGTAATCAAGCATTTCCTGCTTCTTGCCCGGCGGATATGACGGATCGTTGCTGTTGTCGGTCATCACGGACAGGACATTCTCACGCGACCAGTCGACCACGTCGGTGATGTCTGCCACGACGGGCAGATAGCCACCATAATGCTCCGACAGGAGACGGCCATTGAGAAAGACTTTGCTCTTGCCCATGATGGCTTCAAAATGCAGGTATATCTTCTTGCCTTTGAGACGGGCTTCGGGACGGAAGTGTTTACGATACCACACAACGCCCTGATAGTTGACACAGCCGCTGGCTTCCGTCGGGAGATAGTCGATGCCGTGGGGCAACGAAACGACGTCCCAAGCTGCATCATCGAAGTCACGCAACTCGGCACCGCGCTGCGGACCTTTGCAAAAACGCCAGGCGGGATTCATGGAGAAGACTTCGCGCCCGGAATTTGGCAACTGAAAGAAACCAGCCGTGGAAAATTCAGGCTGGCGTTGTGCTCCTAATGTGAGGGCCAAAAAGGATAGGAGCAAAAACAGGTGTTTCTTTTTCATAGGTTTGGAATAGGTATATGGGGTGGCGTCATGAAAAACATAGATTCCACATCAAAGTTCCTGCACGCAACCATTTTCCACCATCAGGCGGTGGCTGTTGGGGAAGATCGATGGGAGGGCTTCGTCGTGGCTGACAACGACGATGGCCATATTGGGACGCTGCTGGTTGAGGGTGTCATAGAGCTGTTGCCTGTGGAGGGCATCGAGGTGTGTGTCTGGCTCGTCAAGCAAGAGAAGTTCGGGACGACTCACGAGGGCACGGCCGAGGAGCGTTCGCTGCCATTGGCCGCCGCTAAGGCTGTCGATGGGGCGCGTTGCAAGATGGTCGAGACCCAAGGTGGAGAGGGTGTCCATCGCCTGGCGGTCGGCTTCGCGGCAGAAACGGCGGAAGAGCGACTTCTGATTGGCGAGACCAGAACGCACCACTTCCAGAACGGTGACGGGAAACTGGCGGTCGATGCTGCGATATTGCGGAAGATAGCCGAGGCGCAAGCCAGGACGGCGCAACACACGGCCCGCATCGGGCGCCGACAATCCGGCAAGGAGGCGCAAAAGGGTGGTTTTACCACCGCCATTGGGTCCTTGGAATATCCAAAAGTCGAGGGGATTGACGGTCAGAGACACACCTGAGAGCACAGACTGGCGGTCGTAGCCTAAGGACACGTCTTGAAGTTGGATTAAACTGTCCGGCATATTGTCTTGATGAGTTGGTGAAAGATATATTCAATGGGGGAAAGGAGGGGCTGGGGCGTTGAGAGGGGGATGGGGCTTTAAGGGAGGGGGCAAAATTAGAATGTTAAATAGATGGAGATTGTGCGAAAAAGCCCGATCTGCGGCCCTGCGCGGGCTGAAAGCCCAGCAAGTTCGTAGCCCAGGGCAACGCCCTGGGTACCATGTCCCCATTCCCTACGCCCTGTAAGGGCAAAAGTAAAAGCCAACCGTTCGCCCATACTTTTGCCCTTACAGGGCGTAGGCGTTTATACGCTGATACCCAGGGCGTTGCACTGGGCTGGGAACTGGCTGCCCTTTCAGGGCGCTCCTTTTCGCACCTTGTTCGTTTATCATGTGCGCATGCTTCGTCGCTTGTTATTTGGCTTGAAACCGCACAGATATTTTCCTGGATTCTAAACGCCCCACCTATAAAGCATCTCTCCTATATATAAGAGTTTACTCACAAAGCGCATCGGTGATGCGTGTGATTTCCAGTTCCCAGTCTTCGCTGAGCGGATTGATTTCCACCACGCGGGCACCGATTTCTTCCGCCACAAGACGGGCGGTCTTTCCGCTGTATTCTTTCTGGATGAACACCACGCGCACTTTCTCGCGACGACACTCCTGAATGAGGTGGGCCAGATAGTCGGCCGAGGGTTCTTTGCCGTCGTTCTGCACAGAAAGTTGGCGGAGGCCGTAGTTCTTAGCGTAGTAGCCCAATGCGGGATGGTATATCAGGAAGGCCCGCGACTTGATGTTGCGGAGTTTCTGGCGGATGGCATTGTCGATGCTGTCCATGCGCTGCACGAAAAGGTGAAAGCGCTTGGCATAGGTCACTTCGTGAACGGTGTCGATGGATTCAAGCGTCAGCAAGACATTGTGGGCAATGACTTTCATATTGATGGGCGACATCCAAACGTGGGGGTCTTCGCTATCCATCTCGTCGCCGTGACTGTGTTTCAAGGGGGAGATGCCACGGGCGGAATTGACACAGAGCAGATGGGGCATATTTTGCGTCACCTTGCGCATCTGCGTATTCTCAAATCCGAGGGAGCCGACACGCACGTATAACTGGCTTTCGCTCAATTCGGCTACCTGTTTCGGCGTGAGTTGGTAGGTTTCCGGACTGGCACCGTCGGGGGTCAGCACGTTGATGACAACATTGGTGTCGAGCAATGACTCCACTGCATAACGCAGCGGCGCGATGCTGACACTGACGCGCATTTTCTCCTCGCTACCAACGGGATTGCAGGCAACCAGCAAGAGAGAGAACACGGCGGCACAGGCGCAACCCACCAACGAACGGAGGGAGGTTGGCAAGAAGGGACGAGGTGTGGAATTTGTTCTAATGGTCATGTAAATAGGTTGTAGTGGTATCTTTGGTTTATGGGCGATAAGGGGAACATCAAATCGCGTCTCGCACGAAGCGTGTCTGGCGGGCGGGACGCTACCTTCGTTAGGAGAAGGCGGCCTGCCATGCCGAGACAAGCACCTGATAGCGCAGGTATTTGCCGAGCAGGATGCTGACGATGGAGGGCAGGATGCTGGTGCGCACATAGCCCATGGCGATAGTGACGACGCTACCGAAGATGGGAATCCACGAGAGGAGGCCGGCCCAGGCACCATAATGGCGCACATAGACTTTTCCACGGCGTAGTTTTTCGGGCGATATTTTGAGGCGGCGCGTCACCCATTCTTCCTTGCCCATCGAGCCGACGCCGTAATTGAAGAGGCCGCCAAGGGTGTTGCCGATGGTGCCCCAAACGAGCAACGATGTGGCATCGGCACCAGCTTCAAGCAATCCGAGCATGACAAGTTCGGAACTGAAAGGGAAAAAGCTGCCAGCAAGGAATGCAGCGACAAACATGCCGGCGGGCCCTATCTGAATGAGGGCATCAACGATTTCTTGCATCTATTTATAAATAGGTGTCCGTCACGGAGGTTTTTAGTAATATGGTAAGTAGGTGGAATATTCTCAGCGATTTGAAAGTTAGAGTGGTATCCTGTGGGAGCTGTCGGCAAAATGGTCAAAGGGTTTAGAACAGTTTGCCATATCCCATATTGAAGGCCAACACGCCTATCAGTAACAGGAGGCAAAGGCCAAACCAGATGTTGGCCCAACGTCCGCGGCCCAGCGTGAAATGGTGGGCGATGAGCGGCGTACTGTTGACGATGTAGAGACGCAGCAACACGTCGGACTTCTGCGGTTGCATGGCCAAGGCACCCATAATGACGAGTTCAAAAAGGATGAACACGTAGAAATACATACGCGTGCGGATTTTGTCGTTGTAGGCCACACGGGCGAAATGTATCATGGCTACGAAGGCGAGGAGGGTGACGTAGGCCATTGTCACGATTTGCGGCAGGGAAAGCGCGGAATAATCGGGCTTCTGGAATTGGAAGGCTTCTATATAGGGGGCGAACACGGTCTGCACATCGTCAAACCAGACGCCCACGCCAAGCAACAGCCAATAGGGCAGCAGCAAACCGAAGAGGAGGGCGAGGAAGGAACTTCCGGAGAGGGCCCGCAACGAAACGGCCAGACTGAACAGAAGGACGGGGGCAAGGAGCAGCATGGGAGGATAGACCAGACTGCCGAGGCCGACACAGAGAGCGGCATGAAAGACGTAACCCGCGGAACGCGCCTGGCCATAGGCGGCGAAAAGGGGAAAATAGGCGGCCACAAGGCAGAGCATGGGAATCATGTCGACCGACCACGTGTAGAAAAACGGGGTGGCGGCCATCAGAATCACGAAGGAGGTGCTCACCATACGGGAACGGATGCGCAGAAGCGTGGAGCGGTTGTTGAGCTCTGCAAGCAGATAGGTGACGACTACCACAATGCCAAAGCCTTCCCACGCCGTGATATTGTCATATCCAGCAGTGAGCCACAGAAGACAGCCAATGACGATGGCTGCAGGCAAGGTGTAAACGCCTTGGGTGATTCGTGTCCTGAAATTTCTTTCTCGCATATTCTGATGGGTGATGTTGTCTTGAGAGGCCGTGGGCGTATTGGATGGCTGGAGGCGCATTGAAGAGACGAAGCGCCTCGCCGACCGTCGATTTTTCTTGTCGCCAGGCGAAACGCGGCACGCATTTATGCCCCCGATACTAAGTAATGGTAAGTAGGTGTATTCTTATACCTCTGTCTTAATACAGGTCAAAAAATAATCAACTTATTCTTTCACCATTACTAAATCACAATGGTGAAGGCGCAATCTCAGTTGGAAATTGCTCCTTCACCAAAGGTTATTGAATATTGAACGAGGAGGCCAAATTAATGGTACCACCTGCTAATCATTATTACTAAAATTATTAAAGGTCCGCACCGATGTCTGTACGGAAATATTTCTTGTCAAAGTCTATCTGGCGGGCGCCTTCCATTGATTTGGCCAGGGCCTCTTCCTTGGTGGCACCATAAGAGCTGACGGCGATGACACGTCCGCCGGCCGTGACGAGCTGACCGTCTTTGAGCGCGGTGCCTGCGTGGAACACCACACTGCCTTCTACGTCGGCACCGCTGATGGCGAAGCCTTTTTCGTAAGCCTGCGGATAACCGCCAGACACACACATGACGCAGACAGCGGCACGCGGGTCAAATTCAATGGCACGCTGGTCGAGGTCGCCCTTGGCTACACCTTCGAAGAGATCTACAATGTCGCTCTTCAGTCGGAGCATGACGGTTTCGGTTTCAGGGTCGCCCATGCGACAGTTATACTCGATGACCTTTGGCTGTCCGTCGCAGTTGATGAGTCCGAAGAAGATGAAACCCTTATAGTCGATGCCCTCTGCGGCAAGACCGTCAACCGTTGGACGGATGATTTCGTCTTCCACGCGCTTCATCCAAGCCTCATCGGCAAAAGGAACGGGAGACACACTGCCCATACCGCCGGTGTTCAATCCAGTGTCGCCCTCGCCAATGCGCTTGTAGTCCTTGGCTTCGGGGAGAATCTTGTAATGACGACCATCGGTGAGCACGAAGACTGAGCATTCAATGCCGCTCAGAAATTCTTCAATCACCACGCGCGACGAAGCGTTGCCAAACATACCGCCGAGCATATCGCGCAATTCGCGCTGCGCCTCTTCGAGGGTCGGCACGATGAGCACGCCCTTTCCAGCGCAGAGTCCGTCGGCCTTGAGCACATAGGGAGCCTGGAGGGTTTCGAGGAAGCGGCAACCTTCTTCAACGTGTTCACCATCGAAAGTAGCATAGGCGGCCGTTGGAATATTATGGCGCTGCATGAAGCCCTTGGCAAAATCCTTGGAGCCTTCAAGCACGGCGCCAGCCTTCGAAGGTCCAATCACGGGGATGTCCTTCAAGAGGTCATGGTGTTGGAAATAGTCGTAAATGCCCTTCACCAGCGGATCTTCCGGACCGACCACAACCATGTCGACCTCATAGTCGAGGACAAACTGGGCAATGCCGTCGAAATCGTCGGCCTTGATGTCCACATTTTTGCCCACCTGCATCGTTCCAGCATTACCCGGAGCAATGAAGAGTTGGCTGACTTTAGGGCTTTGGGCTATTTTCCATGCCAAGGCGTGTTCACGGCCGCCGCTACCAAGAAGAAGAATTTTCATGATGAATGGGGGTATAATTTGATTTCAATATTTATGCTATCAACGGGATAGACGTCAGACAACGCCTATCTCATGCGCTGATTGTCTGACGTTTCTAATTGTTAAGCAAAGTTACGTCCAAGTATTCAAAGCACAAAGCAAATTGCTCAGAATTTTTAGGGAAGCCCTTCATTTAGTAATGGTAAAAAATAACTTGACCAATTTTGTGGAGTAAGGATTTTTCTTATGCCCTGTCTCTTTGCCATTTCTATGAATTTGTGATATACAGGCTTTGCCTGCGTTGCAGACTTTTTTTCTTCAGTTCCACCACCAGTTGCTAATTGATAGGGCGGGTTTCCGATAATTACATCAAACTTCATTTTAAAAATATCCTCCGGCTTGGTGGTGTGGATCAGCTCGTAGGCGTGGGACTCTAAATCCTCTCCACGCTTTTCTGCGCCGTACTCTTTTTCAGACGCGCTGCAGAATACACATTTTCCGTCCTTCCAGCGGTGCCGGATATTCTTATAACGGATATTGCCCTGTACGTTGTCAAAGTGCGAAACAGAATAGATGCTGTTGGGGTACTTGGAGCAGTAAACGCTCCGGCGTGCCAGCAGGCTGGTCAGCTCTGTAATGGCGATACCGAAAAGCTGCTGGTGGAAAATATGGTCGATTCGCTCCTGCAAATCAGGAATCACCGGTTCCAGCCCCGCCAACAGTCGCTTGGCAATCTCCCGCAGGAACACACCGGATTTGCAGGCGGGATCAAGGAACGTGGTATTCGGATCGCAGAAAAGCTCTTTGGGCAAAAGGTCTAGCATTGCATTTGCCACTTCCGGGGGCGTAAACACCTCATCATTGGAGAGGTTGGCAATGCAGGACAGCACGTCCGGATTGTATGCCGAAATATATAAATCGTTACTCATGCTGTGCCAACCTCCTGTAATCTGTCAGCGGATACTCCCGCACCGGGGCAGGGATAAACGCCTGTACTTCCTCGTCGTACTCCCAGCCGATCTGGAAAATATTCATCTGTTCCTCATGTCCGCTGAGAAGCTCGTCCAGCGCGTAGTCGCGGCGTTTGATTTGGTTGCCTGTGACCAGATTCCACTCGGCAAAAATGATGGGACTGCCGTCTGCCTGCTGCATGGTGAGTGCATCACCGCAGAGAATGTTTTTGCGCAGGATGAATTTGACCGTCTCCCGGCATTGGTCATTGGCTTGCGCTTTGGCGTTTGTTGTGTATTCCTTATTCCAGATTTCAAAGAGCTTTTGGCGGCAAATCTCGGTGTTGTCCTCTAAAATATCCACGCCGTAGATGCTGGTGATGGCAAGCACGGCGTAGCGTTCATAGTCAAACGGGCTTTTGCCGTACTTGCTCTTGACTACCGCCAGCTTGCGGCGCAGGATTTCCGTGAGGAACGCCCCTTCGCCGCAAGCCGGTTCGAGAAAACGGGAGTCTATGCGCTCCGTTTCATGTTTTACGAGGTCGCACATCGCCTTTACTTCCCGCTCATTGGTGAAAACCTCGCCGTGGTCAGCTACCCGCTGTTTGGATTTGACCTGTTTTTCCGGCATCCTATCACCCCCTGTTCAGCAGGAGGCACAGCCGCTTGGCGAAAAGGTGTACCTTCCTGCCAAGCAATTTTTGCGGTTGGAGTGTTTGCTAAAATGCGATGTTTTTCGCAATTCTTCGGTGGCAATCCCTTCAAAATCGTGGTATAATTAATCTGCATATAAAAATTGTGTTTTTACAGGAAGGTACACATTTCTGTAAAAACACATCTGTTACGATAATTTGGCTTTTTCGTAAATCTCCGCCCGGTAGCGAAACGTGGACAGCGGCATCCCACACTCCTTTGCTGCTGCTGTCCCTGTAATTTCACCGCTTTTCCATCGCTGATAGACAGCGTGAAAGTTCTCTGGCAGCGGTTTGGGAACCCGCCCGAAGCGAATTCCCTTTGCTTTTGCCGCTGCAATGCCTTCTGCCTGACGCTGGCGGATATTGGTGCGTTCGTTCTCAGCAACAAACGAAAGCACCTGCAGCACAATATCGCTGAGGAAGGTTCCCATCAAATCCTTGCCGCGCCGGGTATCCAGCAGCGGCATATCCAGCACCACAATGTCGATGCCCTTATCTTTTGTGAGCATCCTCCATTGCTCCAAGATTTCCGCGTAATTGCGCCCCAGACGGTCAATGCTCTTGATGTAGAGCAGATCGTCTTTTTTTCATCTTCCGTAGTAGCTTCTTATATTGTGGGCGGTTGAAATCCTTGCCGGACTGCTTGTCCATGTAAATATTCTTCTCGGCAACACCGACTTCCCGCAGGGCAATCACCTGACGGTTCTCATTTTGTTCTTTGGTAGAAACGCGGATGTATCCATAAGCCGTAGATTTGATATTACTTCACATCCTTCCGTTTCTGCCACACAATGTCATACCCCAGCGCGTCCGCCAGTTCCACCGCCTCGCCGTAGCGGAGCGAACCGCGCTTGAGTTTACCGGAGAGATTGGGGACGCTGCGGCTCCAGCCGTATTCATCGGAGAGGTAGTCCACCACCTCGGTCATGGTCATGCCGGTGCGGACGATGTAGGCCTTGATCTCGTTGCGATAGGTTTCAGATTTTCTCATGTTCGAATGTTCCTCCTGTTTTTTCGTTGCGCTCTATGGTAAAATGGGTTTGTCAGATCGTGACACCCATTCGCCATAGGGCGCTGATTTTTGATGTACGGCTTTTTCGCCGGAAATGCCGCCGATGATGCGTTGGTCACAGGCGGCACCTTCCGTTTTTGCCGTTTGATGTGTCTTTGCGTGAAACGGCGAAATATCATGTTGAACGACAAACGTCGTTCACTGCTGAATAGCGCTCTATTCTGTGCATATAACCGCACAGAGCGGAAAACTATTTCGCTGTTTTCACTTGCTTTGATTTTTACGTTTGATTTTGCCGCTCTTTCCGAACGTCGTTCCTGCCCGGAGGATCGCTCCCGGCGTTTCGTTCTCCTTGGTGCGCTGGATGCGGCACTTCGCCAGAGGACATATCCCGTTCGGACGGTCATGCAATTTTCAAGGTTCAGGTGCGATTGCAAGACCATTTTAGCGAAAAATATAGCCCTCTCCCGTATATCCAAGAGGTCGGAAAACGCGCCAAAATGAGCAGATTTCCACGCTTATGGACAAGACCGGAAAAGGGCAGAAATTTGAAGGGAGGACCCCGCCATGCAGCCAAAACTCACCATTCAGGAACGGCTCAAAGATCTGCGCGTAGAGCGCGGTCTGACGCTGGAACAGCTTTCTGCGGAAACAGGCATTTCAAAGTCCGCGCTGGGGAAATACGAAGCCGACGAGTTCAAGGACATCAGCCCGTTCAGCATGGTGGAGCTGGCAAAATTCTACGGTGTGTCCACCGACTATCTGCTGGGGCTGACAGAACAAAAAAATCACCCAAACACAGAGCTGGACGCTCTGCATTTGGGTGATGATGCAATCGAAGTATTGAGAACGGGCAAGTTCAACCACCGGCTGCTGGCGGAGTTGATCTGCCATAAAGATTTCCAGCGGTTCATGCTGGACACAGAAATTTACGTTGACCGGATCGCGGATATGCGGGTCGATGACATGAACGCCGTGCTGGAAGCCGTCCGGCAGATGGCACTGATGAAAAACGGCGGCGAGGAAAATGATCTGCACCTGCGGACACTGGAAGTCGCGCAGATCAGAGAGGACGAGTATTTCGGAAGTCTGATTGCGGGCGATTTGAAAGATATTCTCCGTGATATACGGAGTGAACACCGCCCTGATACCATGACGGCAGATGAAACATCCCTTGTCGCAACCGTGCAGGGTCAGTTGCAGGATGCGATGAATTTTGAGGGCAGTTCCGAGGAAAAGCAAGCCCGTTCGTTCCTCGCTACCTTTGGTATTGATTATGACAAGCTCACCAAAGAGCAATTCGTCTCGCTGATTGAAATACTCAAGCTGTCCAAGTACTTGAAAAGCCCCATCAACCAGCGCGGGAAAGCAAGACCGCAGATCCCGCACGGAAAAAGCAAAAGAAAGCATAAATAAGAAAAAGCCGCTATATCCAGTGAAAAGCCTGAATATAGCGGCTTTCTTTGCAGCCCACCCAAAACCATGTCGAATTCTATTTTATTTTGTATATTTGAAGAAAAATCCGCAAATACTATTGATAAATGCAAAAAAACGTGTTATCTTATATTTACCCACGCTGCAAAAGGAGGAATATCTATGCTACTTGAATTTGCTTGTTCAAATCACAAGTCTATTCGAGGTGAAGTATTATTTTCTGCTTT
>OHJY01000322.1_pt1 | contig 19651 bp, 17 predicted proteins | sample 1568681 | NCBI WGS metagenome assembly OHJY01 (sample SAMEA3879540, study PRJEB24766) | human gut metagenome | biome: human-associated habitat; feature: feces | place: USA | collected 1985/1987
GAAACAAAGGCAACTATTTTGAAAGGTTTGCTCTATCGTTATGTCAGTATTCACTACGATAATAAAACAGCTTATAAACGGCCTGCAATCCGGCTCTATATACGCGCTGGTGGCGCTTGGGTACAGCATGGTATACGGAATAATAATGCTGTTGAACTTTGCCCATGGCGACGTGATAATGGTGGGCGCGTACATAGCATGGATGATGATGGCGCGCTTTGCCGCCAATCCCATAATAGCGCTTATTGCGGCGGTGATAGGCTGCACGGTGCTGGGCGTGCTGATAGAAAAGGCGGCGTATAAACCGCTCAGGCAGTCCCCGCGCATATCGCTGCTGATAACCGCAATAGGCGTTTCTTACTTTTTGGAAAACGTTGCGCAGCTTATATTCGGCGCAAATGCGCACGTTATACCCACTTTTATAGACGATACGCCCATACAGCTCGGCCAGATAGCCATACCGACCACCGCGCTCATAACCGTTGTAGTTGCGGGCATATCGATGGTTGCGCTGAACGTGCTTGTTAAAAAGACCCGCATGGGCAAGGCTATGCGCGCCGTAAGCGAGGACGCGGGCGCGGCGCAGCTTATGGGCATAAACATAAACAATACCATATCCTTCACCTTCGCCGTGGGCAGCGCGCTTGCGGGCATAGGCAGCGTGCTTTACTGCTGCGCCTATCCCAAGGCAACGCCCACTATGGGCTCCATGCTTGGCCTGAAGGCGTTCGTTGCGGCGGTGCTTGGCGGCATAGGCTCTATCCCGGGTGCAATGGCGGGCGGCTTCGCAATAGGCATTGCGGAGGCGCTTGTATCCTCCGCAGGGCTGAGCGAATGGAAGGACGGCGTTGTGTTCGCAATACTTATAGTGGTGCTGCTGGTCAAGCCCACGGGGCTTATGGGCCGGCCGATGACCGAGAAGGTTTGATGCAGGTGGCGAGTATGGACAAAAAACGGTTTACATTGCCCAACTGGGCGGCATATTTGATAAACGCGGCGCTGTTTGCGGCCTTCATAATCGGCGGCAACGCGGTGCTTTCAAGCGGGGCGCTGCCCGGCTTCATTACAAAGGTGGCCATGCTTATAGGCATTCAGGTAATAGCCGCGGTGTCGCTGAACATATCAACGGGCTACCTTGGTCAGCTTCCGCTGGGCCATGCGGGATTCATGGCAGTCGGCGCATATGCAAGCGCAATTTTTATGACCCGCACGGGCATACCCGCGCAGCTGGCATTCCCGCTGGGCATAGTAATAGGCGCGGCGGTGGCGGGGCTTTTCGGCGTGCTGATAGGCATACCGGCGCTCCGGCTCAAGGGCGACTACCTTGCCATAATAACGCTGGGCTTCGGGGAAATAATTCGCGTTGTGCTGCTGAATATAGACTCCGTGCTGGGCTTTAAGCTGACTAACGGCGCGGCGGGCCTTCAGGGCATACCCAAGGCCACAACGTTTGTGAACGCATGGCTCATGGTGGGGCTTACCTGCTTCCTTATCCACACGTTTATGAAATCCCGCCACGGGCGCGCGGTGCTTTCCATCAGGGAAAACGAGATTGCCGCCGAATCCTGCGGAATAAACATAACGTATTATAAAACGCTGGCGTTCAGCCTGTCGGCGGCGTTTGCGGGCGCGGCAGGCGCGCTTTACGCCGGGTACCTTGGCATACTTAATCCTTCAAACTTCGGCTTCATGAAGTCGATAGAGATACTGGTAATGGTCGTTCTCGGCGGCATGGGCTCCATGGCGGGCAGCGTTGTTGCGGCAATAGTGCTCACGGCGGCGCCGGAAGCGCTCAGGGCGTTTGACGATTACAGAATGATAGTATATTCGCTGCTGCTTATAGCTACCATGATATTCAAGCCGTCCGGACTGCTCGGCCGGTACGATTTCTCCATGAAGCGGATAATAGAAAGGTGCGTGAACGGTGAGCTGTTTGCTTCGTTCAGGCGCGGCCGCGGGAAAGGAGCGGAGGAAGCATGAACAAGCTTGTGAAAGAGCCCAGCTATAACCTGATACCCGAAAGGGATCTGGGCAAGACCCCGATACTTGAATGCCGCCGCATAGGCATAGACTTCGGCGGACTCAGCGCCGTGGATGAATTCACCATCGCCATAGGGCGCACGGAGATTTGCGGCATAATAGGCCCAAACGGCGCGGGCAAGACCACCATATTCAATCTGCTCACCAATGTATACCGCCCCACGCGCGGCTCAATACTGGTGAACGGCGTGGACACGCTCGGCATGACCACGGACGAGGTAAACCGCCGCGGCGTCGCAAGAACGTTCCAGAACATAAGGCTTTTCAAGGACCTTACGGTTGAAGAAAACGTGCTGATAGGCCTGCATAATTCAATGAATTACTCCGTCGCATCAAGCATGCTGCGCCTGCCCAAATATTGGAAGCAGGAGAAAGAAGCGCGCGAGCGTGTGCGGGAGCTGCTGCACATATTCCATATGGAGAACATGACCGCGCAGCAGGCGGGCAGCCTGCCATACGGCGCGCAGCGGCGGCTTGAAATAGTGCGCTCGCTGGCTACGAATCCGGGCATACTGCTGCTGGACGAGCCTGCGGCGGGCATGAACCCGTCTGAAACGGCGGAGCTGATGGAAACCATACGCAAAATAAGGGACGAGTTCCACATTGCCATAATGCTCATAGAGCACGATATGAAGCTGGTAATGGGCATATGCGAAGGCATAGCGGTGCTGAACTACGGCCGCATAATAGCAAAGGGCACGCCGGATGAAATAAGGAACAACCCCGTTGTTATAGAGGCGTATCTGGGCAAGGAGGACGAATAAAAATGGCTGCCATGCTTAAAGTGAACGATATTCACGTTTACTACGGAAAGATACACGCCGTCAAGGGCGTAAGCTTTGAGGTGAACGAAGGGGAGATAGTTTCCCTTATAGGCGCAAACGGCGCGGGCAAAAGCACCATACTTAAAACCGTATCCGGCCTGATGCATCCAAAGTCCGGCACAATAGAATTCATGGGCAAGGACATTGCGCATATGGAGCCGAACAAGATCGTTACCAAGGGGCTTGTGCACGTTCCCGAGGGCAGGCGCGTATTTGCGCACATGAGCGTTATGGAAAACATAGAGATGGGCGCATACATACTGGGCAAGGTGCCCGAGGAAGCCGTTGAGGACGTGTTCACGCGGTTCCCGCGGCTCAAGGAGCGGCGCAAGCAGGAAGCGGGCACGCTTTCCGGCGGCGAGCAGCAGATGCTTGCCATGGCGCGCGCGCTCATGAGCAAGCCCAAGCTTATAATGATGGACGAGCCGAGCATGGGCCTATCGCCCATACTGGTGGAGCAGATATTCTCCATAATATCGGAGCTTAGGGAAAGCGGCGTAACCATACTGCTGGTTGAGCAGAATGCGAACAAGGCGCTGAAGATAACAGACCGCGCGTATGTGCTTGAAACGGGCAAAATAACGCTCAGCGGCACGGGCAGAGAGCTGCTTGAAAAAGAAGAAGTCAAGAAGGCGTACTTGGGAGGCTAAGCGCGCTTACGCGCGCGGTGAAATCCTGCTGGCGCAGGGTGAAATTGCGCTGATGCGCAGTGAAATATGGCTCTGCCATGTGAAATCCGCCAAAGGCGGGTGAACGGAATAGATTGTAAAGCTATGGGGACGGTAAGCCGTCCCCGTGTTTATGCCAAAAGTTTATAAGATGCGAAGTAGGGGCCGTCATTGGCGGCCCGCCCGTGGCTATGCTTTTTACGTCAACCCCTCAGACATTCCTCCAAGAGGGAGCTGAAAATTCGCAGCAAAGCGAATTTTCTGAGGGAGTTGAATTGTCTCCCCGCGAATAAATGAACCATTTGTTAAATTTCGCCTACATGGTGCAAATGCGTCGCCGTTCTGGTAAAATAATGCTGTAAAACTTTTATTGGATAAAGCGCGGCGTTTTTGCCGTGCGGAGGGGTCAATTATGCAAAAGAACGGAGGAGGTTTCCTCACGCGGATCATAAAGGGGCTGGCGATAGGCGTTGCGGCCATGCTGCCCGGCGCAAGCGGCGGCGTGCTCGCCGTTGCCATGGGCGTATATCGCCCCGCGCTCGACGCTGTTACGGGCCTGTTCAAAAGCTTTATGCCCTGCTTTATGTACCTTCTGCCGCTTGGCATAGGCGGCGTTGTGGGGCTTATAGGCACGGGACGGATTATGGAATCCATACTGGCGGCGTATCGCGTGAGCGCAATGTGGGCGCTGATAGGCATGGTGCTTGGCGGGATACCTTCGCTTATAGGCGAAGCCAACCGCCGCGGGTTCAAGCCGCGCTATCTTTTGGGCACGCTTGCGGGCGCGGCATTGATAGGTGGCACGGCGCTTTTGCAGCATCATCTGGGCGGGGGAGAGGCATTGCCGTTCAATGGGTGGACAGCGGCGCTCGGCGGCGCGCTCATCGGCCTCGGCACGGTCATACCCGGCATAAGCACCTCCTTCCTTATGATATATCTTGGCATATACGAACCGTTCCTTGCCGCGTTCAATTCGTTCAATATACCCATGCTGCTGTGCGCGGGGCTTGGGGCGCTGGCGGTGGTTGCGGTGCTTATCGCGGCGGTAAAGCGGCTGTTCGATAAGCACTACGGCTACGCTTACTACGGCGCATTGGGGCTTTTGCTCACAAGCGTTGTGCTCATCTATCCCGGGATAAGGAGCGGCTGGGCGCTGGCGATAGATGCGGCGCTGTTCGCAGCGTGCTTCATAATAACCTATTTTCTTTGCAAACTGCCCACCGGCGGCGAAAGCACGGACGCGGCGGATATATTTGCGGAAATTAAAAGCGCGAACAGGCAGAAGGAATAATGCCATATCGCGCATATATATAAATAATAATGCTTTACGGAGGTTACGAATGCTGAAAAGAACCGTTGCGCTGATGCTCTGCATACTAAGCGTATTTACCCTGCTTCCCGCGTTTTCAAGCGCGCAGACCCTTAGCGGCTGGACCAGCAAGGTGGATTACGACAATACCGACCCCAACAAATATTCAATAGAAATAGACCTTGTAAACCAAATAATAACCGTTTACGAGGGGCAGATAGGCGGCCGCATAGTGCTGCAAAGCCTTTGCACCACCGGCGATGCGGAGCATCAGACGGGAGCGGGCACGTTTAAGCTTGGCGATATGAAGGAACGCTTCGGCTATTTTGTGGCGTTCGGCCAGTATGCGCAGTATTGGACGCAGGTAGTGCGCGGAATATACATCCATTCCGTAATGTATAATTCAAAGAAGCTCACCTCCATGTCCCGCGGGGCATACAGAAAGCTGGGTCAGGCCGTGTCCCACGGCTGCGTAAGGGTGCTGCCGCACGTTGCGCAGTTTATATACTATAATTGCCCGCCGGGAACCACCTGCGTAATAAACCGCAAAAAGGCCGCCGATCCGGAGCTTGTAAAAAGGCTGAAGAAGGAGATTCCGGCATATGCGGATTATAAGCAGCCGGAGGATAACCGCGCGTACCCGCCGGAGATTCCCGCTGTTATAAAATACGACGGCACGCCTCTGCGCACGGGCTTTTCAAGAACCAAGGATACCACCGTCGCAACCCTTTCCCGCGGGGATAAGGTGATGCTGCTGCAGCTTGCGGCGGACTGGTGCAAGGTGCGCACGGCGGACGGCAAGCTGGGCTATGTTAAGACCGAATATATTTTGGCCTATCCGGACAACGCAAACGCCGTAAAGACCGCATACACCGCAAAGAGCAAAACATATGTTTATAAATCCATGAGCACGGATTCCGCCAAGCTTGCAACCATACCAGGCGGCGCGCAGGCAAACGTTGAATCCAACCCCAAGAAGGGCTGGTGGTACGGCAGCTATAACGGCACATACGGATATATGCGCACGCGCTATGTTATAAAGAGCGAAACGGTTGAATATCCTGTGCTTGAGGATGTGGCTCAGCCTTCAACGGGCGCTAATAACTCCGGCGCGTCAAGCGGCTGGTCAACCGGCGGCGGAATGTTCAATAACGGCTCCTTCCCCTCCGCAACGCCCACGCCCACGCCTGCCCCCGCGCAGAGCGGCGCCAACGCAAGCATTGCAGCGGGCATAATAGCAAACATGCGCTCCGGCGCGGGCAAGGATTTCCCCGTGATAGGCAGCTTCTCCCAAGGGACCGACGTCACGGTGATAAGGCTTGACGGAACATGGTATTATTGCCAAGTGAATGGGCAATACGGCTATATCTATTCCGGCTGCATAGTGATGAAGTAAAAAAGAAAGGAAACATGTGGAGCATAGGCGTAAAAGCATAAGCACCATATTAAGGCTTTTTGCATTGGCCGCCGCGTTTATATTCGCAGCGGCTTTTGCCGTACCTGCCGCGGCGGAAAACGGCGGCGAAATTCCGGAACGCGACCTTTACGAATTTTCGATTCAGGCGATGGAGGAGGGCAGGTCTATGCGCGTATGGGGGCTTATGCGGCTTACATACGTTAACCGCAGCGCGGACACAATGTACAGCATAGTTCTGCGCCTGCACGCGAACGACGTTGAGGCCAACTGCATGGCCATAGGCTCGGTCGGGGCGGACGGCAGATCCGCCGCATATACGCTCAGCAGCGACGGCGGCATACTTACGGTATCCTTGCCGCACGAAATAGCGCCCGGCGAAAGCACTCGGCTTTTCATGCGGTTCGATATGACCCTGCCAGAAACGGGCGACCGCTTCGGCGCCAATTCAACGGGCTATATGCTGGGCAATGCATTGCCCATAGCTGCCATGTATGAAAACGGCGCATGGCGCACGGAGCCGTATTATTCAAACGGGGACAGCTTTTACAGCCGCATTGCCGACTATAAGGTTGCCATGCAGATTCCCGCCAAGTTTGCCCTTGCGCATACGGGAACGCGCATGAGCTACGATTCGGGCCGCGCATACGAAACATATTATATTGCCGCGCCAAGCGTAAGGGAATTTGCGTTCGCGCTCATACCCAACGCCGCAACTGCGGAAGCCACGGCGCGCGGCGGGCGCGTGAAGGTGCATGCATTGGGCCAAAGTAAGGCGCACGCGGCGTTCGGCGCGCAATGCGTTGCAAATGCGATAGACTTTTTCAGCGAAAATATAGGCGAATATCCGTACAGCGATATATACGTTGTCCCCTTTGATCTGAACGGCGGCATGGAATACCCAGGGCTTATAATGATAAACAAGGCGTATTTCAAATCGTCAAAATCAACCGAGGGGGCGCTTGTTATGGGGCACGAAACGGCGCACCAGTGGTTTTACGGCGTTGTGGGGAGCGATCAGGTGTATTCCCCGTGGCTGGACGAATCGTTGGTTGAATACCTTGGGTTCGATTTTCTGCGGCAGTATGCCGGCAGCGATGCGGCGGATGCGCTTGAGCGGGAGCGTTACTATGCCATGCGCAATGAATACCTGCGCACAAAGCGGCTGGACGGCTCGCTTGAGGAGCTTGCGGGCGCGGACTATTTCTTCATGGTGTATGCCTACGGGCATGATTTTTACGCAAAGTTAGTTGACGAAATAGGCGCGGGCGCGTTCTATGAAGGGCTTAAAACATACTATAATGCGAACTACATGGGCATAGGCACAAAGGAAAAGCTTATTGCCGCCTTCAGCGAAGCCGCGGGAAGGGACCTTACCGGCTGGTTTGAGGCGAACATTGCGCCGGAGGCCGCCCAATGAAGCGTATTGCGGCAATATTGCTCATTATAGCCGCGCTGATTACGGGCGCGGGCTGCACCCAAGGGGACGCGAAATACCAATACGTTTTTTTTGATGTGTTCGATACGGTTACGGAGCTGACCATATACGCCAAGGACGAAGCTGCGGCGGCGGATGCTGCAAAGGCCGCGCATGAGCGGCTGATATATCTGAACAAGCTTTTCGATATATATAATGAATACAACGACGCCGTGAGCCTTATGGCTGTGAACGCATCCGCGGCAAATGCGCCGGTCAGCGTGAGCGAGGAGACCATGGCGCTGCTTAAATTTGCCAAGGAAGCATATACGCTTACCGGCGGCAGGGTGAATGCGGCCATGGGCAGCGTGCTTTCAATTTGGCATGATTACCGCGAAAGAGGGCTTGAGGACGAGGCGAACGCTCAGCTTCCGCCTACGGAGCTGCTTAAACAGGCCGCGGAGCATACGGACATAAACAGCATTGTGCTGGACGAAGCGAACGGCACCGTATTTTTTACGGACAGCATGGTGCGCCTTGACGTGGGCGCTATTGCAAAGGGCTTTGCGGGGCAGATAGTTACGGATGAGCTTAACGCGCGCATAGATGCGGGGGAAATATCCGCGGCGCTTATAAGCCTTGGCGGGAATGTATGTGCGGCGGGGACAAAGCCTAACGGCGAAGCGTGGCAGATTGCCGTGCAGGACCCGCGCGGCGGCGATAATGCCGCAACGGCGAGTATAGCTTCGGGCTATGTTGTAACGAGCGGGGACTATCAGCGGTATTACACAGTAAACGGCGTGCGCTATAACCATATTATAGACCCCGATACGCTTATGAGCGCGGACAAGCACGCATCCGTTACCGTTATATCGTCCGACGGCGCGCTGGCGGACGCGCTTAGCACGGCGCTTTTTATAATGGATACGGACGAAGGGCGCGCGCTTATAGACTCGATAGATGATGCCGAGGCGCTTTGGATAGCCAAGGACGGCGGCATAACGCGCACGGACGGGTTTAATATAGCCGAATAATTTGGTATAATAAAGTGAATAAGCAATACGGAGGGCTTTATATATGGGTCGCATGAGACTGCTGGACAAGGTATTTAACGCTTCTGCAAGCCAGGTGGAGGGCTTCTGCATAGTTAAAAGCGTTGGCATAAAGACAAACGTGAAGGGCGCGGCGTATTTGGATATGGTGCTTGCGGACGCGGGCGGCGAATGCAACGCCAAGCTTTGGGATTACGCGCCGGAGGTACACGGCTCATACGAAGCGAACACGGTCATAAAGGTGCGCGCCACGATAAACATGTGGAAAGACGGGGAGCAGCTTAAAATAGACCGCATACGCAATTTGAAGCCCAATGAAGAAGTGGACATGAGCGAGCTGGTGCCCTGCGCGCCGCAAAGCCCGCAGAAAATGTATGACGAGATATTTGCTGTTACCGAAGGGTTTAACGACCCCGATTTGAAGCTCATCACGCAGTATCTTTTGAAGGAGAATAAGGAGGCGCTTATGCGCTGGCCCGCCGCGCTGAAGCTGCACCACGCCATGCGCGGGGGATTGCTTTACCATACGCTTACAATGCTTGAAAGCGCGAAGGCCATAATAAGCGTATATAAGCGGCTTTATCCCTCGCTCAGCAGTGAGCTTGTGTACGCGGGCATAATACTGCATGACATTGCAAAGACGAGGGAGCTTGTCGTGGGCGAGCTTGGCCTTGCAAGCGCATACAGCACCGAAGGGCAGCTTCTTGGGCATCTTGACCTTGGCATGGCGATGATAGAGCGCGCGGCGGCGGAGCTGATGATAAACGACGAAACGAAGATGCTTTTGCAGCATATCGTAATGTCCCATCACGGGGTGCCTGAGTTCGGCTCACCTAAGCCCCCAATGTTCCCGGAGGCGGAAATAGTGAGCGAGGTGGACTTATTGGACGCAAGGCTGTTTGAAATGTATGACGCGCTTTCGGGCATAGTTACGGGCGGCTTTACGGAGCGGCTGTGGGCGCTGGATAACAGGCAGCTTTATAAGCACGGGCATGAATAAGCCCAAAATTGCGGCTTGACAGCCCAATAATTAGGAGAATGAATTACTATGGAGAATAAACCTGCCCTTAACCGGCGGGAAGTGAAGCGGCAAAAGACCGCAAGAACCATGAAGGGCGCAGCCGCACGCATAGTGATAATGACGGCGGTGCTGCTCATTGCATCCCTTGCGGTGCTGGGCATAAACAAACTGACGGACTATATCCGCGCGAAGAATTATCGCGCGCTGAGCGATGAGGAGATTGCCTACGCACTTGTGCGCGGGGAGGAAAAGGAAGCGGAAAACGCGGACGCATCGAGCGAGAAGCGCCTTGAGCTCGCCCGCGCCGCATGCAGCATAGTTGGCAAGGTGAACTATTTCTGGGGCGGAAAGAGCGCGGCGGAGGGCATTGACCCCGCGTGGGGCGAGCTTAGGGAGGTAACGAGCAGCGGCAGCGAATCGAGCGGACAGGTTAGGCCCTACGGGCTTGACTGCTCCGGCTTTGTAAGCTGGGCGTTCATACAGCTTGGCTATGACTTCGGCGAGATGGAAACGCTCCTCGGCAACGGCACATGGAACCAATGGGACCGCAGCGCGGACATTGCGTATAACGATCTTCGCGTGGGGGACGTGGCCTTCATGAACCGCTACCCTACCGACCAGGGCAACCACATAGGCATATGCATAGGCTTCCTTGAAAACGGAGAACCGGTGTTTGCGCATTGCTCGTCAAGCTACGATAACGTGGTCGTTACCACGCGCGGCACGGCGTTCAACTACGCCAGAAGGCCGAACATATTCAATTGATCGCGGCTGCATATCGCCGCTGCAAATTTTGGCATAAACGTCCTCATCAGGCATGGGGGCGTTTATTTATACAAAAAAGACCCCTTTTGGGGGTCTACGGATGGTAGAATGGTGGGGCGGAAGGTTTATGCGTTTATGTGCGCGTTTATCCTTTCCATCAGCATGTTCACGGCAACCATATTATGACCGCCTTCGGGGATTATTATGTTTGCATGGCGCTTTGAAGGCTCAACGTACATTTCGTGCATGGGCTTAACGGTGGTAAGGTATTGCTCAACCACGCTTTCAAGGCTGCGCTTTCTTTCCTTAACGTCGCGCATTATGCGCCTTAGTATGCGCACGTCCGCATCCGTATCAACAAATATCTTTATATCAAGCAGATCGCGTATGCGTTCGTCGCTCAAAAGGAGTATGCCTTCAAGCAGTATCACAGGTGCGCTTTTTATAAGCAGGGTTTGGTTGGAACGGTTATGCACCGTGTAATCATATACGGGGCAAAGCACGTCCTCACCGCGCTTGAGCTTTGCAACGTCCTCCAGAAAAAGCTCCGTATCGAATGCATCGGGGCAGTCGTAGTTTATTTTTGCGCGTTCGTCATAGGTAAGGTCGTCGTGCGCCTTATAGTAATTATCGTAATATATTACGGATACGTCCTTGCCGAAGCGTTCGCTCAAAAGGCGGGTTATCGTGGTTTTGCCCGATCCGGTGCCGCCCGCAATGCCAATGGCCATAATGTTTTTCATATGCCGTTCCTCCGCGCTGAAAATGCTGCTTTTAACATATTGTATCATATTTCGTGGAATATAAAAAGAACGGCCTTATGAGCCGTTCCTATTATTTTTTTAATTAGCCGGCGTAATGCAGCACCGTGAAGCAATCGTATTCGGAAACGCCGTTTATATAGCAGCCGTAGTCCGTATCCGTATTGACGAACGTTACCCTTATGGTGCCTTCCTCGCCCGCGCGGGTAACGAAGCGGCAAACGTATTCTTCGCCGTCAAGGCTTATTTCGGTTATGGCTATTTCGGTGCCTATGGGCAGGGTCGCATCCTCCTGCGTACCGTCCATGCGCACGGGGAATTCCGCGCTTGTCTCCATGCCCATGTATTCCCAGTCCTCGGCATTGTTCGTATCAAACCTGAATACCCAGGGCGCGGAAGGATCCTTTGCGAAGCGGAAGGCGTCCGCATCCATAAGATACGTTGTGCTGCCGCCGCGCGTACCAAGTATGTCAAGAGTCTGGTTCACAGTGAGCGAACCGTCGTTTACAGTATCTATGTACCCATAGAATGAAGGCTCTTCGGTCTGAGGCGTGCCGGGTTCAACGTCGATGAGCATGTCGCCGCTGTTGTCATAGGGAACCTCCGGCGCGGCAAGTATCAGTTCGCTTCCGTCGAAGCGGATAACGTAGCTTACAAAATCGTCGCTTTCCATGTCTCCGCTTATGAAAAGCTCCGTCCTTCCGTCCGCGTCAAAATCATATGCCGTGGCTATCGTTGCCCACTGTATCTGAAGGTTCATGGTATGCTCGGCGCCGCTTGCGTCCTTAACGCTCAGCGTGCAGTAATCCTGTATCATATACTGTTCGCCGCTTTGCGCAGCTATGCTCACCTTTTCGGCAAGGCCGTCCCCGTCAAGGTCAACCTCGCATTCGCCGTCCTTGCTGAAATCGAGAGAGGCGGATACGGGGTCGCTCTGCACGCCGTTGAAGGTGCGCGCCATAACGCCCGTAAGCGCGGCGGTCAGCTTTTCGTCGTCCGTGTCGCCCGCGTGCCAAAGGGCATAATGTATGCCGTCGTGCTCCCATTCAACCAGCTTACCCTTGTCCTCCGCGGCGTACACGGTGGCGTCTACGCAGAATCCGTCGCACTCAACCATTACTATGCACTGCGCGGTGAGCTCATAGTAAATGCCGGATATGTTGCTGTCCTTGGCGCTGGCGCGGTAGGTGTATTCCTCCCCGTCATAGGTGAACTGCACCCCCGCAAGCGTGCCGCTGATTATATAATAGCTCACGTCTGTCGCGTCCGCAGGCGCGTCTATGTTCACGCCCGCCGCGCTGAAGGCATCGGCCGAGTCCACGCTGACCATGGGGTTGGGTAGATTGGCTATGGGCGAATCCGTGGGCGTTGTGGTTCCGCTTGTGCAGCCCGCCATGCCGAGCGCAAGCAGCAGCGCAAGCGCGCCCTTTGCAATTTTTTTGATCATAGCAAGTATTCTTCCTTTCCGCTCCGCGGCATTGCGCGGGGCTTAGGTTTGTTTTCATTTTCTGCAATTATAACGCATTTTGGTGCGGAATGGTTGCCCGAACATGCATTATTCATGCATTGTTCATAAAGGAAAATAAAGTTGCCGCCGTGGGATGGCAAACGAGGCGATATGTGGTATGATATAATAGGTTAATAAGATAGGGAGGATGGGCCCATGCGAAATTATAACGACAGTTCCGCCCGCGATGCCGCGGCAAGGCTGCTTTCGCTCGTGAACCGCGTGACAATACTGCGGGAAAAGGAGCCGAGCGACGCGCTGAAGCTGCTTGCCGGCGCGGCCGAATGCATAATAAACGGCGACTGCATGGGAGCGTATATAAAGCACTGCGCGCTGTGCCGCGCGCTTATAAAAAGCCCTGCGCGCCGCGTGAGCGGCAGCATATTTACGGATTATCTTATCCACCTTGCCGTGGGGTACGAGCATTCCTTTGCGTTAAGCTCTGCCACCGGCATGCTGGACGAGGCGCAGCTTATGCTTTTCAGGAGCGACCTGAGCGCGCTTGGGGAGCTGAGCACGCTTGATTCTGCGGACATAAGCCGCATGACCATGCAGCGCAGCCGCGAGCTCAATTCCCGTTCCCGCTACGCCAGGGACGATATATCCGTAATGAGCACCGCCGCATGGGGCGGGACCGAGCCTAAGCCCATGCCGCATAATAAAGAAGCGATGCCTGCGGAAGCGGCGTTGCAGCCGCCCGCGGAGGGCGAATGGCCCGCCTGGAGCTACGGCGAAAAGGGCATGCGCGGCGAATACGCGGCGGACGAGGTGCTGGAGGAAATATACATAAGCCTTACGGAAAGCGATAATTGGAAAAGCGCGGCGCAGGATATTTTCAATCTGTTTGCATCGTCCGGAACGGGGGTGCTGCTCAGGAGCAGAACGCTTGAATGCCGCACGGACGGGCAGCGGGCATGGCTTGAGGAAGCGGCGCAGAATGAGTGCGCCGTGCAGCTTAGCTGCCAGGAGAAGGCGCGGCAAACGCTTGGCGAGCAGGTGATAGCATTCATGCGCGGAACGAAGCCAAGCTGCGTGCTTATATACGGGCCGGAGGCCATGGGCAAGGCGACGCTTGCCCGCGCCATGGCGGATGAGTTTCCGGAACTCAGGCTTATACAGGCATGCCCCGTGAACAGCGCGGAGATACGCAGTTTGTTTGCGTACCTTGGCGCGCAGCCGCTCAGGTTCATGCTGCTTATGGAAAACGCGGATACATATTCGCCCGCGTGGCGCGCGCTGCTGAATGAATGCACGGGCGCCGCCGTGCCGCAAAACGTTATGTGCGTTGCAACAAGCTCAAGCGCGGCGGGGTTTGCGGGCTTCCCGGTGCGGATAGGGCTTGAAAATATGGAGCTTGACGCCTTCGCCAAAACTGCGGAGGAATTAAGCGCCGCCCGCGCGCCGTATATAGACACGGACGCGGCATGGATACGCAACGCCGCGGTTGATTACCAGCTTGACCCGCACGATGAATTCAACGTCTCTTCCGCTGCGCTCATCGCGGCGCGCTTCATTGCGGCGCATGAATAGGCGGAAAAGAGTAAACAAACTTTGAACAATGGCGTTGCGCTATTTATAGCTGCCGCTTTAATTGGTATTATATTCTAAGAACGGAGAAAAACGGATGAAAACACTCGCTTTGGCAATACTTGCATTGGAGGCGAACCCCGCCATATACGCAAGCGACGGTACGCTTAACTACATGCCCATTTTCAAAATCATAATCGCCGTATATCTATTGTACGTTGCGGTGCTGGGCAGGGGCAAGATACTTGAAAACAAGCATCTGAAGATAGAGGAAAAGAAGTTCCGCTCCATAATGCGCGCTGTGGCGCTTGCGGGCGCGGTATTCACGCTGGGCAACAGCGCGATAGAATTTTTCCTTTACGACAATGCAACCTTTAAGGTGGTCGGAAGCGTTTTATGGATGCTGGGCCTTGCGGCGCTTGTAGCCATGCTGGTACTGAGCATTGTATTTACCGACAGGAAGGCGGTTGCCGAGGAGCAGCGCAGACAGGATGAAGAAATGATCCGCAAGGAGCGGAGCAAGATGCGCGCCGCGTTCGAGTTCGATGATGAGGACGACGACAAGTCAGAATCAGACGATAAGTCCTCCTCCGACAGTAAGACGGACGGCGAATAACAAAACGATGACATGCGCGGATGGGGGAAAGGCTTTCCTTTGAGCGCATAGCATACAAGAACAAAAAAACACAAGGAAAGGATTCATTGAGAGATGAAAAAGAGTTTTCGTATCCTCGCGCTGGTGATGGCGCTGATGACTGCGCTTGGCGCGGCGTCCTTCGCCTCAGCCGATATGCCAACGAACTATGTCGGCGTTACTACGGTAGAAGATACAGATTTCTTCTATCAGGGTCCCGGCACCAATTATGATTTCGTGCAGGGCAAGAACCAGGTTACAGCGGGAACCAAAGTCGCTATTTACAGCATAACCGCCGACGGCAAATGGTGCTATATCGGATTCAGCCTTTACATGGGCTTTATCCAGACCAGCAGCCTTAACGACCTTGTTACCCTGAGGAACGGCACCACCGCTTCCATAAAGGCTACCCTTGCCAAGAGCGGCATAGCCTCCTCCGGCAACAGCGGCAACGTGACGGTCGGCCCCACCGGTTCAACTACCACGACCACCACCACTACCGGCGTTATCTACAACTGCACCAACTGGGTGAGCCTGCGCGCGGAAGCCAGCAGCTCCTCCAAGCGCATTGCCAAGCTGACCCCGAACACCACCGTTACCGTAACCGGTGAGCAGAACGGCTATTATAAGGTGACTGCGGGCAACTATATCGGCTTCGTACTCAAAACTTATGTCCGCATAACCGGCACCACGGCCACTCCCGCTCCAGGCGGCACAAACAACGGCAGCTCCGGACAGACTTATGTTCCCGGTGTGGGCTGGGTAAATTCCAACAACAACTCCAACGCGAACACTAATCCGAACTGGAGTACCGGATGGGGCAACAACAATAACAACAATAACAACAATAACAACACCGGCTGGAACTCCGGCAATAACAATTCCGGCAACGTGACTTCCAACAAGTCCATCGGCATCGCCGTGACCACCGGAACCATCAACTTCCGTCAGGGCCCCGGCACCAATTACGGCAAGGTGACAGGCTGCGCGCAGGTCCCCAAGGGAGCTACCGTTACCATGCTTGAGTACACAAGCAGCGACAACGGCTGGTACAAGGTAATCTATGGCAGCTACACCGGCTACCTCAGCGCCAAGTACCTCAAGGTCACTTTGACCAACAACAATGCCGGCAGCAACAATAACTCCGGCAATAACCCCGGCAGTAGCTGGAATACCGGCTGGAACACCGGCAATAACAACACCGGCAATAACAATTCCGGCTCCTCCGCCACTGCCACCACCGGCACCACCACCGGCAACGTGAACTTCCGCCAGGGCCCGGGCACCGGATATAGCAAGGTTTCCGGCTGCGCCAAGGTTCCCAAGGGCTCAACCGTTACCATACTGGAGCAGACCAACGGCTGGTACAAGGTAACTTATAAGAGCTACACCGGCTACCTCAGCGCGGATTACGTCAGGGTTGTTGGCGGCGGCGCAAGCGCCCCCGGCTCCGCGGGCAGCACCGGCGGCGTAAACACCCCCGGCAGCACCGGAAACAACGTGGGCAGCGTATCCTCCAACGGCACCAAGTATGCCAAGTATACCGGCACCTCCGCCGATATTTGGGGCAGCATGAGCGTTGCCGGCACGAACATAAGCGACAATATCTACTGCAACGCCGTAAACAACAAGGGCCAGTTCGTGTACAACGCTTACAGCTCCTCCAAGAATAACCTCTATGCGCTCAGCTATCTGACCGACCCCATCGCCGTCATATACGGCCACAATATGAGGAAGGTTGCCAAGAAGCAGACCACCAATCTGGGCCTGCATGAGCTGCACCATGTTCAGAACGCATGGCTTGGCAAGGCCAAGTGCGAATACTGCGGACGCAGCTGCTCCGGCGCCAAGACCTCCACGTTCAACATCAACTACAACGGCAGCAGCAGCTGGACCCTGGTAGGCTTCTTCGAGCTTTCCAACTCCACCATGAGCAGCGCCGCACAGCGCAAGAAGATACAGACCTACGCTTCCTTCAACTCCACCCTTACCGGAAGCGCAAAGCAGCAGTGGGTAGATACCATGATGAGCTACTGCAACAGCAAGTATCTGGGCGCAACTCTGGGAAGCATCTCCGGCAGCGACAAGGTGATGGTAATAATCACCTGCGCCGATAAGTCCGGCTCCAAGAACCAGAGCATGTATATGATTCTCAAGGGCAACTAAGCTAAAATCAAAAAACGCTCCTCCGCGCGGGGGAGCGTTTTTTTATCGGCCCTATTGTTCCACGGCGAACATGTTCAGCTGGCGTATCAGCTTCATGTCCCGGCGGGAAAGTATCAGCTTTTCCATAAGCGCATCGTCTATCGTCAGCGGCACGGGGGAGAGTATGCATTTTAGGCTTATCGGCAGCATTGGGTAGCGTGAAATGCCAGTCAGCATGCCCTGCACCTGCTCCACGCGATCTATCGGGTTCACTGCGCAAAGCGAAGCATGCTCCATGCGGTTGGTTTGGTTGTCCAGCGAAAAGTTTGTTACCGCATCGAAATACTCTGCCGTGCCGTAATAGAGCGAGCGGCAGGAGGAAAGCGCATCGTCATCAAAGCTTGGCACGTCCAAATAGAACACCGCTGTGCATGGCTCCGTGGCCCTGTCCAACTGAAGCACGTTCTTTACGCAGCGGCCTATGCGCCCATCGTAAAAGTAAACGTATATGCGGCTCTGCTGGAAGAACGCGCAGGATTCGCCGTGCGCCTCGCCGTGAGTGAACGTGCGCTGGTCGAGCAGCTGCTCTATTCGTACGTCAAGCGCGGCTGCAATGTCGTAAAGCGTTTCAACGTCCATTGCAATGTCCCCCGTTTCATATTTTGAAAGGGTGGCCTTGCTTTTGTGTATCATGGCGCTCAGCTGAATAAGCGTCAGCTTCTTTGCCCGGCGGTAAAGCCGTATCCTTGCGCCCACGCGCGCGTTTATCCCGTTCATGTAAGTATCCCCTCCGTGTAATGCATACAAAAGTTTCGTATAAATCAACTTTATGCGCTTTTGACGGCAGATTTATGCCATAACGTGGCATATTATACCGCTGATATATAAATAATTCTACTGTGAGTAAACAAATTCCTGCATGAGTTTCGCCAAACGAAAAGTATATTATTTGCGCCGAGGGCCGGTTGAAATGTATCCTAACCAATAAGGCAGATTCCCTAATTTAGCGATATTCAGCGGAGGGTGCTATTTTATGCAGAAAAACGCAAAGAGCTCATTGAAGGATGTTATTGTTGTCGGCTTCGCCATGTTCGCCATATTCTTCGGCGCGGGCAACCTTATTTTCCCGCCGTACCTTGGCATGGTATCCGGTCAGGAATGGTTCAAGGGCTTCCTGTGCTTTATGATAGCCGATGCCGGCCTTGCCGTTATGACCGTGCTTGCCATGATACGCTACGACGGCACGGTATGGAGCATGCTCAGGCGGCTTTCCAAGCCCGCTGCGGCTGTGATGGCCACGGTTGCCATGCTGTGCGTAGGGCCGCTGCTCTGCATACCGCGCACCTGCGCCACCACGTTTGAAATGGGCGTGCTGCCGCTGTTCCCCGAATGCAGCCCGTGGCTTTTCGGCGCGCTGTTCTTCGGCGCGGTGTTCATACTCACCGTAAGGCCCAGTGCCGTTATTGACATAATAGGCAAATTCCTCACCCCCGCGCTGCTTTTGACCCTTGCGGTGCTGTTCGTGAAGGGCGTAATCCACCCGATAGGCACAATAAGCACCGCCGCGCCCGCCGTGAACGTTGCGCAGGAGGGGCTGCTTGCGGGCTACCAAACCATGGATGTGTTCGGCGCGCTTGCCATAACGCTTGTGGTGGTGAACACGGTCAAGGAAAAAGGGTATAGCGAAGAAAAGCTCCGCTTCGGCGTAATATCAAAATCCAGCATTGTTGCTGCGCTCGGGCTGTTTTTCGTGTATTGCGCGCTCAGCTTCCTCGGTGCAACGTCGTCCGAGCTTGAGCTTGGCGCGGTGAATCAGGCCGGCCTTGTGGTGACAATAACCGAACTGCTGCTGCAGCGCTTCGGCGTGGTGCTGCTGGCGGTGATAGTGCTTTTCGCCTGCCTTACCACGGCAATAGGGCTTACCTCCTCCTCCGCGGAGTTCTTCTCCCGCCTTACAAAGAACAAAATTAGCTATCCAGTAATGGTCGGCATAGTCTGCGCGGTTGGCTTGGTAATAAGCACCGTGGGCATTTCCACCATGATAGATTTTGCGTCCCCCATACTGAACATAATCTATCCAATAATACTTACGCAGATAATTCTTTCCTTCTTCAACGAGAAGATAGCCAACGACAACGTGTACCGCGGCGCAGCGATAGGCGCGTTTGTAATGTGTACGCTGGATGTGATAGCCGGCTTCGGCGCGGAACTGCCGTTCCTGCAATATCTGCCGCTTGACTCGGTCAAGCTCTCATGGATACTGCCCGCTGTGCTCGGCGGCGTGATAGGCGCGCTTATACCCATGCGCCGCGCCAAGTGCAGCCTTGCCGCGCAGGAAGCGTGAATGCCGCGTGCGGGCAGTTCGCATCATGCAAAAACTGCCCGTATTTTCAGGGCAAAACCGAATAAATTAGTTGACAATTTTACGAACGAAAGCATATAATAATAGCAACAGGACCCCCCGCACCTATAATGCAGCAATGCATCATGTGACCCAGTGGGGGACATTTTTTTATACGAGGATCAAAATGCTTAAGTCGCCAGCAACATACGATGAACAAATAAGC
>OHJY01000331.1_pt1 | contig 19416 bp, 24 predicted proteins | sample 1568681 | NCBI WGS metagenome assembly OHJY01 (sample SAMEA3879540, study PRJEB24766) | human gut metagenome | biome: human-associated habitat; feature: feces | place: USA | collected 1985/1987
CCGCCGCGTTTACGATGTGCTTCGCAATCAGCCCCGTGCCGGTCGCCAGCTCCAACACCGTCTTGTGCCGCACGACCGGCCGGATCAGCGTATACATCTCCTCATACGCCGCCCGATCCTTTCGCATAAAGCGGTCGTACCGACCGGCATTTTTGTCCCAGAAGTCCTTGTGTTCCTGCATCGCTATCACTCTCCAGTCGTTAGATGTATCTAACCTATACGCACACATCTTTTAGTTAGATGTAGCTAACTATCGTGTCTTGGAAAAGCCGCATCTCTGCGGCCTTCCGCTTATCCAAATAACTCCCTGCAAGCACCGTACACCAGCGTTTCCAGCACCTGCGGATACAGTTCCCCGATCTGCTCCTTGTGGGAGACGGTCAATATCAGTCCCCGCACCGTGGCGGCCACCAGAGACGATCCGCGTGCAGGAACGAGGTCATACGTTTCCAAAAGCTGACGGATATGCGTTTCGCCGTCGTGGTAATGGATGTTTTTCACATCCTCCGGTAGCCTTTGCAAAAGCAGCTTCGCATCGTTTTCGATGAAAATCATATCGCCGGTATCAGACAGCCGCTGACAGACGGCAAGAACCGCCTTTGCCGCACGTTCCGACGGCGGCAAGCCGTCAGCTTCGCTCAGTGCATGGTCAGCCACCCCGTAAAGCTCGGAGTGAATGTCCTCCAAGACTGCGAAAAATAGCATTTCCTTGGATTCGTAGAATTTATAGAACGAGCCCTTCGCAATACCGACCGCCTTCGTCAGCTGCTCTACGGAGGTTTTTTTCATCCCCAGCGTGACAGCGCAGCGTCTCGTTTCCTTCAGCAATGCCTTGCGGAGCTGCTCGGTCTCGTAATCGGTAAAAGCCAAGGTTGCGCCCCCCTTAAATATGACCACTTCGGTTCTTTTGGTCATGTTATATCACGCTTCTTTCTTTTTTGCAAGAGATGAGCGAAAAAAACTTTGCTGCCATTTCTGTTTGTACCTATCCTGTTTCAATGGCAACCTCTATCGCCGCAATAAGGACACCCCCTGCAGCCTCACCAGCGCCTGCAAGTCAAAATGGCATCTTGTCGAGGAATACCGTCAGAAGGAAATGACATCTTCAAATATCTCGCGCATCAAAGTACCATCTCGGTGAGCACTGTTACTCTCTCGCCGTCCGATCGTTATCGCATTTCCACAACACGGAAAACCTGACGGTTTTTATTTTTGTTCGTTCGTCCAATCCTGCATAATTAGTCCAATTTCTTCTTGCGATCAGAAATAATATGTGCTACACTTCACCCATCTTCAAGAAAGGAGAAAGCCACGATGACCAAGTTTTTTGCTGATACAGCAGTGTTTTCCTTTGCACAGGCAGACTGTGCCGCTTTCTCCTGCGCCGCGCACAACAGCATGATTATTCTGGACGCCAGCCTTATTCTGCTGGCGTCCTTTTTTGTTCTGCTTCTGGCAGATCTTGCAGGAAAGAAAACTGAACATTCCGTCCGGATCACGACGCATTTTTTACCTTCTCTCCCGATTTCCCGCACGAGATAGAGAAAGATCATGAAAGAGGCTCCGTCGATCAGACGGAGCCTCTTCCCTTTGCATTTCACTTTTCTCGTTCGGTCGGCGAAAAAAGCGGAAATAGACCCCACCCATCATGTTCCACATTTTTTCAGAAAGAGAGACTACTCCTATGCACTTCGTAAACTTCCTCATGGCGCTCAGCCCGATCGTCGTCGTCCTTGTCGGCATTCTGGGCTTCAAAAAATCCGCGAAAACCGTTTCCCCCGCCGCGCTTTTGTGGACACTGTTTCTCGCCTTCACCTACTTCAACCTCGGCGGCGCAACATTTGCCGAAAATGTCAAGGCGCTCGATCCGCTGGTCTGGAAGGGCATCAAGGAGGGCCTCAAGATCGTGCTGATGGTCTTCGGCGCATTTACCATTCTGAACCTTCTGCGCGAAACAGGCGCCATTGAGGACGTCAAGTCCACCATTGCTCAGATCAGCGACGACCGGCGCGTACAGGTGGTCATCATCGGCATGATGCTGCCGATCTTCCTTGAGGGCGCAGCGGGCGCGGGCGCGCCCGCCGCCATCGCCGCCCCCTTCCTTGTGGCGCTCGGCTTTCAGCCCGCCACTGCCATCGCTGTCGCGCTGCTCGGTGACGCGACGCCCGCCTCCTGGGGCGGCGCGGGCCTCACGACCATCAACGGCGGCGCGGCGCTTGTCGACGCAGGTCTTTCCACTGTCGCGCAGAATTCCGCCATGGTCGGCCGCTTCCACATGTTCGGCGTGCTTATCATTCCCTTCATCATGGTCGGCATGGCCTTCGGCAAAAAGGGCTACCGGGGCATTCTCTCCTACCTGAGCTTTGCAGGCGTGAGCACGTGCCTTACGATGTTCGTTCTTTCCAACTTTGTCGGCGCGGAGGTCACCTCAATGGGCACGGGGCTCATCTCCATTCTGCTCTCCGTTGCCTATGTCAAGCTCGCCGGCGTAAAGACGCCGGAGGAATTTCGCCACAAGAGCGCCGCGCAGCAGCGCAAATACAGTTCCTTCAAGGCGCTCTCCCCCTATGTTTACATGCTCGTCATTCTCCCCCTCGTGCGCTACGGCTTCCCCGCCGTGGTGAAAAACGGTTTTGCCATCATGTGTACCTTCGGCTACATCTTCTGGGTCGATCTGGTCATCATTCTCTGCGGTATCCTCGGCGCGCTGACGCTTGGCGTGCGCTTCAAAACCTACAAGGCAGTCTGCCTTCGCACAGTGAGCAGCGTGCTGCCGGTGCTCATCACAATGGGCAGCCTTCTCATCGTCGCCTACATCATGCAATCCCCCTCCACCGGCATGATGAACCTTCTCGCCTCTGACATCGCCGCTGTTGTCGGCAGCTTCTACCCCGCCGCAGCCGTGCTCATCGGTTCAAGCGGCGCGTTCATCACCGGCACGGGCCTCGGCTCCAACATCATGTTTGCCCAGATGCACATTGACGCGGCGGCCTCTCTCGGCATGAACCCGATCACGGTCTTTGCCGGTCAAAATGCGGGCGCTTCGCTCGGCAACCTCATCTGCCCGAACAACACCGTCGCCGCCTGCGCAACGGTCGATCAAGTGGGCAATGAAAGCGAAGTCATGAAAAAGACCTTCAAGGCCTTCGCCATCATTCTTGTTTTGTACATGGCGCTTGCCATGCTCTATACCTGCGTGCTCTTCCCCCATTTCGGAGCATAACAGGCAATCCCCTTCAGGTATTTCAACGACAATCATTCCGTTTTTGAGAAAGGAAGTATTCTTATGGCAAAGAAAAGAGTTCTCGGTGTGGTCGGCATGGGGCATGTTGGCGCACATGTGGCTTACGCGCTGGCGATTCAGGGCATCGCAGACGAGCTGGTGCTCGTCGACCAGAATGAACAGAAACTTGCAAGCGAGGTGCAGGATCTGCGCGACGCGGTCGCCTATATGCCCCATCGCGTCACGGTGCGCGGCGGAGACTTCTCCGACCTCGGCGTCTGCGATGTCATCGTCAACAGCGTTGGCAAGATCGACTTGCTGCGCGGCACGCATGACCGCCTGACCGAGATGGACTTCACGATCCCCGCCGTGCGCGGTTACGCTGAAAAGATCAAGGCCAGCGGTTTTGACGGTGTGCTCATCAACATCACCAACCCCTGCGACATCGTCACGCGCGAGCTGGCGCTGCATCTGGGACTCCCCCGCGGCCGTGTGTTCGGCACCGGCACGGGCCTCGACACCTCGCGCCTTCTGAGCGCGCTCGCGCGCCAGACCGGTCTTGACCACAAGTCCATCACCTGTTACATGCTGGGCGAGCACGGCAACCAGCAGTTTGCCCCCTGGTCCTGCGTCAGCTTCCGCGGCGTGCCGCTCGATACATGGGCCAAGACGGATGAGCGCTTCCGCTTTGATCGGGAGGCGCTGCAAAAGGAGTCCATCGGCGGCGGCTGGGTCACCTTTGCCGGCAAATTCTGCACCGAATACGGCATTGCCACGACCGCCGCGCGCATGGCCTACGCCGTGCTGCATGATGAGAAGGTCATTCTCCCGGCAAGCGCGGAGCTGTGCGGCGAGTACGGCGAGGAAGGGCTTTTTGCAGGCGTTCCCTGCGTCATCGGTGAAAACGGCGTCGAGCAGGTCGTCGAGCTGCCGCTGACAGAAAGTGAGCAGGCATCCTTCCATGCCTGCTGCGAGGGTATTCGCCGCAACATGGAACATCTCAAGGAAATCTAATCTGCGCCGAGCGCGCAAGGAGGCTATCATTATGAAGATCTCGATCACCCAAACGACTCACCCCGGCACGCTGCCCCCGTCCGACCGTCTCGGCTTCGGCACCGTGTTCACCGACCATATGTTCCTCATGGACTACAACTCTGATAAAGGCTGGCACAATGCGCGCATCGTGCCCTACGGGCCCATCACCATGTCCCCTGCGGCAAGCGTGCTGCACTACGGCACGGAGGTTTTTGAGGGGCTGAAGGCCTATCGCCGTCCCGATGGCGGCGTGCAGCTCTTCCGTCCCTGGGAAAACGTTGCCCGTCTGAACCGCTCCTGCGAGCGTCTGGGTCTGCCGCAGCTTGACCCCGATGATGCACTGCAGGCCATCAAGTTGGCGGTCAAGGTCGACAAGGCGTGGGTGCCGGACGCACCCGGTACGTCCCTTTATATCCGCCCCTTCCTATTTGGCACCGACCCGACGCTCGCCCTGCACGGCGTGCATGAGGCAACATTCGCCATCATTCTCTCTCCCTCCGGCAGCTATTTCTCCGACGGCTTGAAGCCCGTGCCCATCATGGTCGAAACGGAAGACGTGCGCGCGGTGCGCGGCGGCACAGGCGAAGCCAAATGCGGCGGCAACTACGGCGCGTCCACCCGTGCCGGTGAGCGTGCCGAGGCCAAAGGCTATTCGCAGGTCTTGTGGCTTGACGGCGTGGAGCGCAAGTACGTGGAGGAGGGCGGCGGCATGAACGTCATGTTCAAAATCGGCGGCACCGTCGTCACCCCGGCGCTGACCGGCTCCATCTTGCGCGGTATCACGCGCAAGTCGTCCATTGAGCTTCTCAAGAGCTGGGGCGTTCCGGTCGAAGAGCGTCTTTTGAGCGTAGACGAGCTGTTCAAGGCCGCCGAAAGCGGCGCGCTGGAGGAGGCGTGGTGCGTCGGCACTGCCGCCGTTGTCTCCCCCATCGGCACGCTGAGCTGGGACGGCAGGGACTATCCGATCAACGGCAACAAGATCGGTGCGCTTTCCCGCAGGCTCTATGACGAGCTGACCGGCATCCAGTGGGGCACAAAGCCTGATCCCTTCGGCTGGACCTGCCCGATCGACTGATTTTGCTTTCCTCTCTCTTTCTCATATCGAGCCGGGGCCGGTGGGTCAATGACCTGCCGGCCCCGGTTCGTCTCTTTTCTCGGTTTCGGCGCGTATCCGTCACACAGAGCCGTCACCGGCGGCGGCACAGGCGAGATCCTCATCGACGGTCTTGTCTGGCGCGTCGGCTATTGGGGCGACCGCGCAGAGCTCGCCATGATGGCAGAGCTTGCGGCGGTATTGGAGCAATAGCTTACGAGAAAGAATGTCATCGGCAAGGAGGCCTCTAAAAAATGATAAAGGCGCGCTTAATGCTCAACGCGGCAACCGGCTGAATAAAACGAATCAAGGCCCCGCTCATCGTTCCATGAATGGGGTCTTTTTGCACGCAATCGACGACAGCTGAGTATGCACCAAACAGGTCACCTCACAAATAATTGATTTGATAGAGGCGATGTGTTAGTATGTGGGTAATTTGATAAAGTGGAGGAAGTCTTGCATGAATATCACCGTCTATCTTGGTGCAAATGAAGGAAATGACCCGCTCTTACGAAAAGCGGTCGAGGAATTGGGCGCATGGATCGGCAGCAGCGGGAACGCGCTGGTCTATGGCGGCTCCAAATCCGGGCTGATGGGCGCGATCGCGGACAGCGTTCTGAGATCCGGCGGCGAAGTCACGGGCGTCGAGCCGCAGTTCTTCATCGAAAATGAATTTCAGCACGAGGGCCTGACTCGCCTGATCGTGACCGAGGATATGTCGGAGCGCAAGAAGAAAATGATCGAACTGGGCGACGCTTTCATCGCCTTCCCCGGCGGCACGGGAACATTGGAGGAAATTGCAGAGGTCCTGTCAAAGGTGTCCTTGAAGCGCCTGAGCGCGCCGTGCATCCTCTATAATCTGGACGGCTACTACAACGACCTGAAGGCGCTTTTGCATCGCATGATTGAAAAGGGACTATCGTCCGAAGAGCGGCAGGCGGGCATCTATTTTGCCGAGAATCTTGACGAGATCAAGAGAATCTTATGATTCGCATAACGCCCGGTTTGACTGAGAAGGTCCCGCAAGATAAATTGTCCATGCTGCCGCCCGGTCAAGCGTTTTTGATCTCTTCGGTCACTTTCTTCCGGGGCTTCATGCCCGAAAAGGCTACATTCATCACGACCATGGTCAGCGTGACCGCCGCCATGGACACCCAAAAACCCATGTTGAGTCCGAACAAGCCTACTGTTCCGAACAGCGCCATCCAAATATTCTTCCGGTTCATTGTGTACCTTCTCTTACAGCAGTTCGCCGTGGTGACGAACATAGGCTTTTTTCAAGCTGGTCGCCAGCACCATGTAGAGCAGGATGCAGATACTCGCTTTCTGCATTCATAAGCAGCCAAGGAACTGGCAGAAAGCCGGGCGGGGAAATTCTGGCATTCAGCTCCGCAGCGAACGGCACCGTGTTTCAAGTCATGCTCTACCGGCAGATAAGAACAAAGGAGCTTTCGCTTACGCGAAAGCTCCTTTGTTCTGTGGCAGGGGTGGCGGGAGATCAATGCAGCGCCTTTGTGGGACAGGCCTTTGTGCACTCGTAGCAGAGAATACACTCCGTTCCGTTTTCCCGCTTGCGGGATTCTTTGTTGACCTCCACATTCATCGGGCAGACCCGCAGGCACTTGCCGCAGTGGACGCACTTGTCCTCATCGCAGTGGACGCGCAGCAGAGAAAAGTAACTCATAGGCTTGAGGAATACCGTGATCGGACACAGATACTTGCAGAACGCCCGGTTATCCTTGAAGACAAAGGCCAGCGCAATGCCCGCAAGGTAATAGAGCGCGTTTCCGGCGAGGAACAGCCAAAACATGATTTGCTCCAAGTGCGCAACTTTCATCAGAAACAGCCCCGAAACCAGTGCCAGTGACAGGACGAACATTACATAGCGCAGAACGCCCAGTTTTTCCCTACGTGGCTTCTGCGGCTGCTTGTAGGGCAGAAAATCCAGCACCATGGCCGTCCAGCAAGCATAGCCGCACCAGCCTCGCCCGAACAGCAGCGGGCCAAATATTTTTGCCACTGCATAGTGAATCGTCGCCGCTTCAAAAACGCCGAGAAACAGATAGTACCAAAAGCCCTCGATCTGCATATTCTCGCGGGAGATGACGCCGAGGTAGAGCAGCATATAGCTGCCCACCGCCAGCTGCACGAAATGGCGGGCATAGCGCTTCCCGGCGGTAAAGAGTGCCGTTCCGAGTCCAAGGCAGGCTCCGATGTAGCTGAAATTCAGCAGGTAGAATAAATTGTCCTTTGTGAGCCACAGCGTGGCCGCTACTGCTTCAAACAGCAGAAACAGCAGCATGGACGGCACGTATTTGTGAAATCCGTTATTGCTTTTCATTATTACTCTTTTGATCCTCTGCTTTCTGCTTCTTCCCTATTAGCAAATATCCAAAGATATGCATTTCACTTCTGTACCCATCGTTGAGTATAGCAGAAGAACGCAAAATTCATGATCTGAATCGTGTAACACATTGACAGAGTCAACGTGAGCAGTGCAAAGATGGGTAGACTGAACATCTCTCCCCCGCCCGATCAGGCACACAAAACCCTCAAAATTTTCAAATGCGTCTTGACAGAAAGCCAAGATCAAGTACTATGACAAAAATACCACAGGAAAAATCGAAACGCAAGGAGTGTTTTACGATGGAATACAGAAGATTTGACGATAAAATCGTGGCGCGGATCGACAGCGGCGAGGAGATCCTCGAGCAGGTGAAGGAGCTTGCGCGCAGGGAGAACATCACACTGGCCAGTGTCACCGCCTTGGGCGCGACCAACGATTTTACGGTATCCATGCGGACATGAAGTTCCGTGCGGAGCGCATCGTGGAGGTCTACGGCGAGCGGGAGCAGTCCCCGGAGGAACGTTTGCGGGATAAGGACAAGCGCCGCGCCGCTTATCACCGCTTCTATACCAACATGAAGTGGGGACACGCCCAGAACTACCACCTGACGCTGGACAACGGCGTTATCGGCAGCGACAAGTGCGTGGACATCATTGCGGAGCTGTATTGAAAGCTTTCCAGAAAAAACGTTTGAAATTCGTTTTGAAACTCGTTAAAATATAAGTATACCAAAGGTATCACGAGAGTGCATCCGGTGCGGTGGGCGTTGGCGGCAGACTGGCGCGCACAGACTGTTTGTTCACTGATCATCTCTCTGAATCAGGGCATCCGTTCTGACCGGGCGGAGGCTGAGGGAGGTGAATACTTCAACTAACAACAAGCCCGCCTGATGGAAGTCAGGCGGGTTTGTGATAGAAAGCGTGGGTATGATGAATGATATTTATGAGCTCCAACAAATTCGACAGCGCATTTCGGAGCGTTACCGGAGCGATCCCAACATCCGCATCAATGTTTCCCTCCGGCAGCCGAGGCTGCATTTGAACAATGTTCCGGTGAAGATCACGGGCGTCTACCGGCATATCTTTCAGGTGGAGGAAGACTCGTCCGGGCAGTCGAAGCGCCATGCGCTGCAATATGCGGATGTACTGACGCACGATATTGAGCTCTTGGATATTTGAACGCTGGGGGCGTATGCAGAGCAGCGGCGCTAAAAGCGGGTAGATGCTCAACTCGATTGTCGGCACGGATGGGCAGAGTCCGCGCAGGCAATACGAACACAAAAAGCACTTTTCTGACAAGTTTGTATGGTGGAAACTTTCCTTTTCACGCCGTATAATGATGGCACAGACAAGGAGGTGGTCAGTATGCTGGCAGAGAATCTGGCGCTCCTGCGAAACATCCGCGGCATGACGCAGGAGGAGGTGGCGGAGGTCATCGGCATCTCGCGCCAGTCCTATTCCAAATGGGAGCAGGGCGAAACGATCCCCGACATTGAAAAATGCGACCGATTGGCAAAATTCTACGGGGTCTCCATCGATGCCCTCGTCCATCAGGATAAGGAGGTCGGCAAGGCGCGGGTGGCGCCTGCCCCGGTGGGCAAGCACCTGTGGGGAACGGTGGCAATGGGTGCCAAGGGTCAGATCGTCATCCCCAAGGCGGCGCGGGATACCTTTCGCTTGAGCGAAGGCGACCGCCTGGTTGTCCTCGGCGACGAGGAGCAGGGCATCGCGCTCATCAAGGCGGAGGTCTTTGAGGAGCGGATGCAGAAGGCCCTGCGTGCAGGTCAGAAATCCAACGAATAAAAGAAGGTGCGATCATGAAATGTCCCGAATGTGGAAAAGAAATGCGGGAGGGGTATCTCTTTTGCAGCAAGGACGGCGCGTTCAGCTTTGCAAACGAGGTACCGGGCGTGTTTGAGAACGCAAAGAACGCCGATGGCTTTGTGAAGATCACAGACCTCAAGGCCAGCCACCGGACGAGAGTTCCGGCGTCCATCTGCGAGGAATGCAGGACGGTCATGCTCAAGTATTGAGCGACGCCGTTGTTTCCAATCGAAAAAAGGCCCCAGGCCGTTGTAACACAACGGCTTGGGGCCTTGCTATGTTTGCTTTCTGCCGTATGACGCGGTGCAGGTCAGAACGCGAACAGGTTCAGTCCCGTGTCCGGGTCATGCGCTCTGTCCACCGCACCACGATTTTATCGCCAAATCTTCTGTATTCCATCGTAAACCACTCCTTGCGTGTCAATTTTCTCTGTGGTATTTTCATAATAGTATCTGTATCTGGCGTTCTGTCAAGATGCATTTGAAAATATTGAAAGAAAGTCCGGGCGGAAAACCGCTCGGACTCTTCGCGTATCTTATAAAAGCTGCGGTAGAAGTACTCGCATCAGTTCCACAAGCTGCGAAATAAGCTGTTGCCGATGCTTTCTCCCGCACCATGAATAGCACCTGCTATGATAATGGCGGCAGCTATGATCGCCAAGGCAATCATGATAGCGCCTATCAAGTGTTGATATTCTTTCATTTTGATTACCTCCACAGCGTTCAATTTGTTATGCAACATCCACGTACAAATTATACCACAAATTTACGAACAAGTCTACCGTGATTTTCGTGAAATATGACAAGGACAGAACGGCTTTCCGCCATCTCCTTCGCGATACTGAGGCCAAGACCGAAGCTGCGGGCTCATGCGGAGAGAAAGAGCGATAAACACAGTTCTCCGTTGACATTGCGGGGGTGTCTCGTATAATGTTAGGTACAATGTGCGAAATCAAGCGTGATACGAAGCACGGGCGAAAGGCGGTGTCTGTGTATGCTTACGGTGCAGAACGTTTCCCACGATCCGTTTTACAACCAGGCCTTTGAGGAATATGTCTACCAGACATATCTGGACGATGATATTTTCCTGCTGTGGCAGAACGCTCCGACGGTGGTGGTGGGCAGCTATCAGAATATCTGCCGGGAGGTCCATGTGAAGGCCCTGCGGCAGCGGGGGATCCCCGTGGTGCGCCGGATCAGCGGCGGCGGGACGGTCTATCACGATCTGGGGAATGTGAATTATACATACATCGTCCGCGCCAGCGGCGCCGTGGATTACGATGCTGTACTCTCCCCGGTGATCGCGGCGCTGAACGCCATCGGCGTTCCTGCCCGGAAGAACCGAACCTGTGACATCGCCATCGGCGATTTGAAGATCTCCGGCAGCGCCCAGCGGATGACAAAGGGGCGGCTGCTGCACCACGGCACGCTGCTGTTTTCCTCCGATCTCAGCGTGCTGGATCAGATCACCACCCACCGGAAAAACGACTGCTTCCAGAGCCGGGGGACACAGTCCGCCATCTGCACCGTCACCAATATACAGGAGCATCTGGCGAGCCCCATGACCATTGAGGAGTTTCAAGATAGGCTGCTGGAGCAGATGGTGCCGCCCGGGAGTCCCCATCTGACGCTGACGGCGGAGCAGGAGGCGGAGGTCTGCCGTTTGCGGGACGAAAAGTACCGCAGCTGGGAGTGGACGTGGGGCAAGACGCCCGCCTTCACCTACGAGAAGTCCGGGAGCTTCCACGGCGCACCTATCCGTGTGACCTACCAAGCCAAGCGCGGTATCGTCTCGGATGCGGTCATCGACTGCGCCGTTATCGACGGCGCGTTGGCGGCGCAGCTGCTGAACGGCGCACGCTTGGACCCGGAGGGCTTTGCCGCCATCTGCCAGCTGCTGGCAGGCGACGGGGCAGAGGAATTGATGGACTATCTCATGTAAGCAGCTATAAGACACTTTTGAAAATCGTATCGCCGGGTACGGCAGAAAGGAACAACACGATGGAAAAGAAGATCAATATGCCCAAGCTGGCACCGGAAATGGAGAGCGGCGTTTTGTGCGCGTGGCTGAAGGAGGAGGGCGACACCGTCGCCGCAGGCGAGCCGCTCTTTGAGATCGAGACAAATAAGGTTGTCAATCAGGTGGAGGCTACCATCTCCGGCGTGCTGAAAAAGCAACTGGCGGAGGAGGGTGACACCGTCTGTGTGGACACCGCCGTGGCGGTGCTGGAGGCGGAGTGAGATATGGAAAAGAAACCGGAGTGGCTGAAGGTCCGCTATAATCAGGACGCCGTCAACGAGGTGGCGGCGCTGATGCGGGATCTGAAGCTGAACACCGTCTGCAAGGAGGCCAACTGCCCCAATCTGGGCGAGTGCTACCAGAAGCACACCTCCACCTTTATGATCCTCGGCAGCGTCTGCACCCGGAACTGCCGGTTCTGCAACGTCACCACCGGCCATCCGCTGCCCCCCGACCCGGAGGAGCCGATGAACGTGGCAAGAGCCGCTAAAAAGCTGCATCTGCGGCACGTGGTGCTGACCTGCTCCACCCGTGACGACCTGCCGGACGGCGGCGCGGAGCAGTTCGCCAAATGCGTCCGCGCCATTCGGGAGGTCTGCCCCGGCACCACGGTGGAGACGCTGATCTCCGACATGAAGGGCGACCACGCCGCGCTGGACACGGTGATCGCCGCCCACCCGGAGGTGCTGAACCACAACGTGGAGACAGTGAAGGAGCTGCAAGGCGCCGTGCGGCCGCAGGCGCGGTACGAGCGGTCTCTGGGTGTGCTGCGTTACTGCAAGGAGCAGGACCCCGCGCTGCTGACCAAGACCGGCTTTATGGTGGGGCTGGGGGAGACGGAGGAACAGATCAGCCGTCTCATGGACGATATTTTAGAGACGGGCTGCGACATCCTCACCATCGGACAGTATCTCCAGCCCTCGCCCCAGCACTACCCGCTGGCGCGGTACGCCACGCCGGAGGACTTCGCCCGCTGGAAAGAGCTGGCACTGGCCAAGGGCTTCCGCCATGTGGCGTCCGCGCCGCTGGCCCGCAGCTCCTACAAGGCGTGGGAGGCACTGGAGGACGTGCATGATCTATATTGAGACCGGCTCCACGGATGTGTATTACAACTTCGGGTTGGAATACTACTTCACGCTGGAAAAGCGTCTGCCGGAGACGGTGTTCCTTTTCTGGCGCACCACGCCCACGCTGATGGTGGGCAAGTACCAGAATGTGCTGGAGGAGATCAACAAGCCCTATGCCGACGAACACGGCATTCATCTGGTGCGCCGCATGAGCGGCGGCGGCACCATCTATACGGACATGGGCGGCTGGCAGTTTACGTTCATCCAGCACAAGGAGGCCGGGGAGATCGAGTTCAGCCAGTACATTGCCCCGGTGATCGGCGCGCTGGGGGAGATGGGGGTGAGCGCCGCCTTCAACGGCCGCAACGACTTGACCATCCAGGGACGCAAGTTCTCCGGCAACGCCCAGTACCGGCTGGGCGACTGCATCGTGCACCACGGCTCCCTGCTGTTCGATACGGACATCGCGCAGATGGTGGCGTCCACCACGGTGGACAGCTACAAGATCACCTCCAAGAGCATCAAGTCCGTCCGGGATCGCGTGACCAACATCTCCGAGCATCTTCCCGCCCCCATGGACGCGGAGACCTTCAAGGCGACCATGGTGCGCCACATCATGAACGGCAGCGCCGATACCTACACCGTCACACCGGAGGACGACGCCCGCATCCGGGAGATCGCCGGGGAGCAGTTCCAAAGCTGGGAGCGGATCTTCGGCAGAAGCCCGAAGTTCACCATCGACCGGACGGGGCGCTTCGCCGGCGGGAAGGTACAATTCAAGCTGGACGTGCAGAAGGGGCTTATCCGGGACGCCGCCGTATACGGCGACTTCTTCTCCACACTGGACGCAGACACCCTCTGTGCCGCGCTGATGGGCTGCCCCTACGAGCGAGGTGCGGTGCTGGCAGCCCTCCGCAGCCACGGCATCGATGGCGCGGTGTACCGCATTTCCGCCGAGGAGCTTGCGTCGGTGGTGGTCGACTGACCCGCCGGTACCTGTCCACGAAGGCCAGCAAATTCCGTATCATAATGAGAGCGCCAACGGCGAACCGCAGGCGCGAGGTTGAATAAGCGGAAAAAACGGAAGCAAAGCGAACATTACGGAGGTGCGTCATTTGAAGAAAACACCTGTTTCCCGTCTGGATGCTGGCGGCATTTTTGAATGTGGTGATGCAGGAGCTTCTTGTCCGCGGATACCTGTACCGGATGATCCGGCAGAAGCACAACACCGCCGCGGCGGTGATCGTCACAACGGTGCTGTTTACCGCGTGCCACGGCGGGGCATTTGAGGCGGGTCTTGTTCCCGTGCTGAATGTCGTGACCATGAGCCTGCTGATGACGGCTGCCCTCGAATACAGCGGCTCGATCATAGCGCCTACGACGATGCACTTCCTGTGGAATGGGGTGGGCGCCTTGGTGCTGGGCGGCGTGTCGCTTGCGGAGGATTATCCCCACCTGCTCGTCACATCGTTCTCCGGAGCGCCCCTTTTATCCGGCGGTACCTGTAAAATAGAGGGAAGTCTGATCGTTCTGTTGGTAAATGTGAGCCTGATCGCGGTGTTTGCGGTCTTGCAGCGTAAGCGCAAGGCGGCGTGACAATATACTGTATATACCAAGAACCCACCTTCGTAAGAAGGTGGGTTCTTGCTTATGCTGCTTTCTGGTGAAGGGGCAGATACGCTCTATTTTTGTGTGCAGGCTATACTGTTAACAGAAAGGCTCCAGCTGAAAGGCCAGCTCGGTGCGGCCCACGACGGCATGGTGGTTGTTGTAAAGGTTTTTGTCGTGAAAGCGGGGCAGGGAGCAGGCTTCCTCCGGCGTGATGACGCCGAGCTGGGTGAGAACCGAGAGTATGGCATACGGGACGATGGAGGAGGCGCCGTCCTCCATCTTGAGGGCGATGCCGATCCCTTTATCCTTGATGCCCACGGCATAGAATGCGCTGGCACCTGATTTGCAGAAGATGCGGTCGCCGAAGGCGGCCATCAGCTGGGTGCAGATGCGATCGGTTCCTGCCACCATTTCCGGATGTGCTGTCATGGCGGACGTGATGCGTCGGACGACAGCGGCCCGGGTGGAGCCAAAAAGCGTGGGAAGGGACATACGGGCGTAGCCTTGTGCCAGCCGGTAGAGGGGCAGCGCGTGGACCGGAACGCCGCAGCCGTCCACAGCCAACTGGACATCTGAGGTCTCCACGCCGCACATTTCGGCAAACACCGAGAGGATACGCTGCTGGACAGGATGCTCCAATGCGGTATAGCCTTCCAAAGACTCCCCTAAATGGCGGGCGGTGATGAGCATACCGGCGTGTTTTCCGGAGCAGTCGCAGTAGATGGGCGCACGGGGGATGCCGGCGATCTTCAAGGCATCCTCGGCGGGGACATACATGGGGTATTCCGACCCGCAGCACAGCTGATCGAGGGAGAGCCCGGCCTTGTGCAGGATGCTCTCCACGGCCTTTACATGAAAGGACTCTCCGTTATGGGAGGAGCAGATGACGGCCAGCTCCTGTTGGGTAATGCCATAATGCTCCAGCGCACCGCTCTCTGCCACGGGAATCGCCTGAAGGGGCTTGGCGGAGGAGCGGGCAAACGTAAGACGCTCCGGATCACCGAGCTTCCAAAGGATCCGGCCTGTATGATCCGTTACCGCGATGTGTCCCCGGTGGACCTGATCCACCAGCTCGCCGCGGTATTGATAGGCAATAACAGCCATAGCATATACCTCCGTTTCTTAAATCACAAAGTAGAAAAAGCACAGTACATCACCGTAATCGTCGGCATCAAAGACCACGGTGGTGGGAGAGATGAGGCTGGCGCCGGGATAGTGGGCGCATCCGTAGGCGTCATAATGGTGTACATAGGTGACCTCCACAGGGAAGTGGTCGGGAAGCGCCGGAGGTGTGGCTGTCTTTGCCGTCACCACAGCCTTGGCCATCATGCCTTCGATCTCCAGGCGGACAAGCTCCGGGGTCTTTATCAGGACGCCGTAGCCGTGGCCGGATTTGGTCGGCACGGTCAGCAGGCCGGGTACGGTGCGCGCCGCAGCTGCACACATCCCCTCGTCGCCGCTGGCGAATAGTGTGGGAACGCCCCGGTAAGCGGCAGCGTGGGCGTACATCTCGAATTCCCCCCACAGCGCGCCATTGACCGTAAGGCGGAAAATGCGGGAGCTTACCATCGTGTGGGAGGCAGGATTTTCGGAGGCCGCGGCGGCAGCCTCTAACGCCATTTCCCGTGCCATAGGCGCATAGCAGGCGTTGGCGGGGCGCGCCTCGTCCCAGCAGGTCAAAGCGGCCACGCCTTCAATTCAGGACGCCGGGGCGTTCCGCTGCCGGGAAGGCGCCGCGGCGGAAGGTCATGTTGCTTCGCTGCGGATACGCCGCAGATAGCGGTAGACCGTAGGCTCGGAGATGTGCAGCTCCTTGGCTACCTGACCGACGGAGCCCTTGGTCTGGAACACGCCCTGCGCCTCCAGAGAGCGGAGTATATCCAGCTTGTCGTTGGTATGCATGGCATCGGAGGGGATGCCGTAGCCGAGGATGGTGGAGTGGATCAGATTGCTGGACAGCTCCGGGATGGAGTCGTCCAGGTTTTCGGTATAGGCGGAGCTCTCCTCCTCTTGCGGAAGCGAAAAGGCATGGAGCAGGTTGGAGAGATGCTCCGAGAGTACCAGAATATCCTCCACGTCATGGTTTACGCAGATCAGCCCCACCAGCTGGCCCTTTTCCTTAATGAAATAGGTGGAGGAGACGAAGCGCTTGCCTCCCCGGGTGCGGCCCTCGTAGTTGGCCACATAGTCATGCTCCTTATAAGCCCCGGTGCGCAGCAGCTCCTTGGCGAGCTCTGTCATAGGGTCGCCCACCCGGCGTCCACTGAGGTGCTCGTTGTAGGTGGCGATCACCGAGCGTTCCGGCGTGGAAACGTCGTGGAGAATGATCTCGTAGCTTTTTCCGCAGATCCTCCCCATGAATTCCACCACGGGAATATATCGCTCAAGGCAGGCGTAGTTGCTCACTATATCCCTACTTTCTCGACGATGTATTTTGCCTGATAAAAAACTGTCACATAGCTCAACAGAAAGTTAGTATATCGAAAACTAATGGATAAATCAACACCTAATGTGTCAGGAAACGGAGCTTGTGTAATGTTTTTTTTGCAAAACAAGGCGAAAAAAGCCTTCGAGACAGCGCTTTAGACAAAAATTTGTCAGACCTCTTGGCGCTTATGGGAGATTACCAAGCACGCTATGATAAATTATATCAGAACCGTAATAAAGTCATCAGAAGGACGGCGTGAGCCACCTCCCACGCGCAGCAAATCCTATCGGCGTAGGATCGTCTCCTTCGTGCGCAAGGCGGAGCAGCGCGCCCGTACCACCGACAAGCTGCTGTGTGACGATACCGGCCCCGGCGTGGAGAGCAAGCTGTGTATGTTCTACGGCGAGAACCACGGCCTGAGCCAAGAAAGAAAGCCCTCCAACCGCATCAGCCGCCTCAGCGAGATCCTGCACTGGATGGAGGAGCACCTGAAGGAAGAATAGGAGGAGCCAAGGGGCGGGGCTGGCAGCGTAAGTGCCGGAGCACTTGCTGCGCCTGAAGCCGTATCCCGTGGCAGCAGCCTGTTTTGTATGCATCGATTCCGGCGGACAGCGGCCACAGCGCTGCGCATACAGGTACCGCCTGGAAGCATTTACGCCAAGAGCCCACCTTCTTGAGAAGGTGGGCTCTTGCTGTAAGTACACGAAATGAGATGCTTTATTTCTTGTCGAACAGGATGAACAGCAGGCTGGACAGGCACAGCAGGAAGGGGTAGAACAGCAGGGGGATGATGTCAAAGGCGCTGATGGCGTAGCCGAGGGTGGCGCAGGTGGAGATGGCCACCAGCATCTGGGCGCCGTAGGGGATGATGCCCTGGAAGATGCAGGAGAAGGTGTCCAGCAGGGAGGCGGAGCGCTTGGGGCTGATGCCGTATTCCTCCGCCACCTCCTTGGCGATGGGGCCGGCCATGACGATGGCCACGGTGTTGTTGGCGGTGGCGATATCCATGAGGCCCACCAGCAGGCCGATGCCCAGCTGGCCGCCGCGCTTGCCGCGGAACACCCGGCGGATGAAGGCGAGGATGCTCTCAAAGCCGCCGTAGGCGCGGATGAGGCCGCACAGGGAGGCCACCAGCAGCGTCACCAGAATGGTCTCGAACATACCGGACACGCCGCCGCCCATGTTGCCCATGAGCTTCAGCGCCGTGACCTGCCCGGTGATAAGGGTGATGGCGGCGCCGGCGGCGATGCCGACGAGCAGCACCACGAACACATTCAGGCCGATGATGCCGCCGATGAGCACCAGCACATAGGGGATGATCAGCACCAGATCGTGACCGCCGGAGACGGCGCTCTGTACATCGGTGCCGAGAGAGACCACGATGATCAGCACCAGCGCCGCCAGCGCGGCGGGCAGGGCGATCTTGAAGTTGGCGCGGAACTTGTCCTTCATCTCCGTACCCTGGGTAGAGCAGGCGGCGATGGTAGTATCGGAAATAAAGCTGAGGTTGTCGCCGAACATGGCGCCGCCCATGACGGAGGCGATGCACAGCGGCAGGTCAAAGCCGGAATCGGCGGACACCGCCACGGCGATGGGCGCCAGCAGGGTGATGGTGCCGACGGAGGTGCCCATGGCCATGGACACGAAGCAGGCCACCACGAACAGCACGGCAACCGCCAGCTTCACCGGGGCGATGGACAGCAGGAAGTAGGCCACGGCCTCGGCGCTGGAGCGGCCGGTGACGCCCACGAAGATGCCCGCCACCAGGAAGATGAGGATCATGGTGACGATGTTCTTGTCGCCGATGCCCTGTCCCATCAGCGTGAGCTTGTCGTCAAAGCTCAGCGCGCGGTTCTGGCAGCACGCCGCCAGCAGCGCGACAAGAAAGATGACTACAATAGGGATGGAATAAAAGCCCATCGGGATCTTGAGCACATACTCAAAGATAAGTCCCAGCCCCAGGTAAAGGAGCAGGAACTCAAGGATCGGCAGCAGCGCTGCGGGATTGGCTTTCTTCTGCATAGTGATTTTTTCCTTCCTGATTTTCTCTCTCGTATTCTTAACACACCCGTGTGCGGAAACGGCGGCTCACTCCGCCCAGCGGAAGCTCTCGCGGCCCGCGCCGAGCTGAAAATGGTATTTGACGATGCCGAGGTCCACATGGCTGTAGCTGCCGCCCCGGCTCTCCGCCCGAACGGTGTCGTCCGGCAGGAGCGTGAAGCGGAAGCGCTGCTGGTTCATCGCCGTGGGCGCGAGCAGCGCCGCCTTGAGGCCGCGGCCGAACCACTCGGGCAGCGTGCGGTCGGCACGGTACACCTCGCGCATCGGACGGCTCTCGTGCGCCTCGCCCTGCTCGGCCCCATAGCCGAACGCGATCACACACACGAGCCGCTCATCCGGTGCGAGCACATAGCTCCTGCGCGCGACCGCTTTTGAAAAGGTCAGGCCCACCCAGCAGGTATTGAGCCCCAGCGTCTGCGCGAGCAGCACAAGGCGTTCGCCGAACCAGCCGGCGCGCTCGTCAAGATCCTTTGCGCGCTTTCCGGCAAGCACGATGTAGTTGCACACGCCGCGGAATTTCCCGTAGTGCGCAAAAAAGCCGCGGAACGCCATCGGCTCATTCATCACGAGCTGGATGTGCAGTCCGCCCTCGGCGTTGCACGCGCGGATCTCCGCGCGCAGCGCGTTCACGATCGCCGGCTCGACCGGCTTTGTCAAATAGGTACGCACGCTGTGGCGTGCGGAGATCGCCTCCTGCACGGTCATGGAA